>Ga0307512_10000419_pt1 | contig 61893 bp, 49 predicted proteins | sample 14_EM_MG_FD_200267 | JGI IMG/M metagenome (GOLD analysis project Ga0307512, IMG submission 200267) | Populus trichocarpa ectomycorrhiza microbial communities from riparian zone in the Pacific Northwest, United States - 14_EM | ecosystem: Host-associated > Plants > Roots > Unclassified | place... | reverse complement strand
GCATACCTGATGGCCTGCCCGGTCCACTGCCACCTCTTCCGCTCACCCTGGGGTTGCAGAGCCAAAAGTCGAATGCTTTGCAAGTCGACGCTAGGATTCCTGGCCTGGTACCAAGGCAACTCCTATCACGTTCCAGCTCACAGTGTATCCACCGCGGCTGCCACCATGTGTACGAATAAGCTCGCTGAGCGAATCACATACTTGTCACGCCCAATTGGGACTGTCTGACAACCAAATACCATCCTTGCCTCACCCAATTGGGACTGTCTGACAACGAAGTAATGTCCATTCCCACATGGGGATACGACACATCAATTGAATCTCCACGCCTTAAATACATGCTGAATCCGCTGTTGTCCTGAGAGTGCCCAGACGGTCCATCCTCCGGTAGTCCCGTGGATCCTCAGAATCCCGACTACAATTGAAATTGAAATCATCTGCTTTGAATTCCTACAAACCCTCTTCGTATGCCATGGTATGGGCACACATCCATATTCGCTCGTTGGCGTATGTTTGATGAAATTGAATAGAGTTGGCGCAGATCAGTCTCCTCACAACGATCCAATTCGGTCGTCCAATCAGGTGCCGATTGTGAGAATTAACAACAGTAATGGTGAATCGTATCTGCTAGCCACTTTAGACCATTCGGGGGTGGAATAATTATACTTCCATTATGGAGCTGCCACACGATCTGCGATCGCTGCTCCACTATCTTGAACTCTGCCCATCGATAGACCAATGATCCCGGTAATCATATCGGTAATCATAGTTGATTCATTGACTCGCTGACCGTATATAGCCTTGTACGACTTCCGTAGCCGCTGCGGTAAACTCCTAACATCATCCATAACGTAGATAATTCCATTGAGTCAGGTAGAAGGTAATCGCGATTTCAACTGCCGTCGGGGATGTAGATCGACGTGACCTGTGCGTATTTCGTAAACCCGCCCAGATCCTCCGTAGGTGCACTTCGTTCGATTTCTGTGCCCGTTTATCGTCAATTGGCTATCATCAAAAGTGAATTGAAGTAGGACCTGCTTCAGCATTGCCGGTGATGCGACTCTGAGTGGCGTATGGGGTACGGAATCGTCCCTGTAATCGTCAATTGACTCAATTGGAAGGTAACTTATCAAATCTCATTGATGCCGCGATTGATAGCCTTCGAGTTCTCGTATGATGAATTCGTTGCAATTGACCTCGCCTGACTGGGTCGCGGACGCGTCTCCTGGCCGGTTGGCCTGGAATCAACTCAGAATAGTCTCTGCTACTGTTAAACTCAATTGGGTGGACAATTCGTGCCTCTTTTGTATCTGCGATTCGTATATCTCAAGTCTGTAAGATGTGTCGTCCAGAGATGTCACGACGCGTCTCTGACCGATTCGCCTCGAGAATCCACACGAATCGTCTCTGTTGCCGTTAACCTCAATTTAATAGACATATCGAGACACTTCGCTAATGAAATCAGTGCTCTCAAATCTGTATATCTCGCGCGTAGTTTGCGTGTCGTGACGCGTCGGAAAGAGGTAATTCATAAAATCCCATATGCCAAACGTATCTGAAATTAAAGAGCGATAATAGTGTAAAGGCATACGCTCGTGTATGGCCTCTTAGGAAGGTATATCAGTAGATACGGTTGCAAACGTGGATGTCAATATTGTAGAGTAGTATAAAGGTAAGATCATCGCTAGAGATCTAAGGCTCGTGGCGAGCCGACTATATGAAGCGGGTATTACCCGGCCCTGGACACATGCCCCGTGCAGCCGTGCCATTACATCTTGTAAGTACGGGAATTGAAATGTGACCTTGTCGCCGCTATCTATAACCAACTTAATGGCAGCCTTCCTTGGCAAAACAGTATAGGACACGGTTACTGCCCCATTCTGAGAATGAGTGTCAAAGGAGGGTCAACGATTTTTGGTTGTGCATCTTGTGTAACCTAAGTGGAGATTAGTTGCAGCCATTCATAAACGAGTTATTGGCTACCTTCCATGTTAAAGATAATACCAACACGCTTCCTGTCCCATCCTGAAACTGAGCGTCAATGGAGTGTCAACGATTTTTGGTGATGGATCTTGCCTAATCTAAGTGTCGCAATGTGGTAATAATTCATAGACGATGTCGTGGCTGACTTTTCATTTGAAACAGTGCAAGACACAGACGTGACCTCATCATGCAACTGAGCGTGAATGGAGCGTCAACGATATTTGGTTTTGCATATTGTGTAATAAAGGTTTTCTGCGGATAATGGAGCTCATAACTAAACTATTGACTGCCTCCATAGCCAAAAATGCAAGGTATATAACGAAAAACACGTATTCCAAAATAATCAATGTCGCATATTGCAAAGCATGCAAAAAGTGATTATTGGCTGTCAAATACCTAATTTTGATAATATACACTTATCCAACTGCAAAAACAGGAACAGTATATAAATCTACAGACAGACCCTCTGGGCGACCCGCTGACAACCCGGCCAATTCAGACCGGTTGGGACTTTTGAATCGAACCGCACCCGAATTGACAACCCCGACCGCCAATTTGGCAATGGTTCAGTTCTGACCCACACCCGGACGTGAATTGACGGTGCATAACCATTGCAACCACTAACACAGAGTGAATCAGTTGGATGTATGGATGAATGCAACATGATGGTGGTCATTCATCCAGATTCGCGTGGCGGATTGACTGCACCTTCTAGCACTGGTACATAGTGTTAGCAACGGGTCCGGGTAACCCGACAGCGGTCGGTGTTTGGACCGGAAAATTGTTTGGTTTGGTTCTAGGACCGTCCAAAGACCCGACCCACTGCATCTTGGCGGTCCAAACACGGACCCTTTACCCGTGAACCCGCGGGTTTCGCCGGTTTTGGCTAGACTCGTCGGGTCCAATTTCAGGTTCTCAGTTTCGGGTTTTTCTATTTATGGTCGCATTCAGATATCCTAATGTCAATTGCAAAATATTGACTATGGTACTGCATTGTCATTTTCTGATGTATTGACAACCTTTATATAGCAACCAGTACAGAGATGCTCCCTGCCGCATCCTGAAACTGAGCGTCAATGGAGTGTCAACAATTGATGGTCTTGCAACTTGGGCAATCCAAGTGGCTTTTGATCGCACGTATCCATAAACAAGTGATTAGCCGCCTTTATGAGCAAATAAGCATGTGATATTCCCGCGATAGCCTCCTGCACAGTAACAAATTATATCATTTACACAGGTGCAACCAGGTGTTGACCAGTGTATTAGACTACAAAAATGGGCAAAATTGAGTATATGGACTTTCACAGCCACAGTGCGGTTTGATAAACAATGATCTAAGGCCCAAGATCGTCGACTCTTGGTTGACACACATTTTCAAGATGGGGCAGGGAGCGTGCCGCTTTCTTTTTTGCCTGTAGAGGTTGGCAACACATCCATTATGTGTAATCACTACCGAATCGCGTATTCATTACCCAACTTGCAGGACGAAAGATCATTCAGGATCTGTTGACTGTCATGTTCAAGATGGGACACAGAGCATCTCGCTTTCTTTTTTGCGTAAAAAGGTTGTCAATACTGTTGTTATGTATGACCACTCCAAAATTACTTCTTAATTACCAGACTAACAAAACCCAAAATTGTTGATGCTCTGTTGACGGTAATTTTCAAGATGGGGCAGGGAGCATGTTGCATCTATTTTTGCCTGTACAGGGTGGCAACACTTCGATTATGTGAACTCCCTGCAAAATCGCGTTTTTATTACCGGACTTACATGATCAAAAATCGTTGACGCTCCATTGATGCAGATTTTCAAGATGGGTCTGGCAGCGTTTCACTTTCTCTTTTGTCTCCAAAGGTTGTCAATACTGTTGTTATGTATACCCATAACAAAATCACTTCATAATTACCAGACTAACAAGACCTAAAATCATTAACACTGTGTCGACGCTCACTTTCACAATGGGGAAGGGAGCATGTTGCTTTTTTTTTGGCATATAAAGGATGGCAACACTTACAGTATGTATAATAACTACCGAATCGCCTGATTATTACCCGACTTACACGACCAAAAATAGTTGAAGCTCCATTGACGATCATTTTGCCACAGGGGTAACCGCGATGTGGAACCATTCACCTTGGTATACGATATCAATAATGTTCTTGTGGCAGCCATTCTGTGCTGTTGATGTTCATTCTCCTTTCTAACTACATTGTTCTTTAATGATGCATATAAATATACCCTTTAAAATATACTTTAAAGTGTCTGCTAATTATAGATAATGATGATACTCAAAAATGCCGTTGCCTTCCGTCAACTCTCGTCCTCGCTGTGATGTTCACTCAAAAGGCTGCTGCGGTCTACAAAATGGCTGTTAGCTGCAGTATCACGCAGCTGATAGTGTACTAACCTGCGGATGAACCTTCATCAGTCAGCAAACCTGGAATAAAATCTTTATCCCCCATGCGATCCTTGCCATATGGATCAAGATTGAAAAATCCAGCACTGGAAAGAGGAGTATGTATATACACGTATCCCGGTGGCACACATTCTGTTTCGGAGCTTTGAGCTCTCTCACTGTCAACAGGTGGCGCAGGAGGCATTCCAGGCCTCTGTGGTGCCGGTTGTGGTGGAGTTCCACCCGTGCCGTTGCGCCTCAACCGAGTGTGTGGATTCTTTGCTGTGGCATTTTGGCAAAGAAGACGGCAGTCCATTTGATTTTCCTGAACCAATGCCGGGTGTCTTTCTAGCCCAGCCTTCACGTTGTTATGCCTGGGAAACACAACACCCCGCTTCTTCTCTTCTCGAACTTTGGCAGGTGGTATCTTGATTAGTTGTTGCGTTTCCTCAATCGCGGCTGGTGAAAACCCTTGTTTAGCCCTTTTGGCCATATTCAAGGCAAGACGCATGTCGGACTGTTCAAGCTGTACCTGACCTCTTTGTCTTGTCATAGTAGCTCACATGTTGAAAACCTACAAGAAATTAGTTGCTGCTTCTACAGTGGGAATCGGCTGTTACCTCAACCATATAGGACTCCATAGCCTCCTCTAAGGTCATCAAAGTCTGTTTTGTCCATTCCCGGGGACATTTATCACCAAATTCTTCTCCGAATATCCCACAACCGACATTGTGCTGATGTTCAAATTCATGGACTCTGCGGACTAACGCCTTGGTTGATGATGGCGGTTTCCCATCAAGGGCAGCGATGAATTGCTCACCTAGCTCCTACGTACCCCAGCTGTGCATTATACTGTTAGTTGACCATCATGTACACTGATATGGATTGACCCAAGTCTGATTGCATGCTCCATCTTATTGTTGCTGCTTCCGGCTTAACGTACTATTTTTCAATGGGCTTCCTGGGACATGATTTCTGTGGCTACAATTGCAGAGTCGCGGTGAACTGACTGGTGTCAGCATTGCTGCTGTGTCTGACCGGGTGGCGCCCAGTTTGAAGCGTCTGTCAGTCGGCTTGATTCGTCTTCAATCGCGCCTGGTTGAAGTATTTCTGGAGCCATGACTTGCTGTTGTGGAATGGTGAGGAAGACGATGACGAAAAGGAGTGGGAAGCTCTGAAGATTATATAGTTAGCTACAAGTCAGAATGGAACGAGTGACAGCCAACTGGCATCTTCAGTGTAAGCTGAATCCGGCTGCGTATAGCTGCACTGCATACAGCAATAGGGGATTGGTATGGTCCCGCAATTTGCACTAGGCCGGTCCAATGTTGTCGTTTTGTTTGCAGGGATATATTGTGATGATCAACAGCTGATATCACATTTTTGATGAATATAAAAAGGACATTCTTGGACGGAAAGGATGTGTGGTGATGTGTGTTCCAAGACATCTCCGGGATCCAACATGAATCACATGTTTACCAGCAAGTCTTAATGTAGGGTTAGCATGACTATTCCAAATGAAGTGACAGTCAAAACGCTGATTTTGCTTTGTTCTGATTGATGAAACCTACCAACCTTGACATAAAAGACGCAGCTAGCCTCCATGTGGTCCATATCTTGCAACATCCAATATGTCGCCCCACAACAAGTTCAACGCAAGATACAATGGTCAATGCTCCACAAAAGAACCTTTTGCAACTTCCGGCGGGCAAATATGGCAAATCTACAAAGAAATCCACAGGGCGACATCATCAAGCGAATAAATGCAACAGTGCCCCGGAAGCAGAAACCATCTGAGCGTGGGGAGCATTGGGCAGCTTATCATCGAAAAACACGCTGTTGGCGGAGAAACGACGGGAAATGCACGTTTTATGCACCGAAGACAAAGAACAATGGATCGAGCAATAGTTGGATAGTGAGTCTGCAGAGGTAAGAAAGAGAGTTCAAGACGCAGAGACCGCGATTATGCAAGAGCAGGAACATATGAGGAATGTTGAAAAGGCGTGATCGACAACCGTAAAGCCTGAAACAACATTCAAAGCGATGTTGAATGCTATCGGAGACAGTCTGATCGATCTTGCAAGTTCCACAGATTAGGAGCATGGGGAAGATGAGGATGATGATGAAGAAGATTCAGAGCTTGGCAAGCTAAGCAAAGATGATGAACCTGGCTGGGTGATGGGCACAATCTCCAAAACGGTAAAGCACCGCATGGAGAGCTTTTGTTAGCAGCTGATGACACTTGGGGAACTGACGCAACCAGGATGAAGGGACACAGCCAAGTACTTCCGTGGGAGAGATTTGAAGTAGTGAACGACGGAACCGAAAGTCCCGGCGGTTGTAGAGTTCCAAACAGACACGACAGCAGCCAAACCATCACTGGCAAGATTCTGGGAGCTTATGCTGGTTCTTGATATTGTCACGGGACAATCCCTTGGGCCGCAAGTGATGTCCTGACAGAGAAGTAGTCAAATGAGGCTGTGTTAGGAGAAACCTCGTGCAGACAATAACATAGTATCTCTTATGCACAACACGGTGCATGATTCGTCACAGAGTCAGATTGCAACGCCAGTTCAACCCGTGAGCTTTTGCCCCAGACCATAGAGGCACTAGCTAATTACCATACAGAAATCAGATTGGGATGAAGACATGGTGAAGGCACCTGTGTCACCGGAGGGATTGATTGCCAAAGAGTCATTTTTGACGGAGAATCTCGAATAAAAGCAATTTGTACCTACTTTGTTACGTGTCATCTTTTTCTCGATTTCAGAAACCAAATTGTCAGACATGATTATATGACAATGTGTGTGCAAGGGTCGTTCGGGGCAGCCAAATCTTCTGCACTACAAATTCAGTAGATTGATGAACACTAAATTGTATATAATGTTGCCTGTTATGGTTGAATTATAAAACAAAAGCTAAATTTGAGACAGAATTTACTAACAAAGTTTAAGTCAGTGATGTCATGGGCCTCATAGATGCAGGAGTCAAAGCACATCCGAAACCCGGATAAATGACAGCCCTCAGTCTGCATTGATGCATGCAGCCCACTTCATAACTATCCGCTCAGAGCTCCTGCACATGGTCGAAGAATCGTAAAGTGCTTATGGTACGTCATGGAAACTGACGTTAATGAGCTGGATCCGGAATGGTGAGGACTTCACACAATGAATATCAGAAACTACTGCATGGATTTTTATGCGGTAAATTGCCGCCCGAAAGCGCTGAAATGCGATGGACTTACAACATTCATCATGCAAATGACATGAATAGTGGCGGCTTAGAAACTGAAATCTTTCGATGATTTTTGATTCGAATGACGATACATAGAAACCGATTCTGGCTGCCAAAAAGGACTTTATGGATTTTATGTACAATTGTTGAGGACCCAATGACTGTTAGTATGTTTCTGAGGTGAGCTCAAAGGTGAGCGTCCACGGAGCGTCAACGATTTGTGGCATTGCCTCACAGAAAATGCAGATGGTTTCGCTGCAACGTTCATTTATAATTGAACTATAGCCGGCCTTTGTATTCTAAAATGATTGTGACAACATCCCTACTACATCCTAAAAATGAGCATCAATGGAGTGTCAACGACTTCTGGCCTTGCATCGTGGAAAATGCAAGGGCTGTGTGGCGACATTGAACCATCATCGAATTATAGGCAGCCTTTCTCGGTGCAAATGCTTTCGATGACTTCGTCACTATGCCCTAAAAGTGAGTGTCAACGCAGAGTCAACCATTTTAGGCCTAGCATCTTAGAATTTCAAGGGGCTATGAGAGTACTTTGATACATAATCGAACTATCGGCCGCCTTTCTAACCAATCATGCTTTTGACGACCTCATGACTGTGCCTTGAAAATGAGCGTCAACGGAGTGTCAACGATTTTAGGCCTTGCATCTTCGAATATCAAAGGGCTATGAGACAACTTTGATCCATAATTGAACTATAGGCTGCCTTTCTACGCAACAATGCTGGTGACAAGATCGTTACCATGTCCCAAAATGAGCATCAACAGAACGTCAACGATGTTTGATCTTGCATCTTGGACAACATAATCGCAATGGAAAGTAGGTAGCCCACAATAAACCCATCGGCAGCCTGTATTGGCAGAAATGCTAGTGACTATATCGCGTCCGCCTCCTACAATTGAGCGCCCGTAGAGCGTCAATACTTTTTGTGCATGCTCAGAATGCTACACGGCAATGAACTGCATTGTGCCATCAGCAAAAAACATTTCCGTCCGGGCGGAATGGCTCCGTCAGAGTGGACGCGCTCCGTCAGAGCCGTCAGAGACACCCCGGTGGCGGATTACTCCGCGCCCGGCGTCAATACCACCCGTCGCGTTGCATATTGCCCTCCGATCGCCGTTTCGCCGTTTCTTCTCGCTCTGTCGGTGTTCTATTTTAAACAAACACTCTGGCGTTGTGGCCAACTGTGACCATACGTCGGAATGGGTTCATTGGGTACACGTTTGCATCGGGATTGCAATGGGTGACGCTGCGAAAATCTCTCCTCGCGTTCCTTCTACATTAAGCTCGAGGAGCGTAGGGAGATGAGAAGATATGATACTACCCGGCCGTGAGGATCCACGGAATTGCGCGGATCCAGGAAATCTCGGACAGAGCGAGTGAGACCAAAAGTTGGGAATGATAGAGTGTGAATTTTCATTGTATGATAAGAGGAGATGGAAATGAGATGATGTCTATCTACTCCAGGGTCTGCCGAATATATACTCCCCGTCACTCTGTCTACCTCCGTTACCCCTGCATCTCCATACAACCACCGTCGCTCCATGAAGATGTACTTGATCGAGCGTGTTTGAGAGGCAGTTGGAGACGGAGATCGAATGAACTCAGAGATGCACTTGGAGGCCGTGATTGAGCGAGTTTGGATATGCACTTGGAGACTGAGATCGAGCGAGTTTGGAGATGCACTTGGAGGCCATAATCGTGCGAACTTGCAGGCCGTAATCGAGCCAGTCTGAAGATACACTTGGAGGCCGAGATCGAGTGAACTCAGAAGATGCACTTGGAGGCCGTGATCGAGCGAGTTTGGCGATGCACTCTGAGGCTGTGACCGAGCGAGTTTGGAGATGCACTTGCAGGCTATGATCGAGCGAGATTGGAGGAGTACTTGGAGGCGGTTGATTTGGAGGGAGGCGCGATGGCAGCTGAGACTCTACTCATTGGTTAACTTGTAATTGTGGGAATGTAGAGAGTTGAGTACAACATCCGCCGAGAGATGTGAAACTGGCTGGGAGCGGGAGACGGTCGATCTTGGGCTGATGCTGTCCTTGGTGTATGCTGTACTCGGTGTGAACTCATGATTATGGCATGGAGAGATAGAGAGGGATGACTTAACTTCGTGTTCTTAGGTGATGGTATAGTTGAGCACAAGAAAGAGAGAGATCAGAGGAGATGGGGGAAATCATCATGAGAAACTGGGACTTAGAGAATTTCGTGTGCGAGTCAATTGACCATCACCGATACGACAGGTAAGAGTCCCGATCCGGCGCGAACTAACACCGATACGAGGTCTTCCCAACCCAATCAGGCAAGTTGTACCCCTGATTTCTCATATCCGCTCGTATCCTCCATATCGCTCCCATCTTCATCCTGCATCTCTCTTTCTTGTCCACAACTCAACCATCATCGCAGAACACAAAGTTAAGTCATCCCTCTCGATCTCTCCATGACATGATGATGAGTTGACACCGAGTACAGCATACACCGAGTACAGCATCCACCCTAGATTGTTTGTCTTCCCTTCATTCACATGATTACGAGTTGACCCCTGAATGTAGCTTCAGCTTTCGGCGTACCTCCCTACACGATCGACCGCCATTAGCCAGCTCTCCATGAGAGCCCAAAGGTAAAGTCACATTGTCACATTCCCACGGTTGCGAGTTAACTAACCGATGAATAGAGTCTCATCACCCGGTGCGCCGTCCATCGACCGCCTCCAAGTACTCGTCCAATCTCGCTAGATCACGGCCTCCAAGTGTATCTCCAAACTCGCTCCATCACGGCCTCCAAGTGCATCTCCAAACTCGCTCGATCACGGCCTCCAAGTGTATCGCCAGACTCGCTCGATTACAGCTTGCAAGTTCGCACGATCATGGCCTCCAAGTGCATCTCCAAACTCGCTCGATTACGGCCTCCAAGTTCGCACGATCACGGCCTCCAGTTGCATCTCCAAACTGGCTCAATCACGGCCTCCAAGTGCATCTCTGAGTTCACTCAATCTCCGTCTCCAAGTGCATCTCAAACATGCTCGATCAAGTTTATCTTCAAGGAGCGACGGCGGTTGTACGGAGATACAGGGGTAACGGAGCTGGACAGGGTGACGGGGAGTATATATTCGGCAGACCGCAGCCAGTCCAGATATAGCGTGGGTAGAAGGGTAGCTATATAGATACATAGATACATAGATGAGAATACAAACTGAATACATGACTGTGATTCGAGGTGCTCCAAGACATGTCGCCGGCGCTCCCAGGTTTGTCGCCAGCGCTCACAGGTGCTCCCAGGCTTGTCGTCGATCGCCAGGCGTTGTGTAAACGGCTTCAGCATACCTGCAGCCCCTGCAAAGAGTGTAACACACGTGTCGTTCTGATGATGCATATACGTCACCACAAAGTAAAGGAGGTACGTATGAAACGCAACCCGTCGCCTGGGCGACGGGTAGCGTGTACTTCTCCATCAGAGCGTACGAGGTTCCGTCAGAGCCGTCAGAGCCGTCCGGAACACCCGGGTGTTTCAGACGCAAATTAGGGTCGTTGCTGATGGAAGTAAAGTGCTCCCAGACTATGCAAGAGCATTCTCAAGTGCTCCTAAAAGCACCTGCAGTGACGGAGGTGCATTCACGATGCTTCAAGAATTGACTTGTAGGATAGTGAAATTTTGAAGCAGAAGAGACCTCTGCACAGCTCTGCGGGAGACTTAGTGCCATATTCTGACCGCAGCGGTTCTTATGATTCCACGACTACAAGCCATTTCACCTCTCATATTCATCTTTGTTCCAGTCACAAGATTTGCTACATCATCATACGGCATGTATTATCGATCTAAGTCTCTCTATATTTATCCATATAACCAATCTGGCTACAGACAGATTCTTGAGCGTAATCAGAGGAGCACCGCAAGATGCCCCTTGAGACAACTTAGAGATGCACTGGGAGGCTGTGATCATGTGAACTTGGAGATGTAATTGGAGGCCATGATCGAGCGACATTGGAGATGCACTTGCAGGCCGAGATAGAGTGAAATGAGAGATGCACTTACAGGCCGAAATGGAGTGAGTTAGGGGATGCACTTGGCGGCCGAGATCGAGTGAACTGAGAGATGAACTTGGAGGCCATGATCGAACAAATTTGGATATACACTTCAAGGCCGAGATCGAGTGAACTCAGAGATGCACTTCGAGGCTGTATTCGAGCGAGTTTGGAGATGCACATGAAGGATGTATTCGAGCGAGTTTGGAGCTGCACTTGGAGGCGGTCGATCTGGAGGCGGAAGATCATGAGAAAGGCACTGATGGAAGCTGACACTCTATTCATTGCTCACATTCATGATGGTGGGAATGTGGAGTGTTGAGTAGACCAACGTCCACCGATAGATGAGAGATGCAAGACTGGTTCCGACTAGGAGAATGTCAATCATGGGATGATGCAGTACTTGGTGTATGCTCTACTCGGTGTTAACTCTTGATGATTGCATGGTTAGATAGAGAGGGATAACTCAACTTCGTGTTCTTGGGTGATGGCAGAGTTGAGGACGGGAAAGAGTGATTTTAGAGGATATGGGGGAAGTTATCATGCGAAACTGGGATATAAGAGCATTCCGTGTGTGAGTCAATTGACCATTCCCGATCCGGCCGGTCAGAACACCAATACAAGGTCTTCTAAACCCAATCTGGCAAGTTGTACGACTGATTTCTCATATCTGCTCGTATCCTCCAGATTGTTCCGATCTTCATCCTCCCTCCCTCTTTCTCCCCCTCAACTCATCTATCATCGCAGAACACAAAGCTAAGTCATCCCACTCTCTCTCTCCAGGCCATGATCATGACTTAACCCCGAGTACAGCATACACCGAGAGTACAGCATTCACCATTGATTGTTGATCTTCTCTTGATTCTCACAATTACGAGTTGACCCAGGAATGTAGCTTCAGCTGCCGGCATGCCTCCCTACAAGATCACCAGCCCGCTCTCCATCAGAGAACAAAGGTGAAGATACCTGGTCCACATTCCCACGGTTGCGAATTAACTAACTACAGAATTGAGTCTCAGCACCCAGCGCGCCTCCCTTCGACCGCGTACCATTGACCGCCTCCCATCGGCTGGCTCCAAGTACTCCTCCACTCTAGCACACTAATGGCCTCCAAGTGCATCTCCAATCTCGCTCAATAATGGCCTCCAAGTGCATCTTCCAAACTTGCTTGATCACGTCGTCCCAGTGCATCTCCCAAATCGCTCAATTACGTCATCGAAGTGCATCTCCAATCTCACTCAATTATGTCTTCCACGTGCATCGCCAAACTCGCTCGATTATGGCCTCCAAGCGCATCTCAGAGTTCACTCAACACCGGCCTCCCAGTGGATATCCAAACTGACGCGATCATGGCCTCCAAGTTCGCATGATCATGACCTCCAAGTGCATCTCGAAACTCGCTCCGTCTCGGCTTCCAAGTAATTCTAAGTTCACACAATAACAGCCTCCAATTGTATCTCTGAGTTCACTCGATCATCATCTTCAGGTACACCTTGAATTGCCCTCAACCACTGCCTGCAGCCAGTCCAGATATACCGTATGTAGATAGATGCATAGATGAGAATACAAACTGAATACATGAGTTTTAAAAATTGTTGAATGATAAGTAGTAGCTATGATTTCCAGGTGCACCAGCAGGGTTCCCAATGATGATGTTATTTCCAGTCTGCTATTCCGTAATTCGACATGCTTCCAGGCTCATCATGGTCGCTCCAAGCCTTGAGGTCAGCGCTCACAGGCTTGTCGTCGGTGCTGCCAGGAGCTCCCAGGTGCACCTGAAGGCCACTGCATCGGTCCAGTAAACTCTGGGATTTGACCACCCTAGGATTCTGGTCCGACAACTCTCAGACACTCCCAGCGGCTCTCAGTGTAATGGCACAACTGCACATGAGGTGTCCAGGGCCGGGTAACACCCGCTTTATATATAGTCGGCTCACCATGAGCCTAAGATTTCTAGTGATAATCTTATCTTACTTACCTTTATACTACTCTACAATATGGACATCCACATTTGCAACCGTATCTACTGATATACCTTCCCACAAGGCCATACATGGGCATATGCCTTTACATGATTATTGCTCTTTATTTTCAGATACGTTTTGCATACGGGATTTGATGACTTACCCCTTTCCAACATGTCACAATACACAGTCTACACGCCAGATATCATTCAGATTTCGAGCACTGATTGCCAAAGCGAAGTACGTTGATAAGTCTATTGACTTCAGGTTGACAGATGCAGAGACAATTGTGAATTGATTCTAGAGGCCGACTGGCCAGGAGACGCGTCAGTGACCAGTCAGTCATGGTCAGTCTCAATGATTTGATCATATGAGAACTCGAAGACTATCAATCACGGCATCAATAATATTCGATAAGTTACCTTCCAATTGAGTCAATTGCCGATTACAGGGACGATGGCAGAGCCCATACACCCATAAGAGTCACGTAACCGGCAATGCCGAAGTTGGCCATTCTGCAGAGGAAGATTACAAATTACGCACAATTCTCATCGATCCACACCGCTGACGGCAGTTGCAAATCACAATTACCTTCTACTTACCTCAATGAAATTATCTACGTTACTGATGCTGTTAGGGGTTTACCGCCGGGGTTACAGATGTCCTATAAGGCTATATACGAATTTAGGAGAGTGGAGCAGCGATCGCAGATCGTGTGCCAGCTCTGTAAGGGAAGTATAATAACCCCCGATGGTTTCAATGTGGCTAGCAGGTATGATTCACTACTACTATTGTCAATTATCACAGTTAGCACCTGGTTGGACGACTGAATCAGATCATTGTGAGGAGTGTGCCATCTCCGCCAACTCTATTCTATTTTGTCAACAAGTCAATGAAACCTGATCAATCGCCAACCAGCAAATACGAACATGTACCCATACAATGTCACATGAAGAGGGTTTTTAGGATTGCAATGGAGAGTTGTATTTGAAGCTGGGATTCTGAGAATCCATGCGGCTACCGGAAGATGGAACGTCTGGGCCATCTTACGTGACCAGCAGATTCAGCAAGTATTTAAGGCGCGGAGATTCAAATGATTTGTCGTATCCCCATGTGGGAATGGACATTACTTCCTTGTCAGACAGTCGAATTGGGTGAGGCAAGGATGGTATTTGGTTGTCAGACAGTCCCAATTGGGCGTGACAAATATGAGATTCGCACAGTGAGCTTATTCGTACACATGATGGCAGACGCGGTGGATACACTGAGAGCTGGAGAGTGATAAGAGTTGCATTGGTACCAGGCCAGGAATCCTAACGTCGACTTGCAAAGCATTCAACTATTCACTCTCCAACCCCAGGGTGAGCAGAAGAGGTTGCAGGGGACCGGGCAGGCCATCACGTATACCCCGGGATTGTACATGGATCATTGCTTGGGAGGAGACGTGTTTCGAAGATGGTGGCGGTGTTCCGGATATTTAAATATTTGGAGCCACTGCCGTTGACGATCAACTGGCCAGTGAGGAGGTCGTTTGGACATTCTTCCTAAGAGTGGGAGTTAGTAAAGGGCTGCAGTGAGTGACCGTGGAAAGCATCTCTAGTGGTGAGATAGGCACCAGGCACTGGATGGGCAAGCAGGGAGCAGCAGTGGGAGTTGCAGCAGAAGAGTGTCCAGGAGGGAACCTTGAATGACTGCTACCGGCATGCCGAGACACAAAGGGAGTACTGGACGGCGGGGCTTCATCCTAGTGTGAGGAACCATTTTAAATCCGGGCTCCTGAATGTTCCTTCATACTGCTCCATATCTAGTACGAATTGAGAACTAACATTTGCAGATGGAGCCAGCACAATAACAAAGATGGTGCCTATAGATCACGGAGGATGTATCCTGACGATATACGGAGATTTGGTGAAGGTTTTCAGCAAAGCCAAGGCGGAGACATCGGCCAACGGACTATGAAATTGATTTGGACGCTGCCTACAATTTGCCATATGGGCAGATTACAATTGAGCGGAGTTGTGTTGAACGGAGTTTTCAGTTGAGTAGTGTTGAGTTGAGCGATATTCATGCAATGGCGTGGATTAAGATCACGTGCCCAAGTGGCCGGATCATGGATTTGGACTTAAAGCTCCGATGCCATATGAATGAATCGATGAGTGGTTATTTTGTTACGAGGGGCGATGTCGCCAGATAGATTATGGGACTACGATAAAAAGTCAATGGAAAGCGATCATTCTGGAGGTTAGTAAATATGACCATTAGAGGGCTTGCAGAGCGCCAGGAGCAGTCACGGAATGCGGCCCATACGAGCGCAATCACGCACCAGGTGGAAACAAATGGCTGAAGCCAGATGGATCGGGTCTGGAGATGGATTGCAGCATGTTACGGATCGCAACCGGATATGGATGGACGACCGGAGGTGGATGACAGGAGATCGATTACAGGAGACGGATGACAATCCATCTCCATCCCTTTCATGAAGATATTGAAGCTATGCGAAGTTTTACACTTCTCGATATCACGACTTTGATTTCAAACTACGCAACTATGCAGTTAAAATGGAACACAGATATGCAGATATAGGATGTACCGGCGGCATGCCTCCGCCAAGTATGATACCGAGCACTATTGTGAAATGACGAATTTTGCAGCTACATGCCCGAGTTTCAATTCCGAATACAATCCCAAATCTGATCCTGAGTCATAGCTACAACGCCGTTACCTCAAAAGCCTCACGTGATTAATCTTTGGCGGAGCAACAATCTTTAAAGAGGGGGATGACAGTGCTGGATTCGCAACAACCCTTACTGCGAACAATTACCGTACTAGAAGTGCAGGACCGACGCACCGTGAAACGCATTGACCAATAGAGAAGACTGGCGGCGAACAGTGCATGCAACGAAGTGATGGCAGATGCACGTACAGATGAATCAATAAGTCGTATGGCCAAGTTACAATCCCGAATCCGATCCCGACTCAGTCTTGGCAATCCTAACTCAGTCTCAACAATTCCAAGATACACAGCTGCTACTGGAGAAGAAGAAGCCGTAATGGATTAGTCGTCTGCAGAGCTATGATGTACAACTGGGGGATGACTGTGCCGGAATCAAAACCAACCCCTACAGTGAGCAATCACAATACCAGAAGTGCCGCGAGGAAGTACCAAAGTGCACTTGCTGGCAGACAATTGCAGCTGGGGATTAGTCGATGAGTATACCTTGGAAGAGATCACTTGCAGAGTCAACAAGCACGTGGAAACGAGTCAACCAGATGAAATGACAAGTGAACTGAGGAAACGACGATGTGCATACCCAGACAAGTGACAGCAAGCACACCTGGAGATGGGGTGGAAAGGATACCCGGAGGAAAGCCGGCGAGCAATTGGAGATGATACGTGCACCGAGCACAGGGTGGATGTCAAGTGTACCAACATGTGTACTGACTTGGAGAATAATCAGTGTGACTATATGAGCACCGGAGATATAATGAGATCATCAATTGAGCTTGATCTATACTGAACGAATGACATTATGTCTACCGAAGCAGTTCCGAACAAGACCAAAAATAATCTCCGAACATACTAAATTGTCACCGAAATGCATCGCGAGAGATAGTGACAAAACGGCCTCATGAGAGATTGTCACAGAATAGCCTCGCAACAGACAGTCACTGAATGGCATCATGAGAGACAGTTGAAACAACTACTGAGAGATGATGACTGAGCATAGTGACCAAGGTCATGGCCAAATGACTCCAAATTGGGATTGAATAAAAGAATTATCGGGAGCCCTCTGCCAAAGGCACCGACTGGGATGTTCACCGAATGGCTTGCCAAAATCAATGCCGAATGACCATACTGAAGGCCAATAAGCCTGCTTGGCCGTGGCTGAAGGAGGATGAACATAACTACCGATGGGCACCATCTATGAACGAGGGCCTGGGAGAGCGCAAATGCACCTCACTATAGATGGTATGAATGACCATTTCATGAGAAGCTTACGAGATAGATACGAGGTCATCTATGATTGACCATCACCAACGGCTATGATACCAAGAACAGAAGCTACTATCCACACCCAGAAGTCAAGCACACTTCATCCGTGCTGATTGAGGGTGAATGACTACCCACGCAGAGTCCAAAGCAGCAACAATGATCACTGATGGGCTGGGCTTGAAGAATTATTCATGAGGAATTTGGAGAGCTCGATTGCTAGCGCACTTGAACATATGGTGAGTATGACCGGTTCCTTGAATGCTTACATGTTAGACATACCGATGGAATGGCGATGGCGATGGCGATGATGAGCAGCAACCGGAAGTCACGATCGATGCTGCCGAGTCACGACGAGGCTCATGTTATGATTGCGGATTGCTTATTTCACCGAGATTACTGTGTCTACTTCCAACAATGTCCTTGACTTGGAACGAGTTACAAGTGCGACATTGGATCGTCGGATGCGGAACAATCCACAAGTGGAGATATGGAGGACGGTGTCACTTTGGATATTCCTTCTTTCTCTTTTCTTCTCTTCTGGTTACTTCTCACCTTCATTACTTCTTTGGATCTCGGCCCAGTACAAATGGCATCGGCACAGGATTTTACCACCTCTGGAGAAAAGTCAAGTGGAGGTGCAGTTTCCCCATGCAGCGGATCCGCTGAATGGCTACAGTATGGTACTGATCTGTTGTGCGACTTATGGGTTCGTACGTTTGCGTATGTTGAATGGCTGTTTGATTGTTTCTTTTCTTTCCTACTCTTGTACAGGTTTAGACAGCCCTGGGGGTCTGCACCTAACGAGGGGGATAATCAAATGGCACTACTGCACAGGAGGTGTCCAGTGCCGGATAAGACCCACTTTATACATAGTTGGCTCGCCACGAGCCTTAGATCTCTAGCGGTAATCTTATCTTACTTACCTTTATACTACTCTACAATATGGACATCCACAGTTGCAACCATATCTAGTGATATACCTTCCTACGAGGCCATACACGGGCATATGCCTTTAAACCCAGCGACCAAAATACATTTTGCTGATGAATACACCACTGAAGTGCCTCTATGCCGAAATGCACACAACACCCTGCTGGTGGGAGACACGGGTAAGGAGAGATACTTGAGGATAATAATGTGCTATTCTGTAAGGCCGTATATCCGTATATGGCCGCGTATGAGAGTAAATGAGAAGATACGGTTGCACACGTGGATGTGGTAATATAATATAGTAGTTGATAGGTAAGATTATCTCTACCGATCTCAGAGAGATCGCGAGTCGTCTATATAAGGTTGGCGGTTACCCGGGCCTGGACACGTCTCGTGCCATTTGGCGAGAACCTAATCATGACTGCCAGTACATCATCCCCCCCTTCCGGATCAGACCCCCAGGGCTGTCACGTACGTATATATAATAAGAGAGACCCCACAAAAAGAAATAAAACCGATGTGTACGCCTCCGTATGACTTAATAAGTCCCACAACCAATCAGTGCCCGATGAGCAGCCTCACGGCGGATTCGGTGCATGGGGAAACTCCTCCCCCACTTGACTTGTCTCCGGAGGTGGTATAAACCCCTGCTGATGCAATTTATACCGGCCCAAAATCCATAAGAAAGTATGAAATGTAAAACCCCTGTAGAAAATGTCCAATCCCACTCCTCCAAGTCCAATCATTGTCGAGGCTTCCTCGGATGCTCTCGGTGAAACTCATCAACCAATTCCTGCACATTCCCGAGATTCTCCGCTGGTTCCCAGCTAGTCCGTACGTAACTGTAACCTGCTCATTTTACGAGATAATGGAGCTTCCAGTAGCGCCGCTTACAGTCGAGGATCCTGTCGACTTCCCATTCGTCAGAGTCATCGACAATCGTCAGCTGCGGTTCAGCTGGCAGCTGGCCGGCGGTAGGAGGTGTATAACCGTCGAGCAACGAGACGTGGAAAACATTGTACTTCCGGATCATATACGGAAGGTCTAATTTTAAGTATTCTTATTGATGACCTTGCTTACCGTGTACAGTCCTGTCCGTTTGTAATCCAACTTCTTCGACGGCCTTGTCGTCCGGAAGTGCCGTGTTGAAAGCCAGACCTAATCTTCAACCTCGAAAACAACATCTTTGCCGCAGGCGTATTTCGTCTGACGGGCTTGAGCCTCTGTCAAGTTCTTACCGAGAGTGTGGTGAGTCTCCTCCAAGCCAGCTGCGAAGGTGTCCACTTGGATTTCCGATTTCAGGCTAGATGGTTGCTTCGGGGCCTTAAACTGCATCACCGGATGGTAGTGGGAGTTCGCCCAAAATGCAGTCATCCTCGTAGAAGTGTGTATCGCGTTATTGTGAGCGAATTCGGCTAGCAGTAAGAGTTCGACCCATTTGTACTGCTCGTAGTTGCAGAAAGCCCGGAGATACTGCTTCATCGTCTGATTTTGACGCTCCCTCTGCCAGTCTGTCTGTGGATGGAAGGCTGTTGAGAGCCGATGATCAGTACTCAAGTGAGAATACACCCGGGTCCAGAATCAGCTTGTAAACTGGGTGCCGTGATCTATAACTATGTTGTCCGGGATGCCGCGCTTGCGAATGACGTGTTCAAAGACGAGCCGGGCCAATTCTGGCAAGTCGATATTCTTCCCGCATGGAAAGTAGATTGCCATCTTTGTCAGTTGGTCCACGATAACGAGGATCCCGGTGTAGCCCGATGCCGTTGACTCTGGCAAGTCAGTGACTAAGTCCATCATGATGCCTTCCCATGGCCGTGATGGTATCTCCCAGGGCATACTGATCCCATGTCGGAATTGCCGAGGTGCATTGATTCGGTGCCATACTTCGCAGCCGCTGACATACTTACGTACATGCGAGTCCATTACTGGCCAAAAGAAATCGCTAGATACCAGCGCAGTGGTCTTAAGAGATCCAAAATGACCAGACTCGGGGTTGTCATGAAATGGACTTATCACTTTTCCGCGTAGAGAATCGACCGCTGGAACATATATCCTCCCCTCGTAAGTTAAGACTCCCGTGACGACTTTACATTGGCTTTCCACTTTGGCAGTATCTGTGCCGACTAACATTCGTCAGTTGACAAGCTTGGCCGAGACGTCAACAGCCAAAAGGTCGGAAGCCTGTGCCTCAATAATCGCTAGCATAAAATCCTCGTCTGGTTCCAATGAGACGGTTGCCAATAGTCGTGCCACAGGCGTTTCGTAGCCGATCTCGTAGTCGGGCCGCCTGGATGGGCCATCGGCAGGGTTCTTGCTGCCTTCCAGGTGCTCGATGACAAAGTCATAAGCCGAAAGGATTTCCGACCACCTGGCTTGTCTTCTGGAGTGCACTTTGGATGTCTGGAAGTATTCGAGATTCTTGTGGTCGCACCGAATTGAGATCCTGTAATTGGCGCCCTCGAGGTAATGCCACCACTGGTTCAGTGATTCCACGATGGCCAATGGCTCCCGATCATAAGTGTAGGAATTCTGTTCGGCTGGAGAGCACTTCCGGGAGTAGAAATTGACCGGCCTGAGAACCCCGAGAACATTGTACTGATTGAGAATACCTGCAATCGCGAATCCACTCGCGTCCGTTTGGAGAATGATCGGCTTGGCCGAATCGAAATGCTGGAGGATCGGTGCCTCGGTGAAGGTTCTTTTCAGTTTTCGGAACGCCAACTCGGCTTCCCGAGTCCATTCCCATTTGGCTGAGCCTTCTGATTTCTTGCCGCGAAAAGTCTTTGATTTCTTTAGTAAGTCCGTCAGTGCAAGGGTCACTTTGGCATACTTCCGGATGAATCTGTGGTAGAAGTTCGTGAACCCGAGAAGCACTTGGACATCTCTGATTGACTTCGGTGTCGGCCAGTCCTCTATTGTGGCAATCCAGTCCGATTCCATGCTGACTCCATCGGGCGTGATAACAAACCCCAGGAAGCCGACTTCTGAAACTCCGAATTGACACTTCTCGGGTTGGCAGTAGAGGTCGAATTCCTTTAGTCGCTGCAGCACTTGGCGCACATGCCCCTCATGCTCCTTCCCGTTTGTCGAATAGATGAGTATGATGTTGAGGTAGCATACCGCGAAGTCGGCAATGTATGGCTGTAGGCAATCATCGATGTAAGACTGGAATGTAGCTGGCGCGTTTTTTAGGTCAAATGGCATGACCCAGTATTCAAATTGCCCGTAACGCGTTCGAAAAGCCGTCTTATATTCATCGCCTTCCTTGATCCGGATGAGGTTATAGGCACCGCAGAGGTCCAGTTTCGTGAATATCCTGGCCTCACGTACACGGTCAAGCATCTCTGAGATTCATGGAAGGGGATACCAATTCTTCACTGTCACCAGATTGACCGCGCGGTAATCCACACAAAGCCTGAACCCTCCATCCTTCTTCATTGCAAGGAGGATGGGCGCTGCCGCCGGCGATGATGATCACTGAATACACCCGATGGCTAGGTGTGCCTCAATATCAGCCTTCAACGTCCTCAACTCAAATTCCGATGGGTTATACATCCGCCCATATGGCAAGTGATAGCCGGGCTCCAAGTCAATTGCATGGTCGGTTGACCGATGCGGCGGGAGTGTCTCCGCCTTATCTTTGCTGAAAACCTCCACAAATTCTCCGTATATGGCCGGGATATGTCCTCCATCATCTGTAGGCACCATCTTTGTCGTTGTGCCGGCTCCATCTGCACACGTTAGTTCTCAATTCATAATAGATATGGAGCGGTATGATGGAATATCCAGGAGCCCGGATTTAAAACGGTTCGCCACAATAGGGCCAAGCCGCGCCGTCCAGTACTCCCTTTGTGTCTCGGCATGCCGGTAGCAGTCATTCAAGGTTCGCATGTGGATGCTCTTCTGCCGCAACTACCACCGCTGCTCCCTGCTCGCCCATGCAGCGCCTGGGGCCTATCTCCCTCACCATCAGTGATGCCTTCCACGGTCGCTCCCAGCAGCCTTGTACAATCCCCCACCCTTAGGAAGAACGTCACGACAACCTGCTCACTGGCCAGTAGATCGTCAAAGGCGGTTGCTCCAAGTATTTGAATATCTGGGATGCCGCCGCCTCCTTCGGAACACACCTCCTCCCTAGCCATAGATCCTGGTACATTCCAGGTGCATTCCTGATGGTCTACCCAGTCCACTGCCACCACTTCCGCTCCCCCTGGGGGTCGCAGAGCCAAAAGTCGACCGCTTTGCAAATCGACGTCAGGATTCCAGGACTGGAACCAAGGCAATCCCGAAACCAAGTCGTAAGCCTGCATGGGCACAACAAGCACTTCCGATTCTTGCACCGGTGATAAGTGCTCCATATACTGAACCGTGAACGTTGTCTTTCGACTCTCGCTCGCATGAGCCATGAGGTGGCCTTTGAGGCCTAGGGTCGTGACGTATACAGGTTTGTCCGCTAGACCAAGCCGTTTTCGCAGTCTCGGTGCCATAAAGATGCTTGTCGCGCCGCAATCGATGAGAGCTCGCATGCTTTGCATTTCTACACGTCCATCTCGTATAAAAACACTGTAAACAATGTGGGACGTGTCTTGTCTGGACGTGCCGCATAAGTACTGACTTGACATGAAAGCTTTTGGGCTCTCCAATAACACCCTTGACGTCAAAGAGATCCGATGCAGTTGTATGCTGTCCATCGTCGCCATCAAAGCCTGCATTGCCACTCTTCCTAAACCCAATTCCACCTCGTGGAACCTCTCCCATCGGGCCAGATGCCGAGAGAGGCCTATGAGTTGTTTACGTGTTGATTGTCGAAGGACTTCTATCATTTGATTTGGTGTCCTCCATCCCTGTTTCGGACTAGTGTCTGGTCCTGCCACGGTGGGTTACCTCCTCGTGAGTATTTAGGGCAGAAGCTCGCCTTATGGTTCGGAGATCGGCATCGTAAGCATTTGCCGGTGGAACGTCGGCTTTCGAAGATTTCCATTGAGACCCATGGTGCTGGCGGTAAGCCTGACAATTGTCCTCCGCCGCCTGATTTGCCGTGTTTGTTTGATCCCGAATGGCCGGACTTGCTGCCACTGGTGGTATCGGCTGGCTCGGAGATGGATGGGCCGTAGACTCGTTTGCCGCCTTTGGAAGATGAGTCCATAGGCTGTTTCTGCTGGTGTTGCTGCTGCTGTTGTTGCTGTTGCTGTGGCTTCTTGTTTTTGACATGTGTAACATCCGAGGCCACGGCCTGATCGAAGAATTCGTCCAAGGTGTCAAATCTGCCGCAGGTGGGCGTCATCGATCCAACGTTGTTCTTGAGAGAGTTGCGGAGGCCTGCCCAGGCAATATCGTAGAGGACTTCTTCATGCTTCTGTAGATTCCACCCAGGCTGGTTCCAATTAGCTTTCACATGATTTGCATAGGCTCTGACTGATTCTTGTGCAAGTTGTATATATGGCTGCATCAGCGTAATGACCGCCACGTGACGTCGATGCTTATCCCCAAAAACCTTGGCCATCTCCTGTCAAAAGAGGTCGAAGTCCTGTAGGCATGGGTCGGATTCCGCAGATAAGTCGTCCGCCCATTCCGAAGGGTCTGTCATCACCGTCTGTCTGAGTGCCGGGTTATGGTGAGTGCTCCAGGCGTCCAGAAGAGAGATCGCGTATTTGACGTGATCGGGTCCACCATGTGGGAATAGGTGGCCGTGGGAGTTCAAATTCGAGCGCGCTGCGTGCAGAAATCGGTCCTGCTCTGTTGCACCGCGGCAGTACCGTACAGGGTCAACCATGTTGTAGATATTCGGTCTTGGACCTGCGATCCTTCATTCTGCGCATTCTGCGCTTTCGGCAGCCCATTGGTCCCGTTCGGCAGCTATCCATTCCTGTTCGGCCACCATCCTTTCCCATTGGTGTTTCTGTTCGGCTTTCCGCTGGGCTTGATTTTCGAGCAGCATTCCCAGCTTCAATCCGTTTTGCGTTGCCACGTCTAGACGGTCCTCATCAGTAATTTGGGAACGGAGATCACCACTATCGTTGTCGATTGGGCTATGTTTGTTTCTTTGACCGCCGAGGTCATCGTAGAGGTCATCGTCATCATCATCGTCAATCTCGGCCTGCGGTAAGACCGTTGGAGTAGCGCGTTCGGTTGTCGATGCCGCTGCCTGTAGAGTGTCATCACTCTCATGGATGTCAGTGACGCGCAATTGAGTTCTGGTAGACTTCTTTGGAGGCATGTTTTTGATAAAACGCGTTATTTTGTGGCGACGCGTCGAAAGGGGTAAATCGCGAGATCCCGTGAGCGAAACGTATCGAATTGATTAAGAGCGATAATAGTGTAAGGCCGTATATCCGTATATGGCCACGTATGAGAGTATATGAAAAGATACGGTTGCACACGTGGATGTGGTAATATAATAGAGTAGTTGATCGGTTTGATTATCGTGAGTCGTCTATATCAGGTTGGCGGTTACCTGGCCCTGGACACGTCTCGTGCCATTTGGCGAGAACCTAATCATGACGCCCATTACATATTCAACCTTAAGGCAACTCCCTGAGTGGGGGATACACTAGCTCCCTTCATCATCATGTCTGACGGAACACATCTCTCCAATCTTGCGGGCGACAAGACAGAGTGGTCTGTATATGTGTTGCAACTGGGTGGCGAAGAAATCGGCTTGGTGAATTAGTCGGCTGGTTTGTGAATAAGTCGACTGATTTGCGAATAAGTGAACTTTGTGATCCAGCCGACTGATTTGTGAATAAGTCAACTTTGTGAATCAGCCAACTAAACAATGAACTGCAGTTGACTGATAGATAAAGTCCTCAACTTTACCATGCAGTTGACTGTACTATAATATCAAACATCATACTGCGCTGGCAAACTTGACTTTACACATAGCGCAGCTTATAGTAACCTGTTTTTTGGACTGCATTCCACAGGAAATTTTGCATGTGGGTACTATGAGCTTCTATGGACTGAGTGTGAACATTGGAACTATGTTGTCAATTGCACATGGTGGCTATGGAGCATGGGCACATGGGGAAATGACAAATATATGGACATTGGCAACAGCTCAATCTGGTGATCTGCGTGGGGACACTATGAAGTACTATGGATCTATGCAGCCCTGTAGCAGTGTTCAAGTTCCCAGTGGGCTGGGCAGGACAGTTTCAGCACATCACTGGCCAGGCTTGGGCCCTACCAGTTAGGCTTTCTCGCTTTTACACAGCTTTCCCGGTTGCAACAATTATCATTTCATAACCTTCTCTGCCATATACACCATTGTGTACATGGCACTCTTATATACTCTATCTATCTTGCTATCTATTGATGTAAACTCAGGGTTCCCCAGGAAGCGCTCACTGCTCATGGCCTGCTGGTGGCTCTGCTTACGCTCAGTCTGCAGACGACACCGGTTGGCGATGGCACTGGTTGTGGATGATGCTGCTCTTGGAGACGTACATGAAGTGCACTTGGAGATTGAAGCAGGCTGAAGATGCTGGCGCTACTAATGCATACCACTTCATAGTACAGTCCACTGCATGGTAAAGTTCAGGACTTTTTCTCCCAGTTGACTGAGGGACATTGTTCAATTGGCTGGTTCACAAAGTTAACTTATTCACGAATCAGTCGACTTATTCACAAAGCAGCAGACTTATTCACAAAGTTGATTTCTTTGCCATCCAATCGGAACGTATATGACATTTGGCAATCTATCTTGGATGATGCGCGAGATGCCATCAATGTACAGGGTCATGATGATCGTTCTCCCACCAGTTCCAATCAAGAACCACAGAATTCTTCAGAGGCCATTGGATGAACAGCGGCAACAAAACCGAAAGGTGCTGAACAACGTACTCTGGAGTGTACTCCGACCTCTCACCTTCAAAAAGAATCCCAACGCTCAGAGCGAGTATTTCAACGTTACCTGTATAGATGGCAACTTCCGGTGTTGCAAATCAGATTTAGCAGCATGGCATGCAGTTGCCCTGAGTATAGCGACCTACATTATCTCGAGCGGCATGTCTGCTCTTGGTGCAAGTGTCCAAAGAATGAACTTGAATATTATGTCCCACCTTACAAGCAACACCCCTGGCGGGATTTCAACCAATAAAGAACGCACAGTGATGAAAACACCAAGACAGCCGATGCTGGACTGCCATCGTGCCCCATTACGCAAGAATGAAATTTGTTTTGACATGTTCCAGATATCGTAAGCAAGCTGCCGAAGTCCAACGTCTTCCATTCAACGCAGATCGGCATGCTTGACCACTGCCAGAAGTGGATTGTCCACTTCATAATGACACACGAATGTCTCGGTCAGTACAATGCAATCTGGTTATCACTGCCTGCTTAGCATGACCTCACACCAAGAAATATGTCATATGAGGAAGTTTTACTGTGGAATGGAAAGGCGATGAAGAATATGAACCAGTACCTGCTTGAAGTTTTAACCTAGTCTCTATGAGGTGGAAACCCCGCTCAGCGTCCCATATTCAATCACCCAATTGAGTATACACAGTCATTGTTAGAATTCTATATGTATGTTCAATATATATGTCACCATGACGCAACATTGTGCTACATGGAACACACCGTGCATCATGTTCAGTCATTCAACGATGTTTTTTTACTCGGGCAAGCTGGCTACAAGGGAATGGACAAAGCTAATGCCCTTTGAACAGAACTTGTGAATAAGGAAAAGGTAGATGAGAAAACACATGTCGAAACTTGGACGCCATCCAAGAAGTGGCACGAATTGAACGCCTTGCAGGATTATATCCGCTACATGATAAATATTTCCAAGGAGTTAAATGCTGACTTCAACTTTCCAAGATCCACTTAATGTTTCATTGGGTTGAACAGATTCATTGATACAAAACCTTGCAAAAGTATTCTGCTGAGCAACATGAACAAGCACATAAAATGAACCTCAAGGACAGTTGAAACGCCTCCAATTACAATCTCAACTACCTGCCGCAAGTAATCACCTTTCAGTATCGCATTCTCTGCTTTGAAATCCGATAGCTCAATTTCCAAGCACTCCCTCAGTGTTGGGAGAATAGCTCAGCCCCCTGCACAGTCCACTCATCCGGTGTTAATCCAGCTTCCCCCCTGACCACCCAGTCATATACAAAGCATGAATTCATTGGACCCCTAATCTGCCATGATGGAAAGTATCCTGACACTATGATCAATCACTTCACAGCATCACTTGACATTACACCAGATGCAATGTACCATGTGGCAATATCCTGTCGCACCCATTGGTTTATCAAGCATAAGAGTCACAACAAGCCGTATATATCAGATAAACAACTGCACACAATGGAGCTCTGTATTTACCATGGTATTCAGGTTCCAGTTGAGGGTTAAGATGGTCAACACATATCTCAGATAGGTCAATGCACAGGAAGCCAGAGCTGGTGCACAGGGGATCAACAGAACGACTGGGTTGGGGTGAAGGAATTCCCGGGGAGGTGGTATGGCACACTGAATGGGTGTCTCCAATGGGAACTGCAATGACTATTCAAAATCAAGCTCCTAAATATAGATGGAGCTTTTGTCGAGTAACAGATATCCCTGGCACTAACCACAATACGCGAATACTCAGATAACTTGGATTCCGTCTTGAACTTTGTACAAGTGAGAAAAGCACCAGCAGCCATTGCTTTGCAAGTTTTCAGTGTGGCAAACATCCTCAGCTGTGTGCACGTATTTCCAGAGATAGGTACTAGTAGTATGACTGGTGACAGAAGAAACAAGGGCTGGATTGTCAATAGCCACATTGATCTGGCAACTTTCAATGATGTGTATATTTAGTAAAGAGAGAACTACATTGTGTGAGCAGGTAGAAGAAACGCGAGGAGAGATTTTCGCAGCATCACTCATTGCTTTGGAATCCCAATGCAAGAATGTACCCAATGAACCCATTCCAACATATGGTCATAGTTGGCTACAACACCATAGTGTTCATTCAAAATATAAGACTAACAGAGCAAGAAGAAACTGCGAAACTGCGCTCAGAGGGCGATGTGCAACGCAACAAATGGCTTTGAAGCCAGGCACAACGTATTGCGCCACTGGGGTGTCTTTAATGGCTCTGCCGGAGCACGTCCTCTCTGATGGAGCCATTCCGCCCGTATGGAAATCTTTTTCTGCTGATGCATTTGAAATCTAAATGGAAACTCATTGTGTGAAGTCTAACGAAATAGTCACGACTGTGAACAGTAGGGGCTCCAGCAATACTTCCCCTATTTGCTATACTACGTAAAGCCAAACCTTATCAAATGGGAGTGGCTTTAGCTACGTGTTCAGGAAACCTGCTATCATGCTGGGTTGGAACTGCAAACACAGTTCGGTGTGGTCCCAGACCTGGCCAATAACTAGACTAGCTGAGTCTTGGTGGTCTGAACCCTGACCAGTACCCATCAACCCCTGTGTGTTGCTGGGTTTGGCCTGACCTGCCAGGTTAAATCTCCGGTTTTGCATATTAGATTGTTCTATTCATGCTAACATTATGATATGCAACTGTTAATCGCAAAATATTAATGATAGTAAGTGATTGGTTTTTTTAAATTCACTAGCAGCTTTTATGATCTAAAACTAGAGAGACACACTCTCTGCCGCATCCTGGAAATGAGAGTCAATGGAGCACCGACAATGTTTGGCCTTGAATCTCGGGCAATCTGAGTGGCGATTGGTTGCAAACAGTCAAACATGATGTATTTGCTGCCTTTATAGCCAGAAAAGGGAGTGACACACTCCTAGCCCCATTTTGAAAATAAATGTGAATGGAGCATCAATGATTGAAGGTCTCAATTCATGCGTAATCCTTAATGCACTGGATTGCAGACCTAGATCATGCATGCGTTGGCAGCCTTGCTAAGCGGATATGCAAGTGACATTCCCACAACAACCTCCTGGACAGTAACAACTTATTCCATTTACAATGCTGCCACAATTATTTCATGAGTATTTTAGCCTAGAAATGCGGTCAAAACATCGTATATACACATAACCAACCAGTCACGCTTTAATTGCCTATGATCAATGGGCCAAAATCATTAACGCTTCGTTGACTCTCATTGTCATGATAGTGCAGACAGCGTAAAGTAAATTCTTTTGCCTGTACAGGCGGCCGATACTGTGATTATGTATAGTACCAACAAAATTGCATTTGAATTCCCTAACTTACAAAACCAAAATTTGACAATGCTCTGTTGACAATCACTATCAGAATGGACAGGCAGCATGTCCTTCTCTCTTGTACCTAGAAAGCAACCCAATAACTCATTTTTGAATGGCCGCAATTAATTGCCACTCAGATTACTTATAATGTAAGGCCAAAAATCATTGACACTGCATTGACATTCAGTTTGCCAAGGGTCTATCCACAATATGTTATCATTTAATTTGACATAGTATAGTATTATTGGAGTTTAAGCAGCCTTTGTACCATCTTCAGATACTGTCTCATTCATCAATGCATTGCTCTTTAATAATACATATATATATATCCTTTAAAATAGACTTTAAAGTATCCCCTAATTGTAGATATTAATAGGCACAAAAATTCCATTCCATTCCTTCATTGCTCGTCTTTACTGTCAGGTTCACTCAACAGACTGCTGTCATCTGCAATCTGGATGTCAGCTGCATTACCACACAGTAGACAGTGTATTGACCAGTGGATGGACATTCAACAGTCAGCAAAGCTGACTTTGATTCATTCTTGCACTTGAGATCTTTAGTAAATTCCGTCGGTTTCAAACATTTAACCCATCAAAGAGCAGTATATAAATACCAAAAATGAGGTGGCACACCTTCGATTTCCGAATCATATGCTCTGTCGTGATTAGTAGGTGGCAGATATGGTGTTCCGTGCAGTCGCGGCGACAGCCCTGGGCTTGGCAGTCTGAGGTGGTTTGGTCAAGATGCACCTGTGTCTTTGCACCTCCAGCATGTCTGGGAATTAAGTGCTGGGACATTTGGGCAAGGAAGACAGCAGTCGGGTTGATTTTCCCGAAGCATTGCTGGGTGTCCTACCATCCTAGCCTATACATTTTTATGTCCAGGAAACTCCACTCGGGGCTTGATCTCTTCTTGGACTGCTGCCGGAGGCTATTTGATTAAGTTTTGCCCTTCCTCTATTGCAGAATGCGAAAATCCTCCTTTGGCCATTGTGCCTATATTGAGGTAAAGGCACATACACCTGTGCTCAACTACGTTGGTTTATGTTAAGAAATTGAGTGGACATGGTTTCAAATGTGGACTTGAGGGATTGTAGGTGTAGATGTCTGGTAAGATTATCACTAATAATCTGAGGCTTGTGGCAAGCTGACTATACAAATTGGGGGTTACCTGGCCCTGGACACATCACATGCAGCCATGCCGTTCCAATTCAAGGCAAGGCACATGTCAGACTATTCTAGCTCTACCCGACCTCCTTGCCTTGGCATAGTTGCAGACATATTAATAACCTACAAGAAATTAGTTGCTGCATCTCCATATGAGATTCAGCTATTAATTCTACCATATTCGCTGGTGTAGCATCCTCTACGGTCGTTGAACTCTGTTTCACTCACTCTCAGGGCAGCAGATCACCATAATCATCTGCAATAATCCAAGAACTGACAACATCATGAGGTACAATTTTGCAGACTGTACAGATAACTGGCTTCATTGACCATGGAGGTTTCCCATTATGGATGGCTATAAATTGGTCACACAGCTCTCTATGTACACCAGCGGTATATTATACAATTAGTTGATGGCCGTCTGCTTCCATGCAGATATGTTCACATCCTATTGTGTGCTGCTTTTAATTTGTGCTGCATCCCATTTTGTGGACAAATTTTAACTGTGAGTCCAGGATCTACTGTTCAGTGGCTGCATTTGCAGATTCGTAGTGGACTCAGTGGTGTCTGCTTGGTAGTTGTGAGTCACGGAGCGCCATATAGGATGAAGCGCTGCTAGTTGTGCTGGATTCCGATCCACTCTTACCTTTCAGTGTTCTTTGTGAAGCCATAATTAGCTGGTCTGGAAATGTAGATCAAGATGATAAGGAAAAGAAGTTGGATCTCCTGAGGAAGATGATAATGAATAGAAGTGGGAAATCCTGAGCAATATATTGTTAGCCTCAAGTCAAAATGGAATCAGTAACAGCCACCTTACACGTTCTACACAAGATGATTTCTTCTGGGTATAGTTTTGCATGCCACAGACTTCCAACCACCCTGCGATTTGCATCCAGTCAGTCCAACATTGCGTGTTTGTTTTCAGTGACTAATCTATGTGTATGACCGCCAAAATCATGTGTTTGTGAGATATATACAGCACATTCTTCGACAGAAATGACATCTGCTGAAGTATGTCTCAAGCAAACCCTGGGAACTTACATTAAACAGATGCTAAACATCATCTAATGATGTACAGTTAGCACTGCTATTCCCAATGTAGTGATGGTCAAAATGCAGATTATGCTTTGTTCAAGTCAATTAAGTGTACCAACTTCAACATAAAAGACACAACTTGCCTCCATGTCATCCATATCATGCAACATCTAACATCTCACCCATCAACATTGTCAACACAACACACAATGGTCAATGATCCAAAAAAGACCCTTTCGCCACTACTGCCTGGCAAATATGTCATATTGAGGAAGCACTCTACACAACGACGTCATCAAGTGAATGACGGCAATAGCGGCTTGGAGGATGATCAGGTCCAAGCCCTTGGAGCATTGCGCAGCATGCGATCCACAAAGATGTTTGATGCGGGGAAAAGATGTGAAATGCACTTCTTATGCAACGAAGAGAATGAGAAATGGATTGAGGATTATGTGGATAGAGTGTCCGCTGTGGCAAGAAAGCGAGTTGAAGACGCAGAGACGGCAATTAAGCAGGAGGTTCTTGAGTAGGAAGGGGTCACTGGGGAAGAAGAGGAAGCGGAAGAGGAAGAGGAGGAAGGCAATGAGGAGGAGGGCAATGAGGAGGGAAATGAGGAAGATAAGTCGGTTTCAAACGATGACACAGAGCACAGTGTAATTCTCATTGCATCAGGACGTCCAAGAGGCATCCAATCGTAGGGCTCATAATAATGTATACATTTTTTATAATCATTCATTGACTCCGTGAATGAACTAGTCAGTTCACGGAGGTGGGGTAAGGACTCTGTGAATGGACTGTTCGTTCACGGAAGGTGGGCCTCCGTGAACTGACAAGGTACTCCACAGAGGAACCGCCTCCGTAAATGGACTAAGAACATAACGTTTGGTGTTGAACTCTTTGAATATATTATGTCTTTCGTTTATGTTGCAAAGATCTTCTGGAAACAATAGCGATATGTCGACATTGCAGATGGTCAACAAATTTGTGAATTTCGACGATGTATAACCATTTGTACTGATTCGTTGTTAACGGTTCCTCTCACTTCCCGGCCCATGAAAAGAATTCTGAACCGGAATTTAACCGGCCTGCATACAGCGAGTGCAAAAAAGTATTGAGTGTTCTAGTCCATTCACGGAGGCGGTTTCTCCGCGGAGTACCCAGTTAGTTAACGGAGGCTCACCTTCCGTGAACGAACCGTCCATTCACAGAGTCCGTACCCCACCTCGGTGAACTGACTAGTTCGTTCGCGGAGTCAGTAAAAAATTACGAATACTCTGTTCTGTACGCATGTACGTACATTCAACTGGTTCTACCCAGCTGAATTCAATCAGCGCAACCACATACATTCAGCGCAGAACAATTGAGTACATTCAACCACCACATACGTTCAATGCAGCGCAATTGGGTACATTCATCCATTCTGTATGTTCAGCGCAGCGCAATTGAGTACATTCTTCACAGCGCAACTGAGTATGTTCCAGGAATTCTATCGTACTAAAAATATGGACGCCGTCCATCTACTATCCCACATCAAATTCCGCCACTCAAAAAGGGTAGCCATCAAAAACTTACTCTTCGGGCAGCTACTTGTCTTCAGTGACCTGCTGAGTTTTGGCACAGGATTTGGCCTAATGGCTTGTGTGGCATTCGGGGGCTCATAGTCCCCATAGCCCTACATCTGTGGGCTTGTGGTCGGTGGCTTGCGGCCCCCACAGGCCCCATGCTGAGGAATAGGTCTAGCCACGGGAGTGATGTCTCTAGATGTGATACTCGGCTTCGCTGAGTAAGCTTTCTCCTTTCCCATATATTTGCCTGTCTTTCTCTCTCTCTTTGCTCTTTAGACAATCACTTTTTTATACTAGTCAATTCAATATCGCTATTCGTACTCGATTGATCTCAACACTGAGCTCAACCTAGTAGATTGAAGGTGTCAAGGCAACTGCATGACTGTTCGTTGCAAGTGTTTCAAAGCAAAAGCCGAGTGCACACTTCATTGCCATGGCCGAGATGGTGGTGTGCAGTGCATAAATACTAGACCTTCTGCTGCGATATCAGGTACTTTCAATCTTGAACGAAACACAATATCGGCTCCACCATAGCCAAGTCACAATCTAAAGCAGTGTTCTCAACCGTCCCGTCCGACGGCCGGGGACGGCATGCCGTCCCAAATCTTGCCAGGACGGACGGGACGCCTCCATAACCGTCCGTCCCGTCCGAGCATAAGAATGACGGCTGGACGGCCGGTGTCCGCCGGGGACAGTCAAAGTACCGTCCCCGGCCGTCATCCACAGTCCCCGGCCGTCATCGGGCGGTTATCGTTATACTTAGAGGAAACCAAATTGAGTATTGAGAGTACGCGTTAAAAGATATAAATAGATGTATCTATACAGAGTTCCTATAATATTGTACGGATGGAGCAGATGCTAAAGGATCTTGCTTCAAGGTTAGGATAATTGTAATGAGTTTTATATAATTATTATGTATATTGAGAAATATCCATGGATGTCGATAGATGACGACCGGGGACGGCCCCGCTCCGTCCCCGACCGTCCTACCTCAAAAGACGGCACCGTTTCCGTCCTACCCTTGGACGGACGGCGTTTGGCCGTCCCGTCCCGTCCTTTGTTATTCCGGACGGACGGGACGGTTGAGAACACTGATCTAAAGCACCGTCGAGCCAATACACAAGGAGATGCTTGAGTAGATACTGATCCCACATCTCTGGAGGATACTACCAATCAGAGCAGTGATTTTTCAGACCTGGATACTGAGGATGAGGAGGTTCTCGAGGAGGAAGGGCTCACTGGGGAGGAAGAGGAGGAGGGCAATGAGGAGGAGGGCAATGAGGTGGGAAATGAGAAAGATGAGCCGGTTTCAAACGATGACATGGAGCACAGGGTAATTGAAGTTGCATCAGGACGTCCAAGAGGCATCCAATTGTAGGGATCACAATGATGTATAGATTATTTATAAATTTTCTGACTCCGTGAAGGAACTACTCAGTTCGCAGAGGTGGGTTACGGACTCCGTGAATGGATGGTTCGTTCACGGGAGGTGGGCCTCCGCGAACTGACTAGGTACTCTGCGGAGGAACCGCCTCCGTGAATGGACTAGAACATTAATTAAACGCAAACCGTGTTAATAGCAGAATCAATTCTCGCTGAGGTACAAAATTTAGCCACAATGCTCAAAAGAACGTTTTGAATATGCCAAGTGATTCTCATTACCTTTGCACCTATTATAATTGAGTGAAGCTGGCGACTGCAAGGGGAGTTACTATTCTCAAACGCTTACCCCCAAAGCGAAACTCTTGTAATACAGTTAGAATGAATGTCCAACAATGGTCTGATATATAATACCAAGAAACCAGAACCTTTATTTGCAATGCTGACTGAGTGAAGCACCTGCTTTGAGCTGTAGTCGTAAATGGCCGGTTATGGTCAGTTTACTTAATACTTTTTTCCACGCGCTGCATCTGAAGTATGGGAATCAGCCAGCATTTATCCTGCAAATTATGTTATTTTAATGATGTGTGCACTACTTCCCATGAAGAATGTGCAATTTTAGCAGTGATATACAAATTTGAAGAGGCATAGGTAGTCACTCAGCCCACAGGTGCCCTGCTTTGTTGCATATATGGTTTATCTCCCTGGCGTATGGCTTCAGTTGGGCTGATACATAATCTCTCTAAGATGATGGTCATTCCATACCTCAGCTGGAGATGACAGACTCAGCTGGAGATGCCAGCTGAGTGCGCATGCATGCGTACAAGACATACAAGACATACTCCGAATACCGCGTATATAAGTTCATGAATGTACCTGTACTTGAGAATATAAGCTTCTAGCAATTAGTATTTCAACATGCTTCACTAATAGTAGTGATGATAGCAAAGCTTGGTTGTACTATCTAAGAGAGCCACAATGGCAATATATATACTGTAGTTCATGTACGAATGTGTACGTACTCATATATGTATAGAGACGGCTGAACACCGTCAGCTGGTATGAATACCAGCCCAGTAAGCCGTACGAGGACTGAGATCTATTTATGCTACACGCTGGTTGCATATGTATCTGGATTTTTCAGCCTCTGTAATACTGACACGAGCTGAGGAGAGAGACGTATGTACTGTAATGAACTCATATGTCCCCAACTGATTTTTATCCTCGGTAGCCTTTCGATGGATTCGGTACATAGGGAATCTCTATCTCCACTTGCTCGGGATCAGAGGCAGTAATAACCTGTGCTAATGCTTTTATACCGGGCTGGTATCTAATGAAGTAAGAGAAGAGAAGAGAAACAATATGAAGGAAACGTCTAGTTAAGCCCCATCCTCCATATCTCCACTTCCGAACCCATACAGCATCTAACCATCGCAATCCCACACTCCAGACTCGTACTACCTCATATATACTAGTACCATGCTGTATTTTCGCTTAGGTCATCGTCGCAGTTCACTAGGGTAATCTCGGTGAAGGCTGTTGATCGGCTCCCGATGCTCATAACGATGTCCGCTGACTCTTAACTCCCTCGGGTGGAGTCCAAGTCTGTTCCACCTCGCACGCTTTACCGGGTCATTCATTCTTGCCGGTCATCACTGATGGTAGCTCCCGCATGTTGTGGATGGTGTAGTCGGTTAAGAGCGCCGTGGTCATCATATATCATTGAACGTGTACGACTCATTTGTTGCCACTCCCCAGCAGTAGATAGATACCAATTGCAGCAGTCGTAGACGGTTTTATCTAACTCAGAAATGTTTCATATAGTGGTCATTCTTACCATATATCCAATTGCACTTGCGCTCTCGGAAAGCCGCGTTGTACCGGCGCGTGTCGCTCTCTTTTTGTTCTTTCCTTTAGCTAGGTCAGTCGTTCTAGTTTCTTTTATTTATGTACATCCAAGGGGAAGAGGTAGAAGCGAAGGAGGGTGGTGGAAAGGGATAGAGATTAGGCACTATTATATTCTAGATAAGTGTGAATACTGTATGATTAAAACAAATAAAAGCTGCGATGCATAGTGTACCTGCAGGCCCTATACTCATGCTCGCGTGATTGTGCTCCTTCCGGCAGAGACGCAGGTGTATTTTATTACGTCATACAGATCTAGTATCCGTCGTAGTCATCGATTGCTAGCCAGTGTTCGATTGACTTATCGATGCTTCGGGACTCGGTAGGCAATATTCGGTAACTTCTCTCCGTAGATAGACTCTCGGTCAACTTCTCGGTAACAGCTCCGTAATCTAGTGAAATTACGGGGATCAAGTCTTGTTATTTGTTTGTATGTAACCGTTTGATAATTCCTATTAGAGCTGCAATCTGCGTAGCAACCACCCAGGAACCTGAAAAACATGTTGCAATTGCATGGGATTTTGTCCCTACCCTTGTCAAATTTGTATGGCAACTAACCTCTGTCATTGAATTAATAATGTCGACCCCACGGAATATCCTTGCGTAAATATTATCCACCACTTCACTCTACAACCAGTTTGTCAAAACTAATTAAGTTTTTATCGCAGACATATCAGATTAAGAATACCCTCAGCTGATAGATATGGGACCACTACTGAGATAATGCAATGAGCTGTTATTGAAATACCATTGTAGAATGAAAAGGTATGGAGTATCTCGGTTTTTGGTTGACAGGCAGACATGGTTTGGGAAACATGAGCAACGCATATCCCAATACAAACAATACAAACACCAACCTCGATCGATCAGACTCGAGCGTATTCAGAGATTGCACTGTAGTGCACGAATAGTGTTTGCATGTGCACTCGGGGGTATACTTGGAGCCTCGCTCTGGTGTATATGGATGCGATAAGACATGGAGCTGGAGTGCTCATAAGAGTGCACTTGGGAATGACACTCGGAACGCTGTATGGATGCACATGGAAACGGATTCCGAGTGCGCTTGGTGGTGAAGCAGCGCTTGGGTGCATTTGGGGTTGTACTTGAAGGTACACTTGGAGAACGTGCGCAGGTGCACCAAGAGACTGCGCTCGAACACACTTTGAGGTGTGCTTGCAGAAGATGCTCAAGTGCACTGTGAGAGTACAAGTGGGTGGCAAGAATTGAACCGTTTGAGAGTAGGGCATCATTCCCTTGGATTGGTACCTACAGTGCTACAGTCTCAAGTCCCGAGACATTTCTACTTCAACGGAGAGAAGCAGTGGGAATAATGATATTTGATACAATGACTGGAACCCAAACCCACCAGCGGCACCGCAGCACACACCTCCACTAGTATAAGTCCCACCACCACAAGTTCCAGGGACATCACAACACCCACTACCGGCACACCTCAGAAACAAGCACCAGATGCCTACTCCCGGTAGCTACCGGTTCCCTATAGGTACCGTACGGGCCTTAGCGCATCAGAAATGATCCCCGGATATACCAGGCCATAGCAATGAGGCCCGGGATGGAACGGTAATACCGGGCCCCGACAATCTGCAGTCCACCCGGACCGATGAGACCCCCCATACCTCAGATAATAAAGGCAGCAGTGCGAGTGCTGGCATGCACATTCCCAACGATGACATTGTTCTTCTTGCCTCCAAGGGAGTATTCCATAATAAGTTTAAAATCCTACCCCTTCTTTAGTGCATATATCTAGCTACCCGCGAGATAGTGCAGAATATACCGGATGGAAACGCCACCCCGATATGGGGGGGAGGGAAGCTGTGCTAACAATGACTCTCACCGGATATTAGTAGAGCATCATTAACACTTCATATTACATTGTTTCCCTTCGTGCTACACCTCATGCAAAGGCATGCAGTTAATGAGGAGTTGGCAAGTGATACATGCTGCAAGTCATCCAAGAGACAATCAGAAACCAAGAAGTCCAACGAAACATGGAGATTACCCATCGACCAAATGGTACGGCATGTTTTCAAGAATTGCCGTCAGACGTTTTCACTATACATAAATCGCCATTGCCTCCTTGTAGTGTTGAGAATAAACCTAGCTTAGCGCCAAGTTTGTAATCACAAAGCTCTTTCATCGGTTGACTAGTGGTACATACCTACCCAAGTGCATCTGAGGAGCTCACGATATGCTGTAGTCGAATCACGATACGCCCTGGCACGCAAGGCATCTCGTACATGAGGAGTCACTCGGTTTTGTCGTCTGGCCGCTGTTGCATATATGGTCTATCTCCCTGGCGTATGGCTTCAGTTGGGCTTATTCATAATCTCTCTAAGATGATGGTCATTCCAGGCTCAGCTGGAGATGCCAGACTCAGCTGGCTTCTCCAGCTGAGGGCGCACACATGCGTACAAGACATACTCCGAATACCGTATATATAAGATCATGAATGTACCGGTACTTGAGAATACAAGCTTCTAGCAATCAATTTTTCAACAGCCGCTTGTGAATGTTTCATTCAGCATTTGACTAACGATGTAAGGAATACGGCATGTTGATAGCGTATGAAGCAGCATGGCAGTGCACTGCATCGTATGTATTTATCGAGAGTCCCTCTCTGCGTAGATACACTCCATCATTAAGAATCACCACTCTCAGTTTCCGCCGCGATCAATTCCTATGTTTCATCGCACCCCCCCTTCACTACTGTTCTACAGGACATCTCCATGCAAATCATTTCAGCACTAGCTCTTAAATACCCCACAATGGTATCCGATCTCTTCATCACTTGTGAAGATTGTAGTGAGATTGTCGTGAGGTTATCTACAGGTAAGTGGTGGTGGTCACAGGCGGTGAGTGTGTAAATACCACCACTGGGTAGTTTCGATTACCCCACACTGCTGTGGCATTTACACCCCTTTGGTATCACTTCCACACGCCCTTCGCATCTCTTTTATAACAGAATGGGGCTTATATATCACGTTTATAGTTTAAAAAGATACCGCTCGAACAGGCAAAAAGTCATTCTACTGCCAGGAATAGAACATTTGAAGCATAGCTAGATAGCCGAATATTCACATGATATAGTATCAGTCTAGGACTAACCACTTCACCATGCTCAAGTTTGTATACTGAACTGGTACTATAGACATCTATAGATCGGAGAGAAAATTTAGCCCAAATGCCGTTGGAGCTAAGGCGGGCACTAAACTTAGCCACGGGCTTGGACAGTACTTGTCTCTCCGACTACCGCGGGCTTGGTAAGGTGCGGTGAGCCTCGGGCTTGTTGCGGTACCTATTTGTCCTTGAGCCTTGGGCCTGAGTGGTACTTCGTTCTAGGTATGATTTCTTATCTTATTTATATCTATCTTATTCTGTCTTTGTACGATAGACAATCAGCATCTTTCATTCACTTTGTTAATTGCACTCAACACTTCGTATTACAGTGAGCTTGTGCGTCCAGGGGGTCGGGATAATGTAAGCAGAGCGGACGTTTCCTTTCCGATGGTCGTTGAGCACAGAAACTCTTGGTGAAGACTGACAGTACGAAGGAATATAGGGGTGACGGACTTTCCAACTCAACGGTTGCTCCTCACTTGCTACCCACGGGATTGCCGTGCGTCTCTTTCCGGATAAGCACCCGAGCTTGCAATTAGCTTGTCAGTACTTCTCGTTGGTGCGTTTCGAACTAAAACTTGGGGAAAAGGCGACAAAAAAGAGGAATTAAGAGTGGAAAAAGGTGGAGATGGGATCTTTGCGGAAGTACGCATTTCTGACTTGACGCCAAATACCACAGGAAGCTATGTCTTGGACGAAAGATCTCGAAGTATGTATTCAGGTAGTCGTCTAAAAAAGCAAAGTACCGCACTAGAGTAGCTCTGCTATTACTCGTCTCATTTATTACTCTGGGAGAAACTTGAAATTTTTGCACGTGGAAGACTGAGCTGACACGTAACCGTCGATTCTTACCCCTCCACCGGTAATAAGCGCTGAATATATCCCACACACTAAGAGAAGGCTATAGATTTCAATGTCTAAATATCATTAGTCAGTAAAACTTCACTTTATAATATCTTCAGCCGTCTGGCAACCTGTCGCAGAATGATATAGATATCGGGGTGTCTAGTATCCAAACTAATTCTGCGGGCGTGCCTTTGATACTTCTCCGATTTCCCCTCTCCGTCAGCAAGGAAGGAGGTTACAATGGATAGCCGTCCTTAGCGCATAAGGTATATATTCAGCACTTATTACCAATGGAGTGGTTAAATCGAGTGACTGCTGCATAGAGCAGAGCGGATAAGTCGGCTTCGGTGGCTTATAACTCGGCGTGGGCGCAATGGCGGCGCGGCGGGGTAGCAACGTAGTATTCGACATCTAAGGCGTCCCATACAATAATGGCCGACTGCATGGCTGCGGTAGAGGCTTTCGTCTCAATGGTTTCTTTATTTATTTCCGTTCCGAGTTAGGGTTCTATGTCAGTGGGATATAAATAAAACATATGTACGTATCATTTCATATTGATATCATAACCGCACACATGTGGGACCGGCTGCCGATCGTACATCACGGTAGACACTCGTGCAGGAGGCACGGCTAGTATTCAAATTATGTGTACTGAATAGGTCGTGATCGATGCCTGAAGAAATTTCGCCCAATCACGTAACCTAGGAATCTGGCGGGTGGGACCGTCAGTATCAATATGTCGATGTGTCAGGCTGCGGCTAGAACTATTGAGCATTTTGTAGAGAGAGCGCTAAAAATATCCCACGGCCCGCCTGATTCAGGCACAGTTGTTGGCGCAGGCAGCATCTTTCGGAATTGTCCATACACGCACCTTCAGATGGATCACCGCATTCCTTTTCTGCCATCCGCACTCTACGAACCTCATACATTCAAAACCTCATCTATGGCATACTCCGTTTTCTGTATCCAACTTTATATAGAGTATTACTGTTAATATATTCAAACTTAGAATTTTATCTGCACTTTTCTCGTAGCAAGAGGTGGATTGTGTGGCGCGCATGCTGAGCCACAGATCCTCATAGAGAGGAGAAACCCTCGCACAACCCTGCCACATAATAATATTGATTTTACCTTAAAGGTTATAACGATAGGTAACACCTTATTACTCTTCTTCTCTTAGATGTTGCGATCCAAGGATGTTTTCAGCCTAGCTCCATTTGACTTAGTTCACTGCACTGCCCATATGGAAATGATATGAGTAAACACAGAGTTTTCTGATATGTCATCGGTGCCTGCATCAAAAGGCTATATTATTGTCGTTGGTCTATATTTACATGCCAGCTCCTACCCTGCAAGTGAGCACCAGGATCATTATCCGTCCTACAACTAAGATTCCAAGCCCATTAGCGTTTGCAATCTGACAAGATAATATTCAACAAACTGCGAGAAGAGCAATTGCGTACTTTCTCTCGCCCCCAATTTGTCTAGCCACGTGCTCGCAAGCTCGCACGGTCACCGAAATTTATTTCGCCACCACACTAGGCACGAGAGAATTGCGTAATGTTACATGTATGATTGAGCGCAGGTCAAGCAGATATTTGCCACCTTTTGACACCTCGTTCCTCCTAGCATGTCAGTCGTTTCATGTACTACTGACGAATTACTCAACCATATGAGCTAATTCTTACCGTTGCGTGGTGACTATACATGGACAATCGACCGATATTAGCCACCATTCAGTGATGTGCTTTCTTACATTCACAGGCACAACGAAGTGTAAGTCAGCGAGCGGACTTGACGCCCAAAGGCTGATTTGCAGATGCATACTTGGTGCCTTTTGGTCGTTGTCAAATGGGGGTTTACCTTCTTCGTGAGCGGTTTGGTACGCGTGTCGATCAACAAGGTATCCAATCAAATAAATTTCCGACTTGCACTACTACACGTCAAGCCGCAGTCAGGATCTCTTAGCTGAAGCTTAGCACACGGGACGAAACATCCACCAATAATCATCCGCAGCCATTGTGCACCAAGTACGTGGATTTGCACATTGTGGAATATGATTGATCATAGTATAACAGTTGTACTTTGATATTAATGATATTTTTAGCTTGCAAATGTATAGTACAGCCACACCTGACAAAGAATGACTGTGACGTTGAGGAGATGACGGGAGATCACTCATACGCTGTGAAGCTCCTTAAGAGATAGAGTCGGAATGGTAGATCAAATGTCTTCGCAACACTAGAAATTGTAGTCAACTCGGATTCACACTATTTCTGCGCGGGCATACTTTATTTCATACCTTGCTGTGGCAGCATAACTTTACATCACAATGTGGATATCACGGCTCTCTCAATTCACCATCACGGCCCTATTTATAGCAAACTCAATAGCGGTTCCAACTCCTCTCACAGCGCCAAAAGTAGCCCCTCCAAAAACTGATCCATGCACTGTGCTCGCATTGAACTTCAACCAAAGTATCACCGCCGAAACCTCCCCAATACACACTAGCGATTAACATGAGCGTAGGTAATATAGTATCCGCCACCTCCGCGCTTGATTGCCTAAAATCGGTTCCTTTCTCCGAACCACAAGCTCTTGAATTCATCACAAGCCTTCGTCTATTTTCCAACTTCGCTGCTCACCAGGCTTACTACCGCTCACCGATCAACCCCGTCCTCGAGATCCCGGAGTTTGATATCAACGGCATCATCTCTACTATAGAATCCCGCGCCAAAAGCGCGTACTACCGGAATGGCTGGGAATTTTGGCGTGAAGTGTCATTGGCATACACAAAATTCCGGGATGGGCATGGGATGTTTAACGCGGTGTGTGGTGGAAGCGCATTTCTATACTGGCATGAATATCCGATTGTATCTGTTGGGGGGCGGGAGACCTACACAATCACGTTCCCTTATACGCTCAGCAGTAACTCAACACGTACTGCGAAGTTAGACAGGAAGGTCACCCACATTAACAACCAACCAGCGGTCCAGTTCTTACTGGACATGTCGCAGACACTGCCTGATCTGTCCAATTATTTTGACCCGGATGCACGCTGGAACTCGCTCATGTGGAACTACCCCGTGGGCCAAAGCAGCACATTTACGAACCGGACGTTGTGGTCGGGAGAAGCGGAGGAGAAACTTCAGCTGACGTTTGAAGGTGGTGAGGAAGTAGTGGTAGAGTGGAAGGCAGGAGTGCCTGCTACAGCTGACTATTCGGGGTTTAACGATACTGCGTCTTTCGCAAAGATTGTGTGTTACCTTGATCCTGCGCAGTATGAACTCTACTCGCCAAAGATCGCAGGCCCAGTGTGGAAGAAAGATCCAAGTGGCGAAACGTTCAGTAGCATGCTGTCGTCGTTGGTGTCTACGGCTGAGCCTTCAACAGCTACATCCGGTATCCCACAGAGTTCGTCTGTCACAACTACCGACATCCCACTTAGTACAGCCACTGCTATCACCACCTCAACTACCTCCCTCACCGGATACCCTACACCTTTTGCCCGTGGACCAGAAGACAGCCTCGTAGTCTTCCCGGACCCCGATATGTCGCCATCCGTTGCAGTCCTACGTATTCCGACGTACGAATTTGGCAACACCTCAACTGAGTCAACTCCAGAGTGGGACATTTTCCTACAGAAGACAATCACCGAGCTCGGCGAATCCGGCGTTAAAAGACTTCTCATAGATGTGAGCGGTAACGGAGGTGGCCGTGCGAGGCTTGCGAAAAGGACGATGCGCATGATATTCCCCGAGTCTTTCCATGGGGTCGGCCACGAGCCGGAGATCCACTTCCGATGGCGCTATCATTCTGCATTAGCGAAGATCTTCAAAGCAGTACCCGAGAAGCCATTCATCAGCGATTATGACGGCAGAGGAACTTTTAGGACTCTGCAAGGAAGAAATTTCTCTTCCGTAGAAGACATCTTGGGTCCGTATTACAACAGTCAGGTGGACGACTATTTCACATCAGAGGCAATACCTGCGCGGAATCTTCTGACACCCGAGGATGATGGAGTTTTCCCTCGCAAAAACTACTGGAGGACCCAAGATGTCATTATTATCAGCAACGGGCTGTGCTCATCGACGTGCCACTTTTTCGTGGAACTCATGGAGCAGTTGGGGGTGCGTAGTTATGCGATTGGCGGCCGACCAGGACACATTCCTATGCAGGCAGTTGGTGGCACAAAATCGTAAGTTGGAACTTCTCATGGCAACGAAGTGTGTTAACATGCTAACTTGCTACAGAGGCATCGTAACAGAGTATTCGAGGCTTATTATAGACTCATTCCGCTTGTTAGGTGATACTTCGAACTATACAGACGTACCAAAGCTCCCTGCCACAAATTTTCGGGGTAGAACCAGTCTTGAGACCTTATTCCGGCCAGGTGCGGAGGAGATACCATTGTTCTTCACCTATACACCGGCTTGCAAGAAGGTTCCAGTAACAAAGGAGATGGCAACCGATATCAGAGCGGTGTGGAGGACTGTTAAGAGATTGGCGTGGTCAGATTATGGCGATGTGACGGGCTGTGATAAGGATAATGATCTCTATTATTAGAATCAGGGTTTAGGAGAAGATGGCGAAGAATAACCGGCGTCTTGAAGAAGGCTTATGGAGTTGTTAATTCTGTAATTTGGCTTCTTGTTTATTCGTGAGGCATATGATCATCGATGTAATGAGCTTGAGCTAATCAACGGCTCGAACTCAATGTATTACTTCAGTCCCTATAAATTAAAAACGAATTCTCGCATATACTAAAATCAGCATGACAATGTGTCATACGGTCAATGTTTACAAAAAAATTCGTAAATTATTCTATTAATAATACAAGCACCAAAGTCCATTCATAATGTTAGTTGTACTAAGTTACTCGAGTCCATAGTTAGTCCACAACTATAGTAAGTCCACGGTAAACATAGCCATATCTGATATATGTTCGTTAATGACATTGTAGAGGGACACAGAAGTAGAAAGTTTTCTTTCTATTGCATATATACCTAGGCTGTGAGTCTCAGCCTCCGTTTGACAGCTTGTATGAAGAGACTTGTATAAAGATATGCATATGGGTTGCATTAGGATCGGGGTGATGCGTTTCATGTAAGATGGTGCATACGCGCGCGTACGCATACAGGAGCCTGTACTTATACGGGCCTGGGGCCCTCGAGAGATCAGTCAATCAAGAAGTCAATCAACCATCCAAATTGACTCCTTTCAGACACTGTATCCGAGTGTCATTCTATAGTTTAAATACGTTGAACTTCAATGAGGTGGGGTAGATTTAGCGTAGTTACACAAGTGCGGGGTACAAATTTCGAGACCAGGCGATACTGTTCCAACGAGAATTTAATTTATCAATATATTATACGCTTGCATAAAATTTAGAGCTGTGTGTAACTGTGGCAGAGGGATTGAGTTAAATCCATAGACTCTTACACACTTTACGAGATCCTCTTACGATATGCATTACGTGTGATTACCGGATGCATGTTCTCGCATCGAAGCTGGCTTGACCTGTAGTTACCAAGATAGTTCAATAGGTTAGAACATTAATTTCATGCATTAAAAATGAGAATTCGAATTTCTCTCTTGGTTTTTACGCAATATTTAGTGTCGTTCGATATTTATTAATGCTTCCAAATCGCCAGAGAATATTGTTGGAAATGACCTTTTGGCCGAGAGTAATATTGCCAAGAACTTTACATGCTGAGTGAGGTGCACAATCTTGAAGCCCCTCCATTGGCGCAATGCTAGATCGAGCTTACACTATGCAGCCAGCGACTATACAAGAGACCTTGCAATACAGAAGATAGCTTGTTAGGAGAGTCTGGGACACAGGGAGAAGCGAAGGGAAACGAACATTTATTTCCGCGCATAAAAATGCTGAATTGTGTTATTGATGCAATCTGCAAAACTACTGGGTGCTAGCCAATTCCTAAATACTGGGAGAAAATGTCCTATCTATTTCTAATAAGAAGACAGTCGGTGACGGTGTGTCGGCTTGCAGGGGTAGGCTTGGCCGTGCCCATGTGCATGCTTTGTAGGGGCCCAATCAGCTGTGTCTGCGCTGAGTCCATGCTGCAAGCACAGCCATCCAACATGGAGCAACCATGATAAGTGGTGTCATGTTACCAACTAATGTCCTCCATGAGGCACATAGACATTTTCGCCAAGACTGCAATAACGGGTATGGAACCCACTGCCTCATCCGCTGCGTGCATTAATACTGCGGTTGAGTTACGGGTAAGAACAGTCACCATACATACATAAGGTCAATTTTTCGGTATGTACAATTTATCCATCACCATACGTACTCTGCAGTCTCTGTAAAGTTGTACTGATAAATTAAATAGAATCACCGGATTATTTCCGCCACCGTTCTACTTTCTACACTCTTGTTACAATATGTTTTCGACGCGCACCTCTGCACTGGATTGCTCTCGCCCTGAAGGGTCTATACATAGATGCGTACGCACGCATTCACTCTTGTACTCTCATATATATATGGCCTTGTGACTCTTAGATAACATACAATCAAGCTTCTTATTGCAATAGGAATCTTTACCTGCTACTCTGCTTCGGCGAATCGCACCAACGATAACCTTCAAAATGATTTGATTGCATTTGCTCAATTGTCCAAAAGTGCAATGTCAACTTCCTCCCCGTTACATGGTAGCCTGCGCTCGACGATGTCGGTAAAGGTGGCTCTGGGACGATAAGCCAGTCAACCATCAACTCGGGCATGCCCCTTGCGTTCAAGGGGGTTTCACTGGAATGCAGATTCAGATACGGACTTTTGGCCATTGATGACAGAGTTTCTAATTTTGAGTCAGCCCCCGATTCAAAATCAACCAAATATAGTAAACCTAGAGGGGATTTGCTGGGAAATTCAGCCTAGGACGGAGAAAAGCTGTCCCCGTACTGGTCTATGAAAAAGCAGTGTGGGATCTACAACAGTTCATGAGCACGACTGAGGGTATGAACATGACAATCGATGATCGCCTCAAAATCTGCGCTGACATTGGAAATGCGAACGTGGTTTTGCATGCATACGGTTTGTCACTCGAAGTGGATTTTGACTTTTGAAGGAACTCTAACAAAGATACAGATGTGATTCACGGCGATATCAAGCCACAAAACATGCTCGTTTTCAAAGACTCAACAGGCAAGATTACAGTAAAGGTGGCCGACTTCGGATATATCACGATTGCTGCGAGTGAAGGAGGAAGGGTGTTTTTACCGAAATCAAGACCGTGGAATGCTCCCGAGCATCATTTCGAGGGGTTCACTTCCTTTAAAGCCAGAAAGACAGATGCGTACTCTTTTGGTATGCTATGTCTTTGGGTTCTATTTGGGAGCGTATAAATTCCGCAGCATTGTACGGAATGCGTGGCTGAGCCTGTTTCGTTCGATGCATCCATCGGACTGCGCATATCGCTTGAGCAGCTCAAGGATCATGACAATGTGGAACATCTAGCTAATCATTTTATAGAATCTGTGCCACTGGCGGACCTTAACACCGAACAGAGGGTTTATCTAAAAGAATTTTTTAGTTGACTGTTCCGCTTAACCCCGAAAAGCGGACGTCTGATATTTCAAAATTAGTGAATCTGTTGGACCAAGAACGGTGAGCTTCATGAAAGATCATGCCAAACCCATACCACTCACTAACCAGTATAGTACTGTATCGTAGCACTCTATGGCGGCACCATTTGAGACAACTAAGCAGCTCTTAATACATGCAGACTACCGGGTGATTATTGGTCCGCTTCCATATTTCTCTAAATAGCGTAGCTAAATTTCCAAGATTGCACAATACCTAGTCGACCTCGTTGAAGCAGATTATCATGTACGAAAACAAATCAGAGAGGGCCTCGAAAATCAGTAAGTCAGAAATCAGAACCAAATATTTGCTCCCAATATCAGATTCCAGCTTGCCTTTTGTCACCTTATTGGATTCGGGATCAAGTCAGATGACAATAAATGTCATATGTGGCTTCAAAAAAGCAATAAACAACATGAAGATTTAATGATGGAAAAAGAAGCGGTACAGCCCAAGAAATTGAAGAGTGAAAGGATACGTGACCTCGATCGATTTGTAAAAGTCAAGCTTATTCGCAAATATCAAGCATGGGGTTACGCAAACTAGAAGAAGTGCGGAGAGTACGAAAGAGAAGTTGGCGATATGGTGCGAGAGTTTGGGGAGGTCCATTTCATACCCTTGACCTTATACAGTATCATTGGTGATCTTCTGGATGAATTAGGGAATTTGCCAAATCAAAAGCATTGCGAATGTGGATCATGGACCAAATACTGGAAGAAAAGATTAAATCGATGATCTATATTACATTCAATCAATGTTCAATGTCGCCAAATCGCACAGCAGGCCAGGGGAGTGGATGGAAGCACAACTATTTTATGAAGAGGTACTCAAATGTACGGAGAGCACCAATACAGATCAGAGCTCGAAGGTCGCAGCAGTTAAAACCGACCTTGCGCAAATACTTCGGCACCAAGGGCGATTGAAGGAGGCCGAGGAGTTGCAGGTGGAAGTTGTAGAGACCAAAAAGAGGCTATTCAGTCATGAGCATCCAGTTATCTTGAGCTGCGTAGAGAATCTTGCAACGATATATTCGGACCAGGGGCGATGGAAGGAGGCTGAAGAGCAGTTTATACAGGTCATGGAGATGAGAAAGAGGGTACTTGGTCAAGAGCATCCAGATACATTGACCAGCATGGGTGATCTCGCATCGACATTTTCCAACTAGGGCCGATAAACGAAGCTGAGAAGCTGGAGGTGCAGGTCATGGAGATAAGTTCCAGAGTACTCGGTCAAGAGCATCTCTCTACCTTGAATAGCATCGGCAACCTTGCGTACACACTATACAGCCAGGGGCGATTAAACGAAGCCGAGGTGCTGGAGGTGCATGTCATGGAGACGGCAAAGAGGGTACTCGGGCAAGAGTATCACTATACTTTAATCATCATGGGTAATCTCGCAGTGACATATTTGAAGCAGGAGCGATTGAAGCAGGTTGGGGAGCTAGAAATGCAAGTCATGGAGACGAGAAAGAGAGTGCTTGGTGAAGAGCATCCACATACCCTGACCAGCATGGGTACTCTCGCATCGACATACAGGAGCCAAGGGCGATGGAAAGAGGCCGAGGTGCTAGAGGTGCATGTCTTGGAGACATTCAGGAGGGTACTCGGCCAGGAGCATCCCTCTACCATAGCCTGCATCAGCAATCTCGCATCGACATATAGGGAGCAGGGACGATGGATGAAGGCCGGGGAGCTATTTCTACAGGTCATAGAGACGAGAGAGAAGGTACTCGGCCAGTATCATCTGGATACTTTGACCAGCATGGGCAATCGTGCGGCAACATATTTGAAACAGGAACGATGGAAAGATGCCAAGGAGCTGTTTGTGCCGGTCATGGAGACGCGAAAGAAGATTGTCGGCCAAAAACATCCCTCTACCTTCCACCATGGGGAACCTCGCAACGATGTACCGGGGCCAGGGGCGATGGAAGGATGCTGAGGAGCTGTTTGTTCGGGTTTTGGAGACGCAAAAGAGGGTACTCGGACAAGACATCCAGATACCTTGACCAGCATGTGTAACCTGGCAGCGACATTGTACAGCCAAGAGCAATGGAAGGAGGCTGAGGAGCAGTTTGTCCAGGTAGTGGAGGTGAGTTCAACGGTACTGGGCAAACAATATCCACTTACTTTGATCAACATGCATAACCTTGCAGCGACATACGAAAATCAGGGGCGATGGGAGGAGGCCGAGAAACTACTGATTTAAGTGATTAATATCAAGAGGGCTACATTGGGCGAGGATCATTCCTCAACTATAGCTTCTATCGAAGACTTGGCTGTCTATATGAGGATCGTGAAATTGAGCAGCCCCTCTCGGGTAACGACCAAATTAAGGTAGGCAAATCGTGGTTATGCCTGGTGTTGCCCTAAGCTACAATAATGTTTCTAGCATGGTGGATGGAGTAGAGAAGTGGCCTCACAGGTGAGAAACATGATCCAGAACATTATTCCGGAGTTGCGTGAGCTAATTATGGACGTGTGGCGGCGGCTGGTGTGATTTAGGTCCCACATTGCTGTCACAGGCGGGGGAAGCGCAGATAATGTCTGGGGCCAAGTATATAAACTAAACGCTATCTATAAGAATATATCCGGCCGGGGGCTCTTGTGTAGTGTTCTATACGCGGTTGAAAGTGATGATTGGTTGTCTATCTATGGTGGGAGCTTGTGTTGCGATGTGAAGGGCGAGCCGTATGCGTGATAGACTTCAAGTACAGAGAGAATGTCGTGACGAACTACGATGGTGTTTTTTTACACTTCGTTGCTTAAGGCTTAAGGTGTGATCAATGTACACATCAACTGCTTCTAGCAGCGTGTGGATCTCATAATAGTTGTAGCTGGCTGTAGTTTAAATCCCGCTAGATGTGGTTTATGTCTCGGCATACAAACCTCATGACAGATGTAGTTTAATGTGTAACTTAGGTCTCAGCGTATAAAACTCACTACGCATGTAATTTAAATTGTGGTTTCGTTTCCCCCAGAGGGTGAACTTGGTTATTGTTTGTAACCCCACCTATGGGGTCACTATACAAACTAGTGACAGGCGTAGCCGAAGCCGCGGTTTAAGTCTCCCCTAACGTGTATTACTCACGATGTTGAGTGATGATGTGTGCAACGTGTCAGTCCCACAACCAAAATGGGTGTTACTTTGGTATGATGATAGTTGATTGTATTAAGAAGCGTCTTAGCTCCCACATATATATTCGTGTCAGAAACTATGACCATCTGTAGGCACGCATAGAGTAGGTTAGCGTATCAACATGCATATATTCAAATGAAACGCGAACGAGTGATGTTCCATGAATCTTATTGGTCAAATATATATCGTGAGGTTCTGTTTTTGGTGTTGAGATTTTCAACCAATGCAGACGTACAGCCATAGATGATACACCAAGGGGTATGTACTGTCGCCTTCTAGAATTTGGAAGAGCCATAATTTGGGCATGTTTCACGCGCCGGTACACGGATGTGTACATGCTCGAGTGTGGGATTGTGAACTACTACTGGCGATTGATGATACGCTTACTGTGCATGTGGTGATGGTAAAAACACCGGCAGTGATAACTACTTAAGTACTTAAAAGTACCACAAACCTGCACTCGGTAATGGGACTACCTTCAAACCACGTCTTCGTGGCTTTGAATAGTTCTATAAAATTATGAACTCTAGAAGTTATAATATTTCGGCTTGGTACATGCTTGGGTGATATCAATTTGGGTGATGGACAGTGTTAAGCCACACACATGACTGAACACACCACCGTAATCGAACCAATGTGCACCCCAACATCCACTTCAGCCCGGCAAAAGGCTCCCACCGAGAAAAAACAAAGGAAATTTCCCGCCTCACAGCCTCGCTGCATTCCTTGTGCTTCTCCTCGTCGGTGGTAGCCCTTAGGTTCTGGCCACCAGTGGTCGCGTCATCGCTGTTACTGAGGGGACCCAGGTCATTAGTCCTTTGGGAGGAGTTTGTTGAGACTCGTCATTGAGTGCCCTATTTTCCCGTACTACCTCTTCCTCCGAACAGAGTAATGCGTCAGCTGCTGCAGCGTGGTCTCCTCATTATCCTTCTGGTTCTTTTTGTCATGTATCTCACCCTGGCGGTGGTTGCCCCGGATTCTCTGAACCGAAAGTCGTACTCTAGTCCTGGGAGTGTTGCCAGGACGGGATGAACTATTAGGACTGTTAGGTTGTAATAACTTCTAATTCATCGAGTTTGCTGCGATACTGCACTAGTAGCTGTAGGCTGCCGAGAATTTCTAACATCTCATACGCGTCCTGGAGTTGAATGGCTGTCGTCGGCATATGCGGGCATGCGGGTGAAGCTGTTGATGGATCTACTGGGTTTCCTGGTTGGAGGTTGCGACCTGGCCTTCGCGGTAACAGTGAAGAAGTTGCTAGGGAGGTTGAGGAACACGTTGACAATCAACTCAGAAGTTGACCCACGTCGAGTACACATATATGAAATTGCGTAAAATCTATTCTCAGGGGCTAACCAAGATATATGTACAATGGGGTGCCAGGCCAACATCCCAGTCTATCCAAAGAAAGCTTGTCACCTGAAAAATCCACCCGAATATCTTCCGACAATATTTCCCAATCTCTATCCGTAGCTGGCTCAGTAGATGCATCTGATCCCTTAGGGTTATACTCAGCTGCCCCCCGCAGGACCACACCCCAGTGACTCGGCTCCCTGACTTGGGCCAGATCATGTCCGGCTGCTCGTGTCGTCTGGTCGGTGTCATACCAATTGGTCGTAGTCGTGTCGATCAGCCGGTGTGCCCGCCGAATGGGTAAGTTGCTGTCTCGCTGGGAGTGTCCATCGAAGGTACTGCAACAACTGCTTGAGGCATCATCCGTCGTCGTCCCCCATCGCCCTTACACTCTCGGTGCAACATCCTAGGCGAAGGGATCGGGATCGGTGCCATCGGTATCGGTGTCTATGTCGGTATTGGTTTTCGCGTCGTTAATAGCCACCGTCGGTCTCTGTCCCGAATAACATTACAGAGCTTTCCTCGTTGTGCATCCGGAACACAAGTCTCCATGGTACGCGTTCGTAAATGGCTTCAGGAGTGTTGTGTCAGTCCAAGTGTAGCTTGATTCCCCAGTAGCCTCGAATTCGAACATACCCCGTGGTCTCATATTCGCGGCAAACGAGTCCTGAACCCGCCCTGCTGATGCCTCGTCCGGCTACCGTGTTCTCGTCCCGTGTCGCTGTAAGTCGTCATTTACTCCCGAGTTGCCACCACAAGGCACCATAACCGTGGAAAGGGTATGAGTTGAGTAAAGCAGCATCGGATACTATGAGTTCGTTCCGCCATAGTTCCCATGGATTAGGTTGATTTGTTACTGGCGATACGCAACGAGGATGCACCAAGTCGATCGACCCCGACTGATCGCTGGCAAAAGGGAGAGCTGAAGTGTTGCTACCGAGTGTAAGATGGGCGTAAAGTTTATTCTCCGGAGCTGACTAGGATATATATCCAATAGATCCTGCCGGGTATACCTGCTTTCGACTATACTGCTACTGCGAGTCTAGCTATGCCGCCGTCACACCGGTAGACGTAGACGATGGTGCAGAGGAGAGGTGGCGGCGAATGAGGCGGCAGTGATGCAGATGATGCCGGAGAACACAGACGGCGGCGCTCAGTAAAGGAGGACACGGAATAGGCGGAGGCGTAGGCGGCGGCACGGAGGGCGGAGGAAAGATGAGGGAGATGCGGTAGACGGGAAGAAGTAGACGGCGGCAAAGGTGCAAACTATGGCGTAGAAAAGAAGTCGCTTGCAGACGATGTCGGAGATACGGCGGTAGAGGAGTAGATGAGAAGGCGGAAGTAACTTGCAGCTGTCTATGATTAAACAAAATTACACAGTGCCAGGTTCAGGCCGGTGGCGGTAATGTTATTGTGCGTCTGGACCTGACATCAGCAAGTAAAATACATAGTACTAGGGAGTTATAGGTTGTGTTGTGAGAATACTGAGCAAAGACGAAGGCGTGCATAAACGAGAGCAGTCGTGCGAACGCGCTACACGGGGGACACATCTGAACGGTGGCGTGAACAATCAGAGCAAGCGGCAGAGAGCGATATCGAACTTCGGCGTTGAAGTGGAGTTTGAAGTGGATGGTGGCATTTGGAGGATGCGTCAGGGGTGTTCCATGCACTGCGCTTAGAAGTACACATGCTAGCCGTTCTGGGTAACTCTTTGCTCGTTGCTGTTTCCAGGGGTCACCGGGATACCTTACTCCCGGAGTTGCACTTTAATGTTTAGTTGCATCGCTTCCAGTATATCCGAGATTACGGTTGAAGTACCCGGGAAAGGGCCTAAAAATCGGTAAAGTGATAGATAACATCCCACGCTGATTCACGACCTAGGCTGATTCACGACCAAGGGCTTCACATACCACGTTCAAGATTTATACCACTTATCGCTATCACTTTTGAGAACTAGATGTTATTAGGGGAAGCAGAAACTACTAGTTCAATTCCCTTAGAAGTATTTAAGGTTCTTCGCATTTTGACAGACTCGAAAACCAGCCGCTTCTCTGCCATCAACGAGTGAATATCGTATGCTATCCCCTGCTCGCGAATCAGCATGGTATGTTATCACTCTACCGCGGAAAAGGATCTGGAATGAAGGTTAGAGCAAGCAGCTTGAAACGAGTCCAACATGGATGAATGGATGCGATCGTACGATTATTTTCCATCTTTTTTTTCTCAGCACCTTCCCCGCCGTTTAGGAGACACGCGTTCCCCCCCTTTTTTCAAATTTTACGTCTATACCCGAGTACTCTAAAGCAACAACTTCAATGGAAATTGTGTCCCTTTCTTTGGGGAATTTATGGTAGTGGATAGGAGTTACTAGTTATTATGTCATAGCCATTGCCAACTACATACAATATAATTACAGCAATTTAACTACCTATTCTCACGAACCAGGGTATCCTATTATCAACAGTATTATGCGGGGTTACATGAAGGTAATCTCGTCAAAGACCCTCAGGCCGTACGGCAATGTGCCTCGACTTCCACGTGTTGAGCTATAGCGCCTATGGTGAGGGCGCCTTCGACAAAGGTGATTTGAACCCGCTTCGTAGAAAGTTTTCAGCGCCACCAAATAAAGAATTTTTTAATTGGAGAACTAAAATTGACTCAGTTTAAGGGGCTCTGTCAATCTTAATTTTCAAAATAAAATATCTTGATGTGGCTGAGGCGCTATAAAAACCGAGGTGTAGGGAATATCCGCTATATGGTCAAAACAAAGTTCACGTGTCTGGAAGGTGCTATACTGTTTGTGTGTAACGTACGGTTTCGAATGTCCGCACCAGGTTAGAGGCCTCTCCCCCAGTATACCTCGAATGTAAGTAGTTACTGGAGTACTAGTTAGAACTAAATATAAAACCCTGCGAATGCAGTCATGCCATTCCGTGATTTATGCGTGCTGCAGGCATCATCGGCTAACAAGCCATGGAATCGCACCGAGTTTAGTTTAGAAGAGTGACATAGGAGACGTAATTGCCAAATGGTACTGGGGTGCACCAGAATGAACCTATACTTCAAGCCCGAGTGATCTACCACAATAGTATCATTCGATCAACACATTTCACATTACAGGCATCCCCCTTAGCAAGTTTGGATTCTATCAGCACTGCGTTCGAGCGAGCATAATGTCGGAACAACAAGTATTCTAAAATGCTAGAAGTGGGTGTGCGCGCGGTGAAGGTGTGAGATTCTCTACTTTGCAACAAAACAATTTGGATGCATTCTGTGCACCCCATGGGGTGTTTGATGAACCGCCCCTGGATCATGTGCAGTCAGCATCTATCTCGGCTATGCCGTGGCGATGGAGGAAGCGCAGGGTTCAGACTGAGACAGCGGCTGCATACATATCAGGAGGCGACATACTGGCTAAAAATACCTTCCTAATCGCGATGATGCGGATGACAATCATGACGGAGAACGGCCCGTACCATGGACCGGCGTCTGTTTGCGGTACAGATACGACGCCAGTATCCGAAATGGAGATACCTGGTTCGTGTTGCTATTGATGTGTTGTATCCACCAACCAATGGCATTACAATTCCTGCATTTGACTAGCCGGCACCTGTCCATTCTAGATAGCCATTTTTTCCCGAAGCGCGGGTTACGACTGCACTTGCTCGAGGATGTGCCGCGTAGGATTCTGGGGCGCTTATACCCCCTTCTGTCCTTTTTGCATACCATTCTGTGACAACCGCAGTTGCCCAGCATCAGGAGTCGCGTTCAACATTTTCAACACCGCTTCAAAACCAACATCGAAGGAGAAAGCAGAATGAACGAATCCGCCGGCAGAACAGGGAGACAAAGAAGCAACAAGACGGGACGCAGGACGCAGGCAGACGAGGAGCGTGAGAAAGAAATGCGACCCCCGGACTCAACACGAATAACGATTCAAGAGAAATTGGATCCGAATGACATATATATCATGTGGGATGACCAGGAGCAGTATGTTCCGCAGAATGTTCTCAAATTACGAGAGAAGCTGCTTAACTTCCCCCGATTGGTTCCTATGGAATACGTAAGGCGCTCACCTGTCATTCAGTCGCAGTTAACTAACGGTTGTCGATAACCAGGAGGAACGATTCCGTAGGTATATGGACGAAGATAGAGACCAATTCATTCATAGGGGGTATTACGAGGAATCAAAAAAAGAACAAGCGCAGGCCGCCGTTGATATCGGAAAAGCTGCCGAGGAAATGGGACAGAAGAGAACGCGAGAATCACAATGGGTAGAACGTATAGCTGAGGAACTGGTATTTAAAAAACGGGTGTACGATATACACAAGTATGTTCTAAGAGCCCTGGTCGATGTGCCTGAGGAAGTGTGTTGCAGTACTGATATGGCGCATGTGCAGCCAAGACCACTCGGAAGTTTTCGACAGATTAAAGATGTAAGGACAACAGGATCATCTCCAGTGCAAAATAGCTATAGGACTGGCTGACGGGGCACGCAACAGTGCCGATAACCTTCAATTTCTGAAAGAGCCATGTAGCAAGCTTGTACACGTGGGTCCCAACTATGGATCGAAGCCCAGGCCAGATCTTCTATTTGGACTTCCCATTCTCGAAAAACAGGAAATTACACAGTTTGATACTGACAGAATGCTCAAATACTTTGAAGAAACCTTTCTGACGACTTTCAGCGAGACGATCGTAACAACCCCAACCAACCCCGATCATGGCCTGTGTTTCCCATGGGGTGCCTATGAGGCCAAGATGAACTTAACGGAAACTCAGAAAAAGCCTGGCGAAGTCTATATCCAGATTGCGAAGGCTTCGGCAGTATGTGCTGCCTTGTTAAAACGGTTATCGAATATGTCCGGCACCCATCTAAAGGTCCCGCCGGTGATCTCCTTTGCGAGCGTCGGAGCAGAATGGGATGTTTTTCTGTGTTACAAGCAACCATCATCCCTAAAGGTACGTTGTACATGCGTTCTGGATTAGCACTGGATTACTTTAGATTAAGATTATCATAGTATATTGTCCTGCAAATTTGGAAAGGCGACATGACCAATAATTGGCATGCATTACAACTTTTGCATATCTGGGATTATACGAAAACATGGGCTCTCAGGACATTCAAGCCTTGGGTTGTGGATTGCCTAGAAAGTCTTCACAAGGTATACCCGAGAACCCATTCCATGGTTCGAGCTGACTGTCGAAACAGCTTAAAGGCTGTAATGCAACGCCCAAGAGAAGAACAGGCCAATGCACTAGAGCGGCAGGCGCAACGCCTTCTTCACGTACACCGTCAGTCGCATCTAGAAGTCGACAGCCTGAGGCGTCACCATCGAAGGAGAACCGGGCTGCCCGTGCGGGAAGAAAGAATAGAAAGGGTTCCCAGTCCCCCGATTCATTCTCGAATCCTGGACCACATGTTCCAAACAGCCCACTGCTGAGCCCCGACCCTGGACAGCGTAAGAAAGCGACGGCGACCATAGAAGGGGAGTTGCGACTAGGCCGCAACATAATGGCTTGCATCCGAATCTCGGCAACCTCACCGACATCGCCATCGCCATCGCCATCGCCACCATCATCGGAGAATAGGACTGCCCATGCGAGAAGACAGAGTAGAAGGAATCCCCAGTCCCCCGGCTTATTCTCGAATACTAGACCACCTGTTTCATACAGCCCGCAGCTGAGCCCCGACCGTGGACAGCGTACAAAAGCGAGGACGACTAGAGAAGGAGAAGCATCCTCCAATCAGTTACGACTGACCCCAAGCCGCATCCGACGCTCGGCAACGCCATCGCCTGAACCACCTGTTCCAAAGCTGCGAACCCCAGAACCCGCACACCGTACAAAAGCGAAGGCGACCAGAGCAGGGGAAGCATCACCTTATTTGCTGCGACTAACCCCAAGCCGCACTCGACTCTCGGTAACGCCATTATCATCGCCATCGCCATCGCCATTGCCACCTAATTGCACATATGACGCCAGGCAAACGAGATGGGATCCAGCTATCAGAGGCCTCCAAAAACATCGTAATGAAACCTGTAGAGACAAAAGAGGGGATGGAAATTTTCAGGGTTTCCATTGCGAGCAGGCTTACATTGGTGCACCGACTAGGAAGAGTCTCAAACAGCGTTCTAAAGGGGGCTCTGACGACAAAGAGGGCTCTGACAAAGACGGCTCTGAATACGAAATGGACACCGACAATGAAGAAGGCACCGATAATGAAGAAGACATCGACAGTGAAGAAAGTACCGACAGCGAGGATACTGACTGGGAAGAGGACATAATCTACGATTCTGACCAACGGGAATGGGCTTAATATGGTGACGAGGGGGCGATCACACCGATGATGATGAGGAAGATCCTTGCGATTATGACCTACATGGGGAAGGAATGTGCGGATTCTAGCGACTCTGATCCACAGGGCAACCTGTGTAAGAGCCGAGAAATCACCACACCGAGACAATATCTATGGAGTAGAAGGATCGAAAGCCTGTAGGGGTTCGTTAATGAGCGTGTAGGGTTGAATGAATTGAAGGGCTGAATGATGGACAGGCGAAGATGGGAGAATATTTCTTTCTACTTGATAGACCTCGCTCAGTGTCGGACCAAGGGTTTGACTGTTGCCGTGGGCTTGTCATGTAAATATGTATTTAGTTGAGCTGAATACACCTTTTCTCTAAGCAATTAGTATCAACCCCTTCATTTCTCCCTTCTCTCGGAGAAGACGTGAGTCGCCATCAACACCGTCTCGCCCTGCAGGTCATAATTTGCTAGACATTTTTTTGAGACTGGGTCAATGTTTGTATAAACGGTGGGTTGAAGCGCGAGAATAATGGGAGCGGTGATGTGGTGATGCGTTAGTATAAGAATGATGAGTGGGTGTCAGGATTTAATAGTAACCAACGTTTAAGGTTCAGAAAGAACGATTAGTGAATGAGACTCATGGTATATCATGCCGCATACCAACTCATGCCGCCGGTTTCTCATGCATGTTATCGCAGGAATCGAGTACGAATAAAGATCCAGTACAATTAAAGATGTTTGATTGTCTACCATACAAAGAGAAGAAAAAGGAGGGATATATAGGAAAGATACTCTACTCGGTAGCTGAGTACCAAGCCCGAGGTTACCTGGTAGCTGAATACTGTACGAGGGCTCGAAGTTACCTGGTAGCCGAGTACCGCACTTGAGCCCGATGTTACCTGGGAGCTGAGTACCGACTTGGGCCCGAGTTATCGAGCCTGAAGCCCGAGAACCTTCGGTCTAATAACGACAGTCTTATTGCTAGTTAACATATACTGACCCAACCTGACCTCTATCAGAGATTGAGAATTATTTTCCGGCCAGTCATCACCGCCGAACGTCTCTTCTGGTTGTTGTCATAGCAACGCAGAAACCCAGTATACTACAGAGGATCGTTTATGTTGTCGGGAACGGGGACTCTGCGAATGCCATGCTAAAATGTAGGATACTCCTGTCACTCTTTTAAAATCTTAGGTAGCATCAAACAAAAATAAGTCCCAAGTTCTTGTTCTTTTAGCAAAATTTTTTACTCGCAGCGTAGTGATGACATGGTCGGATTTTTCAGGTGCAATATTTCCTAAAAACGCGAAGTGGTGTTGCTGTGAAACAATTAGTTACAGGGTACGAGGTTTGTGCTGACATTAGAGTTGAACCCTCCATTCGAGTAGAGCCCCAAGCACTCAGATAGCACTCGAATGTGGTCGCTGCAAATATACACTTCAGAATTTCATTAGCGAATAGCACTACATGCTTGCGCATTACATTTGCACTTGATAAATCCATGCATACTTCAGCTACATCTTGATCCTGAAGCAAGCAAAAATAACGAAAATTTGTGGACTTATTGTTTGATGTTTTGATTTTTTGATGGGGTGACAAGGATGCCATGATTGGGTCTTAGCATTCGAGTAGCAACCACATTCAAGTGCGGTCACACAGGCAAAAGTACACTTGACTTTCTTTAAACAACGAGGAATGCCAAGATTCTTGCCCTTCACTATGCAGTAAACTTTTTTCTGAGAAAATTTCATAGCAGCATCTCTGATGACCTATTCTCACTCCTCTTTTCAAAATTCTCTTTGTTGTTGCAGGGGAGGTGTAGAATTACCGCATTTTATGGGGCACGCCCAACATATGGTACTCCACTGAGCACCCACTCAATCACTTAGTAGAGGAACGGCCGCGTGGATATCCGCCGGAAGCATCACTAAGGGCGCCACCACCGACATTGAAAGCGCGCAAATTCTATCACCGTAGTTAAGAGTTCACAGCTGTACACTACTCCAGAACTGCTTTAGGAAACACGCGGTTTTAGCAAACCCTGTTGTACCCAACGAAAAGGGTAGGAATCGAGGATGATAATAAGGTAGGGTACTAGAGCCCTGTACGTAAAGGAGATTGTAGTAGAAAAGTCGAGCACGGTGTTGCACGTACAGATGTGGGATTGAATGTACCCTTGAGAGTGCAAAGCCAATGGCAACAATTGTGAAGAGGTCGCGCAGGAGGACACTGAAGAGGATACGGAGGAGGGCATGTGAATGTGAGGTAACAATATCAATTGTTCCCAGCGCATTTTGGCGAGGTCGATACAAATGGCAAAGAAGATGCATTCTTATACTTTTGATATTTCTAAAAAGTCTAGCTAGGGTAACAGGCATCGGACACCGCTCGGACGGTGATTTTTGGGGTTTCTTCCAAGAAAGAGGCTCGAGTAAAACAAACTCGAGTTCATATCTTTCTCAAATATTCCGTTGACTGTCAGAAATTGGGCACAGATGCACCTCATGCATACGGCCCAGGCGCCTTATTAGGGGTGTGGGCGCGTCCAACGCCCACACCTAACAAGCCGCTCGCTAGCGGGGCACATCGTAGCCACACTCCTACCAGAGCCACCTCCCCCGCTCCCAGTTCCCACATCTATTCAACTTGGAGCTCAATTAACTCCATGAGTTTTACTTTGACCAGGATATTGTTTATATATGAAATGTAGTTAACAAGATGCTCTTTCA
>Ga0307512_10000418_pt1 | contig 61909 bp, 85 predicted proteins | sample 14_EM_MG_FD_200267 | JGI IMG/M metagenome (GOLD analysis project Ga0307512, IMG submission 200267) | Populus trichocarpa ectomycorrhiza microbial communities from riparian zone in the Pacific Northwest, United States - 14_EM | ecosystem: Host-associated > Plants > Roots > Unclassified | place... | reverse complement strand
ATTCATCTGTCCATATGAATTGCTTGTTTTTGCGTGTGAGGTCATTTAAGGGACATGCAATGTCAGAGAAATTCTTAATGAACGCTCTGTAGAAATTGCAGAATCCTAAGAAGCTTCACATATCTTTGATGGTTTGGGGAGTTGGCCAGTCAGCAATTCCTTGTACTTTGACAGGATCCATCTTGACAGTTCCATTGCCAATGAGTACTCCAAGGTATTTAACTTTGCGTTGGTGGAATTTACACTTCTCTGGTTTGAGAAATAGATTGAATTTCTCAAGTTTATCCAGGATGTGATTGACACAAAGTTCATGGAGTATTTCATCATCTTCTGTAGCGATGATCATGTCGTCCATGTAGATGCAGAGCCATCCTTGAGCCACTTCTTCTTGGAAGATATCATCCATCATCGTTTGGAAGGTAGCAGGAGAGTTGGTTAGTCCAAAGAACATGACTGTAGGTTCGAATAGTCCTTCACTGGTCTTGAAGGTGGCCTTGTACTCATTGCCTTCTTTAATGCGAATGTTGTTGTAGCCCATCAAATGTTGAATTTAGAGAATAGATGCTTTTCCACTAAGTCATAGATAAGTTCTGAAATTAATGGCAATAGGTATTTGTTTGGAATTGTCCACTTGTTGAGGTTGCAGTAATCTTGGACTGGGCGAAATTTGCCATCTTTCTATTGAATAAGGAAGAATCCACTGGCATAAGGGGATTTAGAGTGGCGAATTCTCTGCAGGTGTAGGTTTTGAGATAAGAACTCATGTTGTTCTTCCTTTTCTTTGGGGGACAAATGGTAGACTCTACAATTGATTGATGTAGGAGCGTCTTCCTTAAGTTCTATGGCATGGTCCCAAGGTCATTGAGCGGGGAATTGTTCCGATGCTTCTTCTGAGAAGACTTTCCCATGACGATGGTATCGTTCAGGGACAATTTCTTGCCAGGTGCATTTCTTTTTATTGGCAGCATCTTGGGCTAGTTGTGAGGTGACGGTGGTTTTGGCAATTCTAGTTTGTAACCAAACTTCGTTGCCTTCTTCCCATCCAGGAATAGATCATACCCAGACAGGTGTGGTTTCTAGTTGTCTAGTGCCTTTAAGAATAGGTCGCCAGTTGTTAGCTTTGGCTGTAGAAATTGTAGTAAAGCTGTCAATGCAACCATTGCGCCAGTCTATGTCCAGATTTGAGGCTTCAAGGAAGGGGTAACCAAGAATAAAGTCATCTTGTCCAATGTCAGCGACATAGAAGGCATGAAGAGCTTGTTCCCCATTGTTGTTGACTGTCAAGTCTACTGCTTCTAAAATTTGTCCAGCTTTGTTAGAGGTTCCATCTACATTTTGAACCTTTCTGGCTTTCGCTAATGTTTGTGTAGTTAACTTGAGTTGCTTAACAGCACAAGGGTGGATGAAGCATTCTGTTGTACCACTGTCTAGAAGTGCTTTTCGATCGACTCGTTTCCTTCTGGTTCATAGCTGAAAGGGGACTTGTATTGCATATTTTCAAGCTATGTACATAGAACCAGAATTATTTAGAATTGCCTGAGCAAGAGCTGTTATACTCAGGTGGCCTGAAAATCCATATCTTCTCCAAGGGAGCATATTTCATCCATAAAGGTGACACAGTCTTCCTCAGATAAATGTGCTACTTGTGCAGTGAGAGACGTAGTTGTGGGAGGGGAGTCAGAGATGACCAATTTGTCATCATCTTTGATTTGAATGGTGCAAGTTGTATGGGCATGTGCCTTCTTATTAGGGCAATCACAGACAAGGTGGCCTTGCTTTCTGCATTCGAAGCATTGGCCTGTCTTGCAGTACTCCTTGCGTTCTTTGTTGTTTGTGGCTTTATGAATAACGGCAGATGTATCTATGGCGTTATCGTCTCAGGGGGGAAGACATGGTCAAGGGGGTTGTGCGCAATTTCCTGGTCCATGCCAGTTCTGGTTGTTGGAGCTTGAGTTATTGCCTCCAGGGCGGCACCAGACCCATCCAGAAGTTTGTCTTTGTCCTTGTCCTTGGGTGCAATTGCCACTGGGAGTGCCATATTCTGAATGGAGTGCTTTAGTCTTTAGATAGATCTTCTGTTGATGTTGGGCTGTAGCTCTCCATTGTTCATAGCTTTCAGGATTTTCCATTTTAATACAAGCGTTAGCCAGCGATTGCAGAAGTCCTAAGGCAAAGGTTTGTAAGTTGGAGGGGTCATTCGGGTCGAGTTCACTTCATTGTCCCAAAGTCTTGAAGGCAGCAAGGTATTCATCAAGGTTGTCACCTTTCATTTTGAGCTTCTTCAGCTTGTCTTGGGCTCTTTCATGTTCTGCATAGTCAGAAAAGGCTTCCTTGAACTTCTTCTGGAGTTCTAACCAGAAGTTGGATCAACAAGGGATCATGCTTGGGTCATTGACGACCATTTGTAGCCATTTATCAGCCATGTCGACCCATCCTTCATATTTTGGTCCTTCTAGGAGTGAAAGGAAGTAGAGACTTCGCATAATGGGGTCTTTGGCTATGTCAGCTTTGTAGTTCATCAACATGAATTGATTGAATGTGTTGAGGAACCTTGTGGTCTGTGCATGATCTCCATTGTATTTTTCTGGGTGAATACCTTTGAGGCAGCGTGCCTTGTCATCTTTATCTTCAGGCAGGTTCGCAATGGAAAAGGGGTCATCTCCTGTGCCACAAGGTTGATAGGGTGGTTTGTCGCGTGCTGTATAAGAAGATTGTACTCCAAAGGATCCAAAAGGGTCCTTATCTCTGCATTGTACTTTGTCATTGTCTTCATCACTGCTTGGGTTGTCAAATGGAGTGAGGGGTTGTTTGATTGGTTCTTTAGAAGAGGATTCTATAGTGGCCACAAGTTGTTCTGAAGTAAGGAATCTGCTACCAGCTTCTTGAGGTTGAGTTTCAATTCAAGAGGGTGGTTGAGTGGGTGGTTGAGTGGGAACTCCACTTTGTTCAAGTAGTTTGAAATTGATTCCAGGGAGAGGGTGGTTTTTGAGTCCAAGTTTGCTTCGAGCCAGTCGAAAGCATTCAAATCTGTTTCCTCAGACATGTACTTCAAACTATACTCCATAAATGTTGCTTACTGAGACTAATGCATTATTGAGTTTCGCATAGTAGCCAGTATAGGGTGCTCCAGTCTCTTGACTTCCAAGCAAGTGTTTGACTTTTTCAGTGAATTCAGCAGGTACGCTGTCTTTGGGTTCAGAGATTGTGTAGAATGGGCATTTGAGGATAGCTAGGGCTTCAGGAGTGACGTTGTTAGATTTGGGTAAGTAGCAAATGCACCAATCTCTGGATCAGCTTTTCTTTCCAGTCAAGTCTCTAGGGGTCGAAGACATCTTGTCTTTATAGGAGTGAGAAGCTTGTTCTAATGTCATGGTCAGGTTACCATGTCTTTCAATTGTTCAAGTTCTGGAGTTTCTGACAGGGGTATTTCCCAAATAGGAAGTCGACTTGACATCTCGATTAGGAAGTTGTCCTAATCTGGTAATCGTGTCAGCAAACCAAAGAGGAAAGGCAGACGTTGGGAGTTGGGCATTGGGGTTGGTCATATGAGATGTTATGTGACTTTATTGGAGAGTCAAAGGAGATCACGTGATACATCACATGATTTGTCTGAGAGCAAGTGAAGATTACACAAGTCAATGCGACTTGGAATTGAGCAAGGCACAACATGTGACCTCAAAGACATTTAGAGAAGAGGAAGCAAATAGCAACTAAGTCAACTACCACAGAAGGGATCTTTCAGAGAGGAAGCTGTACACATTCAGGAAAGTACAATAAGCCTGTATTGCACAAATAGAACAAGCTTAGAGAACTCGTTCTATGCTACTGGAGACAGTATATATACAGCAAGACATAGAAGCTACTGGAAGGTGGTAGAAGGTAGTGGAAGGTAATAGAAGCTTATAGAATCATATGGAAGTCTCTAGAAAATGCAAGAACAGTCCATAGGTAAGTTATGTAAGCCAGGGTGAGAGCAGTCTGGAAGGGTACAAGAAAGGAAAGAAAGGATTAGGTAAGAGGGAGGCAGTCCATGACATCCGATCCTTTCAAATGGGAATAATCAGTTGCAGCAACCCTTCTCTCCATACCATAATGGGCCAACTGAGCAGGACCATCTTTATGCTGCAATCTACAGCTATAGTTTGGTGCCACCCAGCCATATTCCCAGTTCTCTGTCCAAACAGTCTCACAGTGCTACACCTTGAGCTCTCTCTACAGGTCCCAATGAGCTCAACAAGAAGGAGTCAAGGCTGGTGGAAAATGTGTTAAACTAAGGCAACAGGACACCTTGCACATCATATACAGCAACCTCCATCCTCAAGCCAAACCAGTTTGCTCATTATCATGACATGAACTTGTGCATTCTGTTACATCAGTTGGATGACCCAAACCAACATGATGTTGTGAAGAAGGCCAAGGTGACTGGACAATGACCAGCATTGCCACCCATGGCCATGAAGCCGTACAATAGCGGGAGTGATGGTGAGGGTGCATGGGGATCAGGCATAGGCACTGACAGAGGCAGTGACAAGAAGGCCAAGAAGGTGTGAAAATGCATATATGCACCATGAACTTTGAGTGCTCATCACTTCAACCACATCACATATACACAGAAAAAGAAAAAGAACTTGGGAACAGAGTACTATGACTTGATAGATCTGTTCATCAATGATTTAGAACTGGCGATCAACAAGCGCACATTCATTGTGCAAACCAAACAACAAGATTTCTACAACTTCTCTGGCAAGGTAGCTCCTCCAGCCTTGCTCACCACCCCTCTGCGACACCACTCCAGACCGCACATAGGACCCACAGGCATGCATGCAGCACAAGCCCAGGTGCAGGGCACCACTGTGCATAGAGAAGAACTCCTGTGTGGCACAAGCATGTTTCTCCGCAATGTGGTATGCGTCGTCCCACCAGACCTGGATGCTGCCTCCACCTCAGGCTCTGCAGCGCCACTCACATGAGAAGGCAACTTGAGGTCTGTTGCCACTGCCATCACCACCACCCCAGCGATGCATGGTGGCATCCTACTATGTGCGTTGCACTTGAACCCAGTAATCCTGTGCATCGGCCCTGCCAGTGAGGAGCACTTAGCTGTACTATTTGCTGGGTAGTAGACCTTTTGTAAAGTAGGATATAAAACTTCACTGCGGGTACCAACAGTACTGTGGTTATAAATGCAACACTGTCTGTATGACGGTTAAGGTAAGATACCATATATGTTCAATATGGTTTTATACCCGTATCCTTAATGGGTACAGTGTCAGCGGTTATGGGTATGGTGATGAAGATTGGTACCCGTAGTATACCCATGATGTACCCTAACCCTGTAGCCTTGGTCCAACCAGTCTTGACTTTACCCAGTATCCTGGGGTGGGTACTCTGCCAGTCTAATTACTGGCCCCACTCTGCAGCCTAAACAATGTCAGAGTGGGCATGAGACATCAACACAGAAGTTGAGAGATTTGACCCCTGTATATGAAGAGGAGAAAAGGGAGGGTGTGTAAGGAGTGGAATGATGGGGGGCTAAGAAGCCTTTGCAAATCCCTTGTGGAGGGTAGACAGCATGAAAAGATGGGGGGAGAGTGATGTTAGGCAATGTCTTCCAGCAAGACCCTATCTCAATCTGCTAGCGCTCTCCACCCACCTGCAGCCTTGTAGCGGCTAGCAATCCACAAGTGCCAATCTTGTGGAGCAGTGCTAATTGCTGTGCCGATAAGTGGCAGTGGGAAAGTGGGGTGGTTAGGAGAGGGGGAGGGGGAGAGTATGTGTTTCTGGCCAGTGCTAGGGGCTGGCTGTATAGAAGCGAGTAGATGAGGTTGCGCCTCTACCATAGGCTTCAATGTGCTCCAGGTCTCTTGGGTCCTGTGTTGGGAGAGCTGAAATCACAACCAACCAACCAACGCATGATCAATCTGAAGGACACAACATGAACTAATGACTCACATAACCCAACCAAATGCATGCCCACCACAACCCTGAGACCCATAACCTAACCAAAAGCACAACACTGATACCCCCACAGTCAGTAGGTTTGCAAACAGTTAATAACCAACAGACAAAATGACAAGCAGACAAGCCAACCACCCTAAATGGTGCAGGTGAGGTACAACTGCTATACAGACACACACCAATATTATATGGCAACTAGCAAGGAACCTATGGCCACACAGGAACTTTCCATGGCCCGAGATTACCCTGGGGACGATCCTAGGATGCAGGTGCATCAACCTACAATCAGACAGACCAAGAGGATACCACCCACAATGACAAAAGAAAACAATGCACCAAGGACCAACCTGTCTCCTCCAAATCCTCCTATCCAAATCAGCATACTTGATATGGGTTCTGAGATGTGAGAGAGTTATACAGGAAAAACCAATGTCTGAGGAGGAGATAAGAATGAGATGGTACTGCATGATCAACAAACAACTCACCATCAATAAGGTAACAGCAATGAAAATCAAGAGAAACAGCACCTTTATGAAACTAATTGAGGAAACATGGGGACCCACACTGAGGAAAGAAAAGGAATTACAAGCAAACTGGATACATTCCAGTGAGGTTTTAGTGGGTAGGACTGTATGATGGGCCTGCCTAATGGGCAGGAAGACATCATGCTTTGAGCCCCACACTACCCCTAACCTAGGGGTGTGTGTAAAGGCATTTTTTCCTCACACCCAGACCTTGGTCCAGCTATAGTGTGATAAGCAGGGCTGGTCTATCCTCCTGCCGTTTATCACTTATTTACAAGACATCTCTATTTGGTACAAACTACATAGACTTGCCTCAAAATAAAGTGCTTTCAAAAAAAAAAAAAAAAAAGAGTAATCTTATCTAATTGTACAAGGAATGGAATCGGGATTGTCAGACCTCCTATCAGGCTGTGTCCTAATAATCTCAAACAGGCTTTGCAGAGGCATCCAACACCACCCAAGGGAGTGCATGAGTTATGGGAGAGGGTGGAGCTAGATTGGAATGGGATTGCAGCAGAAACACGCCAAAACCTTATAGAAAGTATGCTAAGAAGAATACAAGCAGTCATTGAAGCAAATGGAGGTCATACAAAGTACTAAATACCCATATATTGTTTATAAAATAGAGGATCAAAAAACTGTCCCAATGATGGGGCATTTTATTTCACTTATAATTACACCAATTCTGATCCAAATCAAATGACCTCAGGCATTTCCAAAAGCTAAGATGATGTAATATAACAGACTTTATTTTCAGATTATTTGATAATTTATTTAATTTATTCCAAGTCAATCTTTCCAAAACAGCCAAACATTGGGACAGTTTTTTGAGTGACTATATTATGCACAGGAGGACGTCACGTGATCGATAGCGCTCGATTTCGAGGTGTGAGCGGTGATCATCATCTGAACGTACGTATACCGCACAATGACGAGTCTCATTGCCATACTCGACCTCAAAGGAAAACCCTTAATCCAGCGCTCTTACCGCGATGATGTCCCTTCCTCATGCATCGAACGCTTTCTTCCCCTGGTTCTTGAAATTGAAGAGGAAGGACAGCAGGTGACACCCTGCTTCTCTAACCAGGGCGTTAACTATATGCACATTCGACACTCCAATCTGTACCGTGAGTTACTGTACCACTGAGATTGATACGCCTCTCCACAATAATGATTACCCAGTCCTCGCTCTGTCACGGAAGAATACCAACGCCGCCGAGATCATTCTCTTCCTTCATCGCCTCTCCCAAGTCTTGGTCGAGTACTTCAAAGAGCTCGAGGAAGAATCGATTCGAGATAATTTTGTTATTATCTACGAACTCCTCGATGAGATGATGGATTTCGGCTATCCCCAAACGACGGAGAGCAAGATATTACAGGAGTGAGTCCACCCCAATATTAGACAACAATGCACCCGTAAACAATACATACACCAGGTATATCACCCAGGAGTCTCACAAATTAGAGATACAAGTCCGACCCCCAATGGCTGTCACAAACGCTGTGTCCTGGCGTTCCGAGGGGATCAGGTACCGCAAAAACGAGGTATTTTTGGACGTCATTGAAAGCGTGAATTTACTGGTACGTCTCACTCAAAATCACAAAATTGACCATAATACATAGTCGTCGTGCAGGTCAATGCCAGTGGCAACGTCGTTCGGTCAGAAATACTTGGCGCCGTTAAGATGAAGTGCTATCTTTCCGGCATGCCTGAACTTAGACTCGGCCTGAATGACAAAGTTATGTTCGAGACCACCGGTCGAAGTGAGTCATCCATATAAATGCGTCTTTAATCCTGAAAAACGTGTCTTTGCAGCATCTCGTGGGAAATCAATAGAGCTCGAGGACGTCAAGTTTCATCAATGTGTACGGCTGTCGCGGTTCGAGAACGATAGAACAATCTCGTTTATCCCCCCGGACGGCGAGTTTGAATTGATGTCATATCGCCTTTCGCAAGCGGTGAAGCCACTGATATGGGTCGAGGCCGCTGTAGAGCACCATAGAGGGAGTAGAGTGGAATATATGGTGAAGTGCCGTGCCCAGTTCAAGCGTCGAAGCACGGCGAACAATGTGGAGATATATGTACCCGTTCCAGATGATGCCGACACTCCCAAGTTCAGAGTACGCTCTCAGCCTTCCAGATTCTGAATCAGCTCTGACCAGATCTGTGTAGGCATCCACAGGTTCCGTTCAATATGCTCCCGATAAATCTGCCTTTGTTTGGAAGATTAAGCAACTGGGCGGCGGTCGCGACTTCTTGATGCGAGCACATTTTGGACTACCAAGCGTAAAATCAGGCACGTTTGATCCAAACAAGGCCGTTGGCCGCTGATTCTAACATGTCACAATTGCCAGAGCAAGACGTAGAGAAAAGGGCCCCAATCACCGTTAAATTTGAGATACCATATTTCACTGTGTCTGGGATCCAAGTTCGCTATTTGAAGGTCGTAGAAAAGAGTGGCTACCAGGCTTTGCCATGGGTGCGGTACATTACGCAGAACGGAGATGACTACAGGTATGTCCGCTGTCAGTGTATCTTGCAGCCGGCTGACTCTTCGCCAAGCCTACGAACTGCGTTGGATAAAGGCAGCAGCGTCCCCATCGTCCCGATGTGAAAATGTAGCAGTTTTCTGTTAATACCATGACACTGTTCGAAGTGGTAGGGCGATCCTTGAGCTGCTTTGACGTATAATTCCTCGCCTTATGAGCATCTTGGACACCCTCAACTGATGGCCGCAAATCCAACGATACGTATCACACGATGTATGGGTGTCGATCATGAGTGGTGTGAATGTGTCATTTCAGAACGGAGCGGGGGTCGCGAGGTGGGTATCGTTGCAGAGCACTAGGCATGGCGCGCTGTACAGCGTATCCGACGTATCTCATCGATGGTGTAATGACCCGTAGAGGGCGATGCGGCCACGTCCAACCCGGTTGTCAACGTGCAGTTGAAGAGCCGGATTCATCGGAACGCATTGTTAGTGGCGAGTGGGCTTCTTCCCTGCATAATAGATGAGATCTAGACATGGTGGTAAAAAGATATCGCACCGTCAACGAACATGTTTCTGGTGGCCGCTGGAAGGGTGGCAGTCATGCCATCAAGTTCTCTGGAAAGCTTGACCTGACACCCAAGTCTACTTGTGTCAGAAAGTCCGAAGGCCATATCCAACATGTCATTCTCATCATCCTCTGGCTCTGGCAGAAGGTCATAATGTTTCGGAGAGAGAATAACGTGGCACGTAGAGCAGGCAACGGAACCTTCGCAGGCACCTGCCACGTGTGCAAATTGGTAAGTCAAATTGACCCAGACATAATGGAAACGACACCTTCTAGGTCGATATCATGTTCGTGGGCTATGGAGAGGACGTCATCTCCCTCATTGGCCTCGACGGTTTTGATCAACTGTCCCTTCGAATCCCGAAAGTGCAACTTGATACTACAGGGGCGTTGAGGATGCCGGAGGGAAGATATTCTGCGAGGGAGAGACTTACCCAGTTCCGGGCTCTGGCCGAGTAATATTTCCATGAGAGCGTGCTGGTGTGGGTATTTAAGAGATAGCGAGAAGCACAGGGAGTGAGGTGCCTCACCGAGACTGGGACAAAAGCGAAATGGTAGAAACGACGGGCGACAATAAGAGGTGATGAATAGACGATGCGACGTGATGACACTCTGCCACAAAAGCGGCATCTTTCGACTGTTCTTTGCTTGGGGAACCCGCACAGTATTAAGTTACTCTGTCACCGTCCCGCGGCGGCACCTCACGAGCCCAAGGGCAAGTTCAATTGCAATTGGAAACTAAACGGGCCGCCGGGCCGCAATACCGATTACCGGCACTGGCACACCGCTTGCCGCTTGCCCCATGAACGGCCCATCTCCACGAGTCACTTGCTGGGCCTTACAATGACCACGGTTAATCAGGTGCGTTGATTACACTTCTTAGTTCTTCTGAGTTTCCTGACTAGTACCCTTGTCCGAAAGGAGTCCGATCCACTGAGCCCTGCCCGCCGCCTTCCCACAGAAATTCTTTTGAAGATATTTGCCTTCTCCGTCACGCCTGATGGGTCCAACGAGGCCTTCACCGCACTTCACATTGTTCGCATCAGTCATGTGTGTCATGCCTGGCGAGATGTTTCTCTCGCATATCCTCCCTTCTGGTCGAATATCGCTTTCAAAACACCTTACCTTGCTACTACCATGCTTGAACGCTCCAAGCCGCTGCCCATCGCAATTCGGGCAAATATGACGCCTGGATGGGGACAATTGGACGACACCTCATACCGTATACGATGCACTCTCAAAGCTATCTCTCGTGCTTTGCGTAACTCGGATCGTGCAAAAGAAATTAATCTCCGAGCTGGACCATCCGCGCGTCTCACGAAAGCGTTCGAGGATATACACCCCACAAGTTCTCAGCTCGAGTACCTTGCCTTACGTGGCTACGGTGACAATAATCGGTCTACTGTATTTGACGTTCCCAGCAGCGTCTTTGCTCACTGTCAATTTCCCCTCAAAACGCTTATACTTGAGCGATGCAAGGTCGTCCCTTCAGACCTCACTCGCCACTGTGCCCATCTTACTCATTTGGAGCTACATGCAGTGCCCTCCTTTAATGTCGGAGATCTTGTCGCGATTTTCCAAAACGCGTCATCCTCATTGCAGTCTGTCATCCTTGATTCTTTACCTATTCCTGGGGGAGTGTTCGAGAGAATCTCACACACTTCCTTCCCCCATCTTTCACTCCTGAATTTCAGTGCGCCGAATGGAGATTCACAAGCCCATAATGTGTTTTTCCTGCTTCACTTCATGACTATCCCCTTAACCGCAGCCCTTATCCTCCAATTTCTCATTCTCGGCCCAACATGGCAGATGCCCGCCCCAATTATTCCTACTCTCCGTCGTCACTTCTCTGGTGGTGACCCTATTCGTAGTCTCATCGTCTTCCAAACAAGTATCCAAAAGCGGCGTGGCCTACGAATACAGGGTTGGACCAGTCCGACATTACCACGATTCTTCTTCCCGGAGGAAGGGCCCTCACCCGCGGTCGATGTTCACTGGGTATGCGAAGAACCAGAAGATGGCGGTTCCCTTGAACGAATCCTAACCGACTTGGCCAATGTCGGCCCGCTTCACGCGGTGCAAGCACTCACCATTGCGCGCGTGTCAGTGCTCTCCGTAACTGCGATGGACGGTCTTCTTCTCATGTTACCGTCCCTGCGCGAGGTCTGCATTCATGGCTCGGCGTCTTTGCGAGCCCTGTGTGGACTAGAATCGGGTGGGGGTCCAGTCACACGACCACCACCTCTTGTGCGACTGCGCGAACTCCAAAGCCTATCTATCTACGAGGCCACTTTTAGAAGCAATGGAGCACAGGACGTTGATTTACATGCTCTCCGCAACTGCCTCAGCGAGCTGTCCACAAGGGGCTATGGGACGACCGAACTTACAGTGTGCTATTCTGATGCATGGCGTCAAGACATGGAAGATTTAGCAAAACACGTTCGCCATTTCCTTTGGGATGGATCTATTAATGGTACAATGAGCGTCCCCATTCCTCCACTGACGGATCCAGCCCCTTCCAACAATACCGCGTCATGAACAGTGCACATGACTTCATCTGAAGATACCGTCTACTAGCAAATTTATATACGCTTGCACTAACCTATACACATGGTGAGCGTACTTTGCGATCCCTTACGACTACACGGTGCCGCAGCATCGATGTCTCGTCGGGAAAGACAAATACAAGGATATACGGAAATTACGAAAAGTAGATTATAATAAAGGTATGGTTTTGAACGCCGTTGTAAACACGTCATGCCACCCAATGAGTAGAGAGAGTTTCGAAAAAAAAAGGATACTACAAAAAAACCAAGGGTAACAACTAACAAGTGATGGACGAGATAAAATAATAAGAATGTCCAGATGCAACTTAAAGCGGTACTAGCTATATGATACAGGTGAAGCCAAATGATTGCAATGTCACCTCTACGGGGAAACAAAGAGTTGGGGTGCGCGACATAACACAAGCTGATGGGAGAAGAATAGGGTACGGTTGAGATTACAAGTCGCGAAACTGGTATGCGTACAGACCGGAAGTACGCTGTGCGAGCACAATGACTCACCAGCGGACGTATGATCGTAACAGAACTACACCTACAGAGTCGTGTCAGTGATGACGCGTCCCAACAAATGGCCGCACCCACTCAGTCAAACACTTGATCGAGTCATAATGAGTAATCTTCTGGGGAGGTTGAGAACACGATTGCGGATGACAGAAATAGCTTAATCAGACGATGGCCGCCTTTAGGTTGTGGAGGAATGGGGTTAATAACCGTTTTTGTAATACACGGTAATTGTGGTGAGGACTAGTGCCGGCAGTGCAACGTTGACTCGAACAGCGGTGCCAATGAGAGGGGCGACGGACCCGAGGCATTTTCATGCCATGCTGAGAACATGTGTCGGCACCTCTGGTATCAAGGGCATAGGTATCGCGCGTGGCCAGGAAATACTAAGCATGCCATCCACCAAGCACGCGTTTATGTCCTTGACCTGGATGACTCGAGTCAGTGCATTTATTACAGGAGCGCTGCGCACGGTGACAAACCAAATCGAAGGACATACCTGAAGTCCCGCCGGTACATTGATCGTGCGCTCGAACCTGCCATACTTGAGTTCCTTCACACGATACATGGTGAGATTAGAGTCTGTGTTGGCGAGGAGGGGAGGGGGCCGCCGGTCGCCAGAGATGGTGAGACGACCGTCATTCGTCAAATGAACGCCTATCTCCTCTTTCTTGAGACCTGGTAGCTCAAAAGTAGCAGTGACGAAACGAGATTGAGGTTCATCGCATATTTCTAGACTGGTGGGATGTCAGGAAACACGGAGGGTGTGAGATGTGAGAACGCACCGGGGACGCATGACCTCTGACAATGGTACTCCAGCCTGAACAGCGGCAACCCTCCGGCGGTGGGCGAGGACAAGTTGAACGTATTTGTTAGCGAGAGCACGCTCTAGAGAGCGGTGTTGGTTTGGATGTGTCGTCTTGGAAGGGTGTGGGTGGTTATTCATGGAAGGAGTTCTGATGGTCATGAAGGTGGTAGATGATGCGGGTATGTGTAAAAGTGACAAGTGAGTGGAGGGACGAATAGCTTATATATACGAGCCTAGTCAGCGATCTTCGGCCAGATCTTTGGCCGACTCGGATCGGCATCTCGGGGCTGTGCTCGGGCTCGAAAACCCTCGAAACCTCGAGACAAGTGGGGCTGGATTGTGGATTCGCCGGGGTCTGCCACACATTGCACTGCCTCACTTGCTCCGCTTTTGTGGCTTCGGCTACCGGGTGACTGACTCTTACTCGACCCGTTCCGGGTCCAACCAAATGACTCATCATCGCATCGACCGGCTTTAGCCGTCCCGTTAGCCGCTCTCCAATGCCCGGTTGTTGTGTGGGCCCTACTTTGACCCCCGGGAATCGCATCGCATCATGAGCAAGGTCGTCTTTGGTAGGTCACCGTCAGCATTTCCCCACCCACATCAACTTATCCACTCCCTCGCTTACCAGTCGGAAATGTGCCCTATAACATGGGAGAAGTTCGTCATCATGATTTCGTTATTCTTGCAATGCTTGATCCTATTCACAGGAACAACTCATCGACGTGTTCAAGTCCGTCGGTCAAGTAGTTGGCTTTAGGTGCGCATGCATTCCCATCCCCCACCACATCGCTTGTCTTACTCGCTCCCCCCAAGGTTGGTGTTCGACAGGGAAACCGGAAAGCCAAGAGGTTATGGTTTCTGCGAATTCGCAGGTATTCATGTTTCCCTTGCCCGCTCCCGTTCACCTCTCACTTGAATTCTGAATCATGATTGCCTTTCCCTATAGACCACGAAACTGCTCTTTCAGCCGTTAGGAACCTCAATAATGTCGATGTTGGCGGCAGACCCCTTAGAATCGACCTCGCCGACTCGGACCCTTTTCTAGAGGGCAAGACAACAGTACGTGGAGAGCTCATTGATGGTGGCGAAACACGTGCGCAGTGGCGTGAACGTGAGAATGCCAAAAGAGAAAGGGAAAGGGATAAGGAGTCGGATGGTGCCAAGGACAAAACATCGTTTCTCCGGAATCTCCCTCAAGGTGTTCCTGTTCCCCTCGGGGCGTCGGCCTTGGATATGATTAGCCAGGCACTCGCTACAATGAATCCCACCCAACTGGTCGAAGTCCTTGCCCAATTCAAGGTGTGTCATCCGTGGCCCTACCAGTTTTCATCTCGTACTTTTCCATCCAACGGACATCCTCATCGCGGTGTTACAACAGGCATTCGTGATTACCCACCCAGACCAAGCGCGGTCTCTCCTCGTAGCACATCCCCAGCTGGCGTACGCTCTCTTTCAAGCTCTACTCCTCAACAAAATAGTAGACCCTGCTATTCTCCAGGTGAGTTGTCTGAGCTGGTCTCGTATGGTACTGTCTTATTGTCTGCCTTTCATTTAGCGCATGCTTGCGGCAACCAATTCGAGCCACCCTACTCCCGCACCCACCCCGACAACCGCTCCCGCACCTGCACCGCACGTTCCCCCCCTTCCCCCGAACATCCCACAGCTCCCACAGCCCCCCGTACATCCACCGTATCACGGAGTCCCACCTCATCAACCAATACCTCAATCTTTCTACCCTCCACAAGTGTCTTTACACCCTTCATCCACGGCACCGCCTCCACAGCAACAACAGCAACCCTTGCCATACTATGGCATCCCACAGCTACCGCCACAACAACAACAGCCACCCCCGGTTTCGTCGGCTGGTGCCATTGATAGCATTGACCCGTCACAGAAGGTAGGCCTACCGATTGGCGCCCGCTTACTGCTGGGATGTGAGCCTAACCGGATACACCCAAGGCGATGCTTCTCCAAGTTCTTCGTTTGACACAAGAACAAATTAGCCAACTCCCACCTGCAGAGAGAGATGCTATCCTTGCCCTCGTAAGTTCGTCTCCCGAAACATGTAACAGTGACCGACCTACTTTATTAGCGATCCCAACTCGGCAATCTAGCTTGATGAAAGACGTCTCAAGTGGTATGCATATTCGTACATCACACAAAGTAGTACTGTTCCGTCATACTCGCGTGTCAGTCAGTTGGCATTATAGGTACGACCGAACAACCCCCCCTATCACTTCTATAAGCACGTCTCGTATTCTAGCAATCATATACTTCCATCAAATGAAGCATTTTACTCTGGCAACGTGTTCTGCAGGCTCCTGTTCGTTTTCAACTTGAGGAGCTTATTGATAATAGTATCGAGGGGCATCATTGCCGTCTTGGCCTTGGTCCCAATATCATCCCGGTTACGCACATTTACTGAACGGCTATCCAACTCTTCTTGGCCCACCACTATAGGCACGCCATCACAGATTGATGTTTCCGTGAACGCCGTGGCAGAATAAGAGGGTTGAAAGTGTGAGCATCTTTGAAACGCACATTTAGTGGGACGTACCAAGGATAAAGTTATACTGTGCAATCTCGCCATTCCGAATCTTCTTGGGAAGTGTGTCCGCCCCATTGTCGACATCGGCGAAAAGACCACCCTCCGATAGCTTGGTGGCGACTTCAGATGCATACTCCTTCTACAAAACGACTCATTTTTAACAATGGTTCGGTGGATGTGCCAGAGACCTACGTAAGGCACAGCAACCGGAATGACCAGGACTTGTCGAGGAGAGAGCCAGAAGGGCCTGCCGAAATACCCGTCAACAACGTGATGGCTCCGAGATCACATCGACAAGTACCATTTGCCAGCGAAGTGCTCCGTAATGATAGCAATGAACCGTTCCAGGCTTCCTAAAATAGCGCGATGGATGATGACTGGGCGGCTCGGAGGTTTATCAGGATTGATTGACTCTTCCGCAGACCGATATTTCAAATTGAAGCGTTCCGGTAGTTGGAAGTCGAGTTGAATCGTTGCGCACTGAAATGAACGACGAAGAGCATCACGGATGGTGATGTCAATTTTGGGACCGTAGAAAGCACCGTCTCCAGTATTGAGATCCCACTTCCCCGGGTACCGTTTGTCGAGCGCATTGCGAAGTTGCTGTTGTGCATGAGTGCCGTCAGTCAATTGAATGGTAGAAAAACTGGCTAACCGCCTCCGCCGCATTCCAAGTCTCGATAGAGCCCAGGAACTTTTCTGGCCTGGTTGAAAGCTCCAAGGAGAATTCGAAGCCGAAGAGGCCATAGGTATGTTGCATGAAGTCGAATAGCGCATTGATTTCTTCTTCAATCTGTTCAGGGATCTCAGCAGAGTCATATACAGTATAAGAGCTGCAAACCTGATGTGGCATGCAAAACACATGCGTGTCATCTTGAACGAAACGGCGTACTCTTGTCAGGCCAGTCAATGCCCCACTTGCCTCGTTTCGATGGATAATGCCAAACTCGGCCATCCGTATGGGTAATTCTTTGTAGCTTCGATCGCGCGAATCAAAGATCAGACAGTGTCCAGGACAATTCATGGGTTTGAGGGCCCATTTTTCCTTCTCAACGTCCAGGGTGAACATGTCATCTTTGTAGTTCTGCCAGTGACCAGACGTTTCCCAGAGCTTAGAGTTGAACATGTTAGGCGATATTACTGTAGGGCAGTCAGAAGTTCCTTCAAGTATTGACAATAAGTAACACTCCGTGCCTTCCTGATATCCACGTTTATAGTACTCTCCCTGAAACAACCTCTCGGTTAATATCCGCGAACAGAAGTATGCTGGAGCAGCGCACCCGCAGTAGTTCCACGAGGGTGTTGTAGATACGTGTTCCGTGGGGAAGCCAAAATGCGCTCCCAGGACTCAGGTCGTTGAAGAAGAAAAGTTCCTGTTCCTGTTAACACCAATGAGGCGTAGCTGCTTGCCTGCGTACTAATAATAACATACCCTGCCAATTTTCCGGTGGTCGCGCTTTGCGGCCTCGGCTAAGAAAACCTTGTAGTCTGACAGTTGTTTCTTGTCCGGGAAAGAAATCCCATAGACGCGTTGCAGAGAGTCGTTGTTCGGATCACCGAGGAAATAAGACGCGGAATTCTGAAAAGGCGATGATTCAAGAACGAAAGGGAAAGACTACACACGAACGAACGAACTTTTGTGACCATGAACGCCTTGATTTTTCCAGTGCTGGGGATATGGGGTCCAATGCACAAGTCGACCATAGGTCCACAGCGGTATACGGTTGTAGACGTCCCATCGGGAACCTTGGTCTCGATAAGATATCTCTTATATTTATTATACTACGAATGCATCATCGTCAACGGACCGGGACGCCAGATTATTGCAGTTCTCCACTCACGTGGAACATTTCTAGTAACTTTTCCTTCGAAACGAGAAGACGTTCGAACTTTTGGCGATCTTTGATGGCACTTTCAGCGATCTTCTCGAGTTGAGGATAGTCTGCATGGGTGACCACTCTACCGGGGTTGGTGCATGAGCCTCAGAGAACAGGTGGTAGAAGGTAATTTTACCTATCGTTGATCGCCATCTCATAGAAAAACCCATCGTCCGTCGGTGGACCGAGGCATAAATGACATCCATAGTGTCTTTCGGTGGCTTCTCCAAGTACATGGGCGGAAGAGTGCCAGAAAACCTTCTTCCCTGAGATAGGGTCAATGGAGCATACAGGAAAGAAATACAGTATATGACCTTCTGGATGCTCAAAACTGAGCAACTCTAGCTTTATCGACTTCTCTAGCGGCCGCTCGAGATCCCAAAGTTCGCCATCAACCTATGAAAGGATACCGAAAGTTAAAAACATCGACCCGCCAATTCCTGGATAGAAGGACTAGCACCTTGGCTATAACGAGTTTTTCGGAAAGGCTCTTGGATATGTCCTTTGCAACATGCATCGGACTGGTTTCCCAGCTTGTGCCTTTACGCTCAGCACCATCTGGCAGTGTAATAGTGATTTCCTGGTGCGGTTGTGCTGCCCTTCATGAGCTTTACACCAGTTTGGAAGAGCGAACGGGTAAACCTTGTACAAAGGCGTCGTATTCTGCCTTCAATTCTTCAAAGATCTTGATACGATGCCCAAAGAAATCCGGGGGTGGTTGGAGCTGAAGAGAAAACGTATGAGTCACGCCCCAAGCGATGATGGTGCTGTAACGACGGACTTCCAATGGGAACTGTGACGCAGGCGCCGTTTTCGGCTTCTTCTCTTTTTGAGGTTTTGGCTCTTTGCCCGACACGATGTCGGTATGCTGGCTCACGAGGGCTGGAATCTGGACAGCGCCAGAGGATACAACCGGATGGGCCATGGAAGACGAGTGTGAGCAAAGTGAGAAAGTAGATAGATGTGGGGAAGGGTGCTTTGAATACCAGCGTAGTGATGATATTGAAAAGCCTTGCTGCCGGCGAAGTAGATAGAGGCTGATCAGCATTCGATTCACTCGCAACGCAACTCAAGTCGAGTCACTTGACTGGACTCGACACTCGGTAATGTCCGAACAGGCGATTTTCCGATTAGATTAGCGATAACATCGAGTATCGTACACCGTTCAAACTATTTGAATATGGCACCGTCATCTATTCAGTGCCATCAACCCGCCACACCTTGATTCCTCCGGCACGATCCCCACTGACTATACCACATCGAAATGGTGAGTCTATGCAGGCGAGCGCTGTGATCGTATCCTGGTGAGGCCGAAGTAAGTTTTGCTGACTATTAGTCAGCAGTGTCATCCGTTGCGATGGGCGGTTCTGCTGGTGGCTGCCAGCTTGTGCAGAGGCCGTCCACGTTTCGACGTAGCTCGTAGTAGAGCCACTAGAAGACGAGATAGAGCTATTTCGGCGATCATTAGATCGGCCAAAGCATACTGGCAGAAGAACACACCTGTAACTCGGCTTATCGTTGTCCAACTCCGCTCCGCTAAGTATTGTCGTCCGTTCCACCTTGCTCAGATCCCAAAGCGTGAGCTTGCGGTCTTCAGATCCGCTCACTATATATCCTCTCCCCCCAGCAGAATGCCATTCAGAATTCAAAGAGGATCCTGCAGAGCGATGAATCGTTGAATGGCCACCAAATTCATGCCCCACCACCAAGGCACGAATGTCCGGGGAAGGTCCGTTGAGTATCGGTTCTCGAGGTGTCTCGAAGGATGGGCGGCGAATCCCTTGGGCTCCCTGGCCATGTTGTCTCGCACGAACAAGTGCAGCAATGGCCGCAGCCGCGGTTGACTCCGTCGTGCCACCAGAACGGTCTTGAGGCTCTTCCAGAACAGCTGAGGCCTTGGAAACAACCCTTGTGCCGTATGTCTCCACCAGCATAGTTGTTTCAACGTCCCAAATTTCCAGAAGAGCGGATGGGTCATTCTGAGGAGTTGATCGCGATGTTTCCACAGTCACGACAACCCACCGCCCTCTGCCGCGGCAAGGGTGGATGGCACATTGGTAAATGCGAGAAGACCCGCTCGTCGCAGCAGACACAGTCTTCCAGGTCTTTATCATCAGACCGAAACGGATGTCCCACAAAGTTAAGACGCCAGAGGCAGTCCCTGTAACTACCCAGGCGTGCCTTTTATCCAAGCACATGGTCGTAATGGGACCACTGTGGCTCGGGTGCTCCATTGTGAGTAGAACTCGCATCGTACGTAAATCCAGAAGGCATATCGTTGAGTGTGTGGTCGCGTAAACAAGATTGGATGCCGATTCTGGAATCGGGTGACATGAGTAAGATCGTGGGAGGGAGGATGGAGCGCGCACCTGAGTCGAAGTGAGTCATGCAAGTGATGTACTCCCCAGGTCGGCTTGTTCGATGTTCACGGATTGTGTGCATCTGAGTATAGCGTGGAAGGGCACCACTCTGGCTCACGTGGACGCGAACTACGTGGAGACTCCCATCATCGGCCGCGCTAGCGAAACAGTGCACGCCTTCTAGCATACAGACAGCTTTGACCTTTCCGTAGTGCTGAGTGTACGAAAGTCGTGGCTTGCTTGTGACGTTGCGTTCCAAACGCGCAGTATCCCAAATTTTCACCGTCTTGTCATCCGACGATGAGACAAAAAATATGTGGTCTGGTGACACAGCAAAGGCGGTGACGGCGTCGGCGTGAGAGCATAACTGTGCTACAAGCGTTGCTTCAGGGCGCCTAGCGGTGCCGTCTCGAGGAATGAAGCTCTGCCGAACCGTATTACGTCTCCGCACAGGGCCTTCATGAACTCGGGGCCCAAAGTCATGCTGATACTCTCGATTGCTGTCCAGATATAGGCGTTCTAGAAGGTTATTGACACCAGCTTCGTGACCATCTAAGTCCATGATTCAGTCATCCAACGCTTAGACTGAAAGTATTCGAGTGCGGTGTGCCTACCGTATGTAGAAATAGGTGCCAACGATGCAGGGCGGCGCCAGTGTTGTCCTAAGACAGTTCCAGCATTGGAAACCGGGGAGGTCCGTCCAGAATGCTCGGAGGAACCTTCATGTAACATCTTTGAAGTGGCTTCCAGATGACCAATTGCATTGGCTCTCGATGACCCAATAGCCGGTGCTGCCTTCTGTCCATCGCCGCTTCCAACATGGAGGCGATGCATCGCGAGGTTTAAAGGCGGATTTGGGGTAGACAGTACTGAGTCAGCAGGACTCCCAGGTCTGTCAGAGACTTCTGGTAAGTCATCCAAGGTAGGGCCTAACTGTTGAGGACTTGAAACAGACACCGAAGATGAGCGATGTGGGAGAGAAGAGGGAAGAGAAACCCCAGAGCCATTAATGGCCGTCAGTCTCCGGCGCAGATCCTCAAATGGCGCACCACTGAAGCCGTACTCGATGCTGGATGGTCGCGATAGACGGGAAGTATCAGTGCGAGGTGATCGAGGATGTTCGAACGGAGTGTGATGACGTGACGTCGGAAGTAGACGGGGAGTGCGGGAAGTTAAGTCTGCGGTGCGAGTTTTGAGGAACACGGTCTGTGGAACGACCTTGAGCTTTTGTAGCTCAACATGAGCCGTTGTCTTCAACATATCAGAGTCCTCGTCGACCCTTTGGCGCAGGGAATAGCTGCAGGATATTAGGTAATTGACGAGGCAATTCAAGAATTGTTCACCTTGAGATGGCATTGGCGAGTTTTACAATATAATCACGCATAGAAACAAGCTTTGTCTCTTCTGTGGATGTCATACCGAGTTGTCGTAGCTTAGTTAGATGGCCTTCGTCCCTGGACAAGGCATGAATAGTGTCTGTTATCAAGCACTGGTTGCACCTACTCATCGGTCTTGTTTCGCATTGTCGCAGTTCTCTTGATTGTAGCAACACTGTCATGTGGTGATTCGAGCTTTGTAGCCTTCTTGTAGCTTCTCCAAAAGTGCGTTTTATCCGCCTTCATCGCCCATTGTAGAGCGGCGTCAAACATTTGCCTGTCTAGCTGTGTCCGTCTGTAAGCATGGATACAACACTGATTCAAAAATGACGAACAGGTGATTTCAGCGCAGTCAACAGGCTGAACTCGTCAACGTCACGGACATCGGACCGAAGAAAGTGCCTCAGTGAGGGATAGAGAATCCCCCAGACATCGCTCGATGGAAGGTGTTTTGCCGCTGATGCGATAAAAGCCGCCGCTCCTGATACACGACGACGTCAACCACATCTCGGAGAACCAGATTGAGAAGTACCTTGTCGTATCCAAACATTAGGGTGGTAAAGAAACCCCAGATTCGCACTCATGAGTTCCCAAATTCGCATCTTCTGGAAGAGGCCCAATTCACATAGGTTGGTCAGTGCGGCTAAGACGCGAGCAACAACACTTTCTTCGACGTCTGAAGTTGAGCTCAGTTGTAGGTGAAGGTGAAGAAAAAGGGTATCGCCGACCTGACAAAGCCTGAATCATTAGTGGCAATATATATTCTTCCAGACTCCTTCCGCCCGCACATGCCGCCACATCCACTATCGCGTTGAAGAAAGCATAGCGGAGAAGCCAGTCCCGGTCATTCAGGTACGTGATCATGTGGCTTAATAGGATATCATTTGTACGCTGTCGTCCCAGGAAGATGCACATAGATGATACATCATGCAGAACTGCGCGCTTTACGACACTGGACGGGTCAACGAGTAACGTTATAAGGTGCTCTTGGATTGCGTTTTGCAGGTCTTGTAAGGCTGTGTCGTATGGAACCTAATAACGATGAGGTTACGAATAGAGATTCTGAGATAGCTGGACTTACTTCAAATTGGGCTTCATCGTATTCGACAGCATCTGCGGCAACCTTGAACGTTCCGTGAGCCTTGAGTGCCTGGCCCATCTCCAAATATCGCCCTGCTACATCTGCGAGATGGACAATGCACTGCGCATATAAGGAGCGCACAGACACCTCGGGGTCGTTGACCAGTGGTTGGATGTTGGGGATGATATACTCAGGAAAAATCGATGCGTTGGCAGGAGTTATGACGTTCACAAGTGACAACTTTTGTGGAGCTTAGTTTACGGATGCGCATCTATACCAGAATACTGACCACTTGCAAGAGCGTCCTGAGAGCAGCGGCGCGGACCACAGCGACATCGTCACGTAAAAGGTCAACGATGTAGGGTACCAATCGATCAAGCTTCGCCTCATCCGTAAGATGAACGGATAGAGCAAGAAAGACATCCAATGCCCGTAACCGGCTTGAAGGTTGAGAACAATTTCTGACATTGGCGCAGACCAGGGCGAGGACGATAAGGGCAGGTCCATCTATGTGCAGATCATTAATATCAGACAAGACGCGTTGTTAGAAAACTACCTTCTGTCGCAGCGCGAGATCTTGACTTCCTGGTTCGCACAAGTTTCGAATCCCTGTTCGGAATGTATAGCTCTACAGGAAGAATGTCCTATATAAGATGTCTAATCCTCACAAATGCGCAAAATCATCTAAGAGAGACTGACCTGTAACGGTTTCCCTTGTGCTTCCACGGGCGCATAGTCAACCCGAACATCTGATATTGTGTCCTCGCCGTTGTCTTCAAGAAGGTAAGGCTCTACGCTTTCATAGTCGGCCCAAATTTTCTCTATTTTGCGGTCTGCATCCCTGGGCACTGCAGTTTCGGGTGCCTTCGCGTCCGCCGTGTGCAGGGGCGTGACAGCGCCACCTTTGGCTGTGGATGCTGTGGCCGGGGCAGTCGATGTTGCTGGTGTCAAAATCTCTGGCGAGGTCCCAGTAGTGGGTGCGGTAGTAAAAGGGGTTATTATAGGTACTTCATTGATAGACCACACATAGCCATGCAGAAAAGAGTAGAACACCTCCGGAAAGACCGCACCACGGGCATTGTGAAGTAGCGTATCAAAGGTAGGCCTTGCCGATGGATTGAGGGCGATCATATCTTTGATTAGGTCCTGAAGGGGTAAGTCCAGATCAGGGTACAGATAGATTCATCGGCTAGTGTGGGACTCACGCGAACACCGGCGTCCTCAACTGAAGTAAGAAGGGCGTCGTGGTTCAGCTCCCCTTCCCGATACTTGAAGAGCTGACTGAGTGTGAACAGAGGCGCACCCTCTCTGAAGAGCTCTGCGATTACGCATCCAGCACTAAAAACATCCATAGCCTCGGTTACATGGCTGATTTTCTGCCGATCAGTGTTTCCCAGGGCTGCTGATGCACCATCTGGACGGGCACCCGATGCGAAAAAACGCTCTGGGGCAACATAACATGAGCGTCGACCAGAAGTGTCAAAGTAGAACGCAAAGTCAGATGGATCGTCCAGGGGAAGATAAGTCGGCTTGTATGATGCAAAATCGGTCAGGTAAACCCAATTCCAAGACGTGACGAGTATATTCTCCGACTTGACATCACCATGAGCGACGTTGTGAGAGTGAGCGTCTCGTAGGGCATTGAGCAACTGGAAGGATATCCATTTTTTCTCGATCGGGCTCAGAAAAGGCCGCGTACTGAGGACACGAGTTGAAACCGAAAGTACACACATGTTTTGACGGTAAGGCCCACCTTATGCGATCATAGAGATTACTTGCAACCCACTGTCGAATAAGATAACCAGCCTTGTCGGAATCTATAGAAGCTTGATAGCTGTAGACGTTGGGAATGTCGAGCAGCGCCTCTCGTTCGGCTGAGAGGTTGTTCATTAAACACTAGCAGACGGGGTTTGTCGTGCCACATACCTTTCGAGTTCCTCTGGTACCTGCTTAAACTGAGCCCCAGGTCAGGTTTAATGTAGATTTTCACAACAACTGGGCCATTTCGATGTCGACAGCGAACGGTCTTCAGAAAGCGCGAGGATCCAAGACTTCGGGTCACGCTGTCATGGCCATCTCGATGTCGATCCATAGAGCACGTACCTCTTCTCATAGACAATCTCAGGGCCTAGCTCGCTGATGAACGAGTCTAATGTCGCAGCAGTTCGTGTAAGTGTGTACCCGGACTGGGTATTGCCCATGACAGGAAGAACTAAGAACAAAGGAAATGGGCTCTGGCTACGGTAACTTCCTTTCTAGGCCACTTCAACTCCCCTCCCGCCCGGGCCGGGCCGCTCACCAACCCGCGTCTTCATCGGACTCGCTACCCGACCATTGGACACCAAGACTACGATTATCAGAGCCCACGTTGTCACTATCACCCGACTCAGCCGACCGTGAATCGACACTCTCGTCTTCGTGCATAGAGGAATGTCGGCCACGAAGACGACCAAATAAACGCATCGGTGGCCTGGAGAGAGACCCATCGTCTTCACTGATGGGGGGGGATACCTAAGAAAACCAGAAATACTGATGTCTTCCTAAAGGACTTACGACTTCGAGCTGTATCCACTGTTGTCACCCCTGCAGACAAAATGGTAAGGAAAGTAGAATGGATCTATCGTACGACACTCAGCGCACGCACACTTCACTATCACTGAGGACTTGTCGTCGAGTTCTGAGAGTCGGATGTCGCGGCGGAGTCTGAGATTCATCAGTGTTACCGGTCTCACCGATGTCCTCGTCACCACCTTGACCTCCTTCGGAAAATGTGATCCAAACCCCGTCCCTTCCCAGAGTCGTTGCGAGTGCTGTGACCACGATAGAATCGTCATTGTCATCAGAGGAATTTCCAACCACTTCACTGTCGTGGTGCTTCGAGTCTTCATCATCTATAAAGCTGGCTTCGTATGATCCATCATCTGACTCATCCACGTTGTCGCTACGTGAGAAACCCATGATGTGTTCCATTACGGGGAGAATACTCCATAGCCCAGGGTGCTCTTCGCCTGGGGCATCGTTATCGTGTACATCAGCATTGTGGCCGCTATAATGGCGACCACACTGTGAGCATGAACCTCCCCAGATTTCGTGCATGCAATCAAGACAGCGATACACCTGGTCTTCGGCGTCATACATTCCAAAGGTACTAGGTGAACCGTCGATGGGGGGAGTTCCTGGACGTGATGGTGCGGGAGGGAAAATGTTAGCCCAGGGGTCTCTAGATGGAGCTTCTGAATTCGGAAATGCGGCCTCTGGGGAATCAACTTCCACTGGCTGGGGAAAGTCTTGGGCGAGCCCACTCTTGACAACAGTGCCAACCATGTCCTTGACATTCCATGCCTCTATTGGACGGCCACGCACTACGGCACGGCATTGAGGACAGGTTTTTTTGCGGTATATGTGTCCGTCTTCTAGTCCATCAGGTCGCTGATCAACTTTAAACCAGTTGACAAGGCAGCCATAACAAGAGACATGACCACATGGGGATAGTGCGAAAGGCTTGTGGAGCAGATCAAGACAGATCTGGCACACGAGAGACGATACAAGGTTCGCAAAGAGGGCTTTATGGTCGCGGAGGGACTATAAAGAGTTTGTACACCATCAAAGGAAAAAAGGGACGATATGCGGACCTTGCTTTCGGTATGTAACGCCTCCACAACGCGTTCATTGGCAACAAGCTGGGCCTCGGAAGATGATGCTATGGCTACCGGTGGCGAACGAACAGGGGAAGGAGGGTTTGACGAGCCACCGAGAAGGCTACCCGACTGAGGAGAGATAAATGATGGCCGGTTCTCAGTTGAGCAGGACGCGGAAGGAAAAGGAGGTTCAGGCGAAGGAGACGAAAAACGAACGTCCTGCACGAATCCAGAAATTATTCCTGATTCGCGAGTGATGGGTAGTTTCTTCTTTTTCCTTCTCCTTTTCGTTTTGTCCGAGTAACCTTGTCCAGGGCCCATTTTAAGTTTCTTAGTATATGGTGCGGGGGCGCCAGGTGACAATGTACGCTTTTGGGAAGATTTTGGACTAGGATTAGGGAGCACACGTGTCAGAGCGGATGGTTCCATGGTCACGACACGAGAGTGAGAGAGGAGGGATACCTGTGGGTAAGACGACTGTAAGACGTTGTCCATTCATGTTTTATTGTGCGCCACAAAATCCACGTGACCAGCGCGCAGCTTTACTTTCGAGACTTTGACTAACACGTGAGCCTTCCACGATAACAAATTCTCTATTGGTCACCATGAAAGAGCGTCCACGCTCCACCTCACAATGTTATTATGTGTAAGATGACTGGGATGACAAGAACATGACTGTATTGTGATTGTGGTCGGGCGACGGCGACTTCTGGCTAGCTTACGTGATATCCGGTCCCGAATCGAATTGATTTCTCAACCAGCAAAACTTACTACGGCTTGGACCCCAAGTGCGAGCATCAGCAAGCCCGGCCATCCCAACTGCATTACCTAACTACATGCCCCCGCAGGTTTCTATTCATCTCGCTACTGAACCATCTTTCTATCGCCCACAGGCAGCGTGTCTCATCCGCGACGCCCTCCACTATCCCAACTGCGTCGCCGCTCGCTTCATATGACTCGATCACGGCATAAATCAATGATATCTAATCAGCCGAAGACAGGGCATAACTTTCTCCCTCTCCCTGCCCTATCTTCGTCATCTCACTGCCGTTTATGCACCAACCTCACCTTCGGAGTTCTTTCTGAACTCCGGCATTCATCAGTTCTCGTGTCTCGTTTCATCTGTGCAGGTGTTTCTGGTATCTCTGATTATCAGGCGTTCTGGCTTATTCTATACTTCGTTTTGAATCTCGTGCTCACCCTATATAATAAGGTTCTCTTAGTGTCATTTCCATATCCATATACCCTTACCGCAATCCATGCTCTCTTCGGACTTGCCGGCGGTACTTATCTTCGGCTGATTAAATTCTACGAACCTAGGTCTCTCTGCGGTTCAGATCACGTTGTAGTAGTCACATTCTCCATTCTGTACTCTGTCAACATCGCTATCAGCAATGCCTCCCTTGGCCTCGTCACGGTACCAGTGAGTCAGCTTCCTGCCTTGAAACAACATGCAGTTAACATTACATTGCAAAGTTCCATCAGGTTGTTCGTGCCGCAACGCCTTTTTTTACGACAGTCTTCTCTTGGTACCTTTTCAATACCCGTTTTAACCGATATCAAATATTTTCGATAGTCGTTGTCGTCTTCGGGGTCGGTCTATCAACCTATGGCGATTACTACTTCACGACTTGTGGTTTCACCCTCACGCTTGTTGGAGCCGTCTTGGCTGCTCTCAAGACAATAATGACGCATAAAATCCAGACCGCACTTGTCGTATCGCAAACTTTTGCAACACTCCCCAAGTCCGCCAGTATTCCAATCGGACCTGTGACCAAAATTCCAGCACTCCTAGCCCGATTTCGTTGTCGTCGCCTCCAGTTGCACCCCCTGGATCTTCTTACTCACCTTTCTCGACTTGCAGTTCTACAATGCATCGCCTATGCCTATCTTTTTGGGGAAATAGACCCTGTATTCCGACGATCGTCATACTCCAGCATCTCGCGGCAGATTGTCCTTATCTCTGGCAATGGTGTTGTCGCTTGCGCACTGAATATTGTCAGCTTCGAAGCTAACCGACGGTCGGGCGCTCTTAGCATGGGTGTTGCAGGTTATTCCCATCAATAATCTGTCTCGCGCTTCTATACTGAACTAGAGTCTTGGCTAGCCAATGTAAAACAGGTTCTTACCATCCTCTGTGCCGTCTGGTTTTTCCATCTAAATCTTACCCTCCTGAATGTCCTTGGTATCATGCTCACGCTTCTGGGTGGTGGGTGGTACACTTTGGTCGAATATCGTACAAAGCATGGCTATTTTCGCAGCTGAAACCCCGCGTCTAGTTGATCGTCCCTTCGTCGATAATCACAATTATGAACACAACCTGACACACCGGCACTTCTCAGTCACTTAATATATGTCCTGTCGAAATCTCACTCTTCGCTTTGTCATCCCCACTTATGTGACTTGTTACCGAAGTCTTTATTAGTAATCCAAATCATACATGTACATGGAAGGACTGACACCAACATTTAGTTTCGACAAGCTCACATTATGTACGTTACACCTTCATGACTTCATCATGGTCGTCGCTGGACCTAGTCATTTCAAGCCACTCGCGTAACGTCTTCTTCAAAAGTTGCCCTCACCTGAAGTATACTGACTTAGCGCGTGATCTAATTGGTAATTAATCATTTACCTCCGCGTAAAACTTGTCATCTTCAATGACTCTAAGGCCTGTCAAGGCAAGGGCCTTGCATACCTCTAAGCAGGCCTGGTGGGCTTCTAGGGTAGCTGCCGCGGAATTAAACGCAGGAGTGTGGTTTCCGCCATTCGGCTCTGTTGGAATGGCTGCCGGGCAGGACACGCGTCAAGTTAAACCCTTGTGCAAGGAAGGAAGACATACAGAAACCAGGGTGGATGGACGGTAACGCTACGAGACTCTGAGTACTGACGGTGCGCCTAGTCGTATAAGAGCAATATACCGTAAGTTATGTTGCCCTGTCATGAAAGGCCTCAGTGGGGTATTATGTCATACTTAGCAAGAATCTCACGAAGTCCGTTGATGCGCTGCTTATACCCCATTCGTGGTCCACTGGTCCCGTTTTACTTCTATGAACCCGCGCAAAAGTGTCGGCTGCCCCCCCCACGAAAAAGCAAACAAACACGGACATCTCAGTGATGGAGGAAAGAAGGTTATGAAAGGATGGGCCCAACCTAAGGCCCTGTTTTGACGCAAGTCATGCATGGGAGGTTGCATTCCAGAAATTTCAACGCTGCATCCAGTGGCTAATGCTGACGCTCTGGAAGGCGTTGGTGAGACCACAGGTGAGGCGACTAGGAGGAACCGTTACTGAAAACAGGCACGAACACGCGGATCTGCTTCTCTGACCTCGGCCACGGTGGGCGCGCGAACATACCAGCTGTCTGTTGTCAGGAGTGTTCGCCTCTGGCAAGGTACAAGGCTCACAGCATTTTTGCATTGTCCGGGATGACTGGAATCCGGATCAATTGGATGAGTTCCAGACGAAGAACTCTAGAAGATACTCACCGTTTGCGGCCCAATCTTTACCTTCAAACACACCATGAATTCGATGAGAGGGTTTCACCTGTTGTCTGAGCAACGAAACGTTTGTATATGCAGCAACAGCCGCATCTAGGGCATTCTGCCCTTGCCATGGAGAGAGAGCAGCATGGGCCCTGAGGTACTGAAATGACACACGTCTCAGAGGAATAAGATTTCACATACGAATGGCCACGATATTCCACAGAAATGCGTTGTAGAGCAAGCGAACTACTCAGGCTTGCACCATGCTCCGGACCAGGAGCAGGATGACACCTGCATCACAGCCTAAGAGACGGTTACAAGTGCAAATTGGGGACGTTGACCCACATTACACATGCGTCCATATCCTTGTATGCACCCTTTTCAAGTAGGATAACCTTGCCTTGACCGCCCTCCTCGGCTGTTTTCTCTTGAGCATCACTCACACAAAAGTGAATAGTATATACCTGGAGTGCCGAGTAGAACAACTTTGCCAGGTATGACATGTTCAATCAAAGCGGCTTTGACAGCAAGGGAAACGGCGACTCCGGCTATAGCAATTAGGTTATGGCCGCATGCGTGGCCAACACCCGGGAGAGCATCCATTTCAGAATTAACGCCAAGTACACGTCCTCCATTCCCATGGGAGAACGTCGCCACCCAAGCTGTATCGAGATGGTGATGCCTTTTCACGTCCCAGCCGTGTCGCTCCATGAATGCAGTAAGAACATCATGTGCATGTCTTAAGTCATCGCCATAATAACACGGATTAGCCATGAACCTATGATCCATCGTATACAGAAAGGCGCACTTCTCTTGGAACCCCAGTTCAGGATGACCTGGCGTCAGAAGCCGGATGTAGTGAGCAATCCAGTATGAATGTGACCAACTAGTGGGCGACCTGTACCGTGGATATCCAAGCTAAGAACCCGGAGTTCTTGGTTAACACTGGAGACTGATCTTGAAATGGTCTCGTAGATGTCTGGTCTGTAAATAGCCAGTGAATCATCATACTTGTCGACCTTGCAAAGTCGACGTTCTGCTGGCGCATTTTGTGCCCACCAGAATTGAGCGTGGTCTGTGAGTACAGAATCTGTTTCCATGACTAGAACACTGATATAAGTATAGTGATGTGGAGGGGAAGTTGAACGTGGTCTTGAACCAGTGATGATGCGATAATCGATCATAACCTGCAGTGGTACGTTACGTAATCGAAACTCTCGTGATGGTGCCGTCACTCACAGGAACTGTTTACAGCGCTGTATCTACGGCGATATCTCAATGACTACACCAAGTGTTTCCGCATTTGTAGACAGACACCTGTCACTTCTCTCTCAAGAACGTGATACCGAGGTTGAGAGGACCTCACTTGTATTCTCAAAATGTGGCCCGAAACTACTGGAGCAGAAAGGGCTTGCTCTCAACGGGTTAGGGATTGCCAGTATAGGTGTCGGCCTAGGAAATAAAACGTGCGTTCGTACACTATTTCTACCCAGCATAAACCGTACGATCTTGAGAGAGGTAGGCTTGTCGAATTGGAGCGCCCGGCCGCATACCACACGGTCACCGTTTTCCCCCCACATACATTTCGGTGTGATGCAATTTCGAATCTCTCTCCCCTGGCACAAACAAGAGAATTAGGCCCGGAGATCTCGCATCGATTGAGGAATATATTGCACCCACCGGCAGATCCAGGAAGTCTACCAAACCAACGAGTACGTTAGGACGAGACAAGGCAAAATCAGCCGTGGACGGTGTCATCTACAAGGTATATATATACTCAACACCTCCCTTTTGAGCCGACTCATCGGTTCAACTGCCGTGCTAAAGGTTACGGAGTCCCGCATTGTTATCGCCATCGATCCAACGCGTTCGGAACCCGCTGACCTCGAATTCCCTGAACGCTGCAGAGTCCTGAAGCTGGCCAACAGTATCACCTACGATAGGGAAGTTTTCGTATTTATGGTACTGGTCCCTAACTAGACTCTCTAGGCAGGATGGAGAACGCGCTAAAGCAATTAAAGAAGATGATTGCCACGCCATCACAATTCGAGACGATGGTACGTCCTCTCATATTCCGAAGAAGATCATGTGCTTCAAATTTCACCTCGAAGGCGGCCCTTAGGCAATCCCGATTAACTGAAGTGCTCCTCGGGATGGCAATGCCTGAGCGACGTACCCTGGCGCATGACATATCATTTTTCGACGACTCGCTCAATGACAGCCAAATAGCAGCCGTCAAGTTCGCACTTGAGGCGGTTGAAGTTGCATGTATTCATGGCCCCCCAGGTGAATGCTTTTAGTAAAGCCTCGTGCTTTCCTGCCCTCATGCTTGCACAGGTACCGGAAAAACCCACACACTCATCGAAATTATACGGCAACTTACTGTTATCACTCCTGTCAATCCCACACCGCTGCGCTTGCTGGTTTGCGGGGCATCGAACCTATCTGTCGATAATATTCTGGAACGTCTTCTGGCGTTGCCATCTCCCCCCCAGGGCGAAAGACTCAGCGTTACGCGCATTGGCCACCCCGCACGTGTCATTCAGCATGAAGGCGCTCTAAATTCTACCTTAGAAGCTCAAGCGGAGCGATCAGATGAGGTGAAAGTTCTTCGTACTATGTTTGCGAGCACTCCTTATTTTTGTAAGGCCGCCTTGGCAAGAGACGTGAAGACCGAATTAGAGATGGCCTTGGCTGCCCTCTCTGGAAAAGGGAAAAGTAGAAAATTGCCCCGAGGTCCAGAGCGAAAAAAGATGTGGGAGGAGGTCAGTGCGTTGAGGAAGGAGTAAGCACGAAAAACGCTTCTTTCGCTGTACTCAATCAGGCTGTTCATGTCTTAGGTACCGTCAGAGGGAAAGAAACATTAGCAGAGCAGTTCTTCAAGTGTCCCAGGCAAAGAAACATCGCTTAAATGATAACATTACTTACTTTGAATGTAGGTTGTGCTGGCCACCTGCCATTCGTCAGGGGGTCACCAGCTCCGTGCCCAGGAGTTCGATGTAGTCATCATCGACGAAGCAACCCAAGCACTTGAAGCTGTGATACACATTTTCATAACAACCACAGATTTTCCTTACCTCGTTTGCAGGTTTGCTGGATACCTATATTCAAGACAAAGAAACTCATCCTTGCGGGCGACCCAAAACAGCTTCCTCCAACAATCCATTCACTGCCTGCATCAAAGGATTCTGGGGGTCAAAGGCGCACAGAATCGAGTGTGGGTTCTTATATTGAGTTATCGGGAACCCCAAGTAATATCTCACAGCCAGAAGGTCTCGACGCCATCAGCAATAGTCATAACGAACTGGACTCTGGAGAGACTGGTACTACGCCTGCGTCTAATGTCCACGGGCCCCCATCAAGGATGGTCTCGAATCTGCGCGGCTTGCTCACGCCTCCACGAACGCTGGAGATGACCCTGTTTGAGAGGCTGGAGAAAATGCATGGTTCAGACATCAAGTGCATGCTTACAGTGCAATACCGGTGTGTAACAGGGTTATGACAAACTACACGGCTTTGGAGATTAAGTCGATCACTAGGATGCACTCAAAGATCGCTGAGTTCCCTTCCAAGGTCATGTACGATTCTCGGCTCGTCACACACTCATCTGTTGCCACCCATCTCCTTCGGCACTTACCGAATATCACAACGACGGTAGAAGATGTCCAGGATGCTCTCGAGACCCCCGTCGTCTTCTTCGACACTGCAGGCTGCGAGTACTTTGAAAGGCTGGACGGTGATGGTGACGAAGGCAGTCGATGCAACGAAAATGAGGCAACAATCGTGCATAATTGGGTGGCAACTTTGGTGCGTTGCTCAGCTTCGAGCCTTCGACTGCTCGTCCAAGTCTTCGTCACTCATAACGAACGAAGATCGCAGCTGGGATCACTGTGCCTCAAATTGGAATAATCACACCGTGAGTTGGACCATCATACTTTGAACAAGTGGGGTCCTGGGGTTCACATTCAGGGGTGAACAGGTATCAGTCGCAAGTGGCGTTGTTAACTTCTCTTCTTCGTTCAACGTACGGTCCCGAGCTTGAGATAGGTACAGTAGACGGAATGCAAGGGCGTGAGAAGGAAGCTGTGGTCATAAGTCTAGTGAGAAGTAATGATAAGGTATCTAGAAATGTCTCTCACTGTGCCTTGGCCGCTAACAATCGCCCTTAGCGTGAGGTGGGGTTCCTGAAAGACGAACGCAGGCTCAATGGTATGAAGAGACGGTCTGTCATTTCAGCCACTGGCTGATTTACTTCGTTAGTGGCTATGACCCGCGCACGACGGCATCTCGTGAGCAAGAATATCCTCTCAACTCCCGATATAGTATTGAAATTTAGATTTAGTGCGTGGTTGGGGACTCCTCAACGGTCCAACATGGGAGCAAATACCTAAAAGATTGGCTAGCTTGGCTCGAAAACAATGCAGACGTTCGCTATGCAGGGTTAGACTGATTTTCCTATGCCTCGATAAATCTTTGTAACCTTGCGCCGAGGAGAAAACTACAGGAAAGTAGAGTACGGTATGCAGATACAGTGAAACATGCTCTACCCCCGATCGATGCGGGTCTTCAGGGAGGCAAATAAGTTACAATGCATATCAATCGTTGTTCGTCAATGGCAGTATCAATATTCCTCCATATCTGACAGTGATGCGTACTCTGAGACGGAGCGCGTGTCTTCATACTCGGCAACAACCTCCCGCATCGCGTACCTCATAATGGGCGCTGCGGGAAGGACCTTCGGCCCGAAGATCTCGTCATCCTCCTGTGCAGGGGCGAGGTCTTGCTCTACAAGTGTGTAGGGCTCGCCGTCCATGCCGTCCATCTCGACCGAATCGCTCACAATCGCAGTACCACTGCTTGACGCGCCCATAGGGTGGATACCGATACTGACACGGCGACTGGTGGGCATGGTGTGATCAAGTCCTGCTTGAGGCGCCACTCCTTCTAACGATTCGGGAACTTCCTTCGTCACTGGATCCATCCACCGCAGATCGAGGATGCGGCCGCGCACCATCCCATCAACGGCTCGCACCCCGAATTCCCGGCAGAGCATAAAATACGGCAAGGAGCGTACACCAGGTTGAGTAAGGCGGCTCATGACCCGCAGGAGTTGCAACGCCGTAAAATCAGACACGAAGCCCGGCTCCGAAACGGGGGAGGAGGTGTGTGGATTACGGGTTGTGCCAGTGAGAGGTGGATAACCGGGGAAGCCTCCACCGGATCGCGTGGGGGAAGTAGGATTTACACCAGACTGGCGCAATGCGGCAGTAGCGCTGCTCCGGCGACTGCGCGGTTTGTGATCAGCCGTTTGTGGATTCTGTGCGGTGTGAATGATATGGAGATTGAGAAGGGCGTGTGCTTGAATGAAGTGGGAGCTTTGATGTACTATTCAGGAAAAAACTTGGTCAACGCTTAAGCCGAACATAACCTAGTAACTTACTTTCCTGGCGTCCGTTGGAGTTCACTGGTGCCGGGAGAGCTATGAGCGAGACATAACTTACATGGTATGATGTTACCCACCATAGTCTGTGACGTAATCTTGGATGTGAACAAGCCGACCCCCGAACGCCTCGTAAAGTCTCTCAAACTCAAGACCACTCCTAAGTCGTTCGGGTACTCTAGGTAAGACTCTCTCCTCGAAGAAAACTCGCGTTTCTGCTTTTGAGCAATCACCGATAGTGATGATCTTTTCCACTAATCTTAGCACGTACTCCAAGCGAAATACGTAGTACGCACCTTGCAGTGTTGCATAACATTCAACTGTCTGAGCCATGTCTGATAAAAAGGGTCACTAGTTGCATGAATAACGTGACAGAGGCGATCCTGCTTCGTCAAAACGAGCATAGAGTCCAGGAGGGCTTTCATCGCCTCGACAGACTGGATGAGTCCGGGGCTAGAAGCGTCGATTAAAAGAGTTCAGGCAAGGAGGGGGAACGTACAGCTTATGGGCTTCATCTAGGAACAACACAGGCATTTTCTTGACCGACCTCGTGGGTGGTTTCTCTTGAGACCGTAGTGCCTCTGTTTGACTTGGTTTGCGTTGGTCGACACGATCGCGAGAAGATGAACGGAACTGCCACCACTTCGACGGTCGTGTGCGGCTCTGACTGGGGATGGGACTCGGATTTACCCTGGGTGGTGGACTAGGGGTACATTCCGCACGCTCCTGGGGCACAAACTCTCTGTACTTTAGCAGAGAGCTCTGGAAAAGCGGACATCAGAATGGGAAAGCGGGACACATTTTTTGGATGGAAGAGGGGTTAACCTGAAACAGCTCCATAAGCCGCGCGATGTCACTCGTCCGAATTTGGCCAGAACCATTTGTGTCAGATAGCCGTCGTTCGACATTTAAGCGGTCGTGCTAGGCAGCCGTGAGAGCGGCAAACGCGAAAGTAGTGCCATTCTCGTACCTTGAAACTCCACGCTTCTTTCTCAAAGTCCTCATAGCCCCTCACGTCGGCAATGAAATTGAAATATTGTTCCACTTGTTGACTAAGGCTGATGTATAGGCTGTCCAAGTCTGCAAAGCCCGCAATTCTGAGGTCAAAATGTAGGACATGGAACTTGTCAGACGTGAGGAGCTGTCGCAAGAGGGCAGTCTAAGTAAGGAGATTCAGCCTTGGATCAAAGAGGAATTTGTGAATGCGGTTTAACCTTGCCGACTGAGCTTGCACCAAAAAGTACGGTGAAGCAAGGCTCCTCTTCTAAAGCACGCCCGACCGCATGAAGTTCGGCTGGACGGGGGAAAAAGTTTGGCAGACGGGAAAATGTGTGCGAAGGACGAAGCTGGGCTCGCTCCCGGGCTTCCGCGATTTCCCTTCGTGCTTCTTCCAGAAGCTGGCGAGACTCGGTGAGCGAGCGGAGGGTAGAGGCAGGCTGATAGGTATGGGAAGAGAAAGACATTGTGTTGACACACATTGGACGGCAGTTGGGTTTACGAAGGGGTCAGCCAAACGTGAGCCGCGTGGATTGAAGCAAACCTAAAAGACGTGCGTACGTTTGCGACAACCTGCAGGATCTCGCCTATGCCGAAGAAGGATCGCTTCTGGCGGCCGCTGAACGCCACGCTATGATGAGAGGTATTGGAGGGTGACAGGTGCCGATAGGAGGAATGGGAGGCATGGGTGTGGAGGCCACGATGGTTTGGCAATGAGACAGCGTTTACCGTGGCCGACTGTTGTAAGTGCACACGACTCATGTACGAGGAGCTGTAAACGCGAGGCCTTATGAAATGAGTAAGGGAGAGGATATATGTGAGAAATGGGGATACGGCAGACGCAGAGAGAATGGATGTTGACGGGTGAGAGGGCCCCTCGATGTGAAGAGAATGGGAAACAACAAGCACGTTGCAATCATACTTAGTGTGCACCGCCTACGACATGTATGGGTGTGTACACATGGGAACTGACGAATTACTTGCATGGTCCAAAGACGCACGGAAACACGCCGATTACTCGCCCATTACGCGAGGCGCGAGCTCGAGGTTTTTGCTGGGTTGTGACTGGCCTGGCCAAGGCGTGGCTGCAGTGTGGCGTGGTTAGGCGTGTCAATCACGTGGCCGTTTTTTGATCAGAGGATCATCAGCCGACTAACGTCCAATTATCCCAACTTACGTCCAATCATTCTCGCTAACTTTCAGTCTTGTCCATCATCTCCCACTAAATCATGCAGAGAGGTGCAGATCGCGGCAGAGGTCGTGCCGGTCCGGAACGTGGAAGACCCTTCCGTGGTGCAGGTCCCGGTAGCAGAGGCATCCTTCGTGGTCCCACACCTGGTGGCGGCCGGGGTCGCGGTGGCGGTTTCCTACCCCGAGAACAGGGCGGGTATGTGTCCCGTCTGGCGTTACCATCCTCTCCAGTTATTTCTTGTGCCACACCACACTCACGCCATGCTAGTATCTTTGCAGAGGGCCAACCCGCTAACATCGATCCGCGCCTCGCTGACTCCGCCGAGGACCGGTTGATTCTCTCCTTCAAGTCCCTGTCCTTACGCCAGGATGCCATGCCCCCACGTCCCGATTATGGAACAAAAGGTTGATATTCCTCACGTCTTTATGGTCTCGTAAGACTTGATGTATATTCAGGAAAGTCAATCAAGCTACGCACCAACTACTTCCCCATCCGCGTCCCAAAGGGCCCTCTCTACGAATATGATATTAGTATTACTCCCACCCAAGGCGTCTCAAATCGCAGGGTTAAGAGGAGGATATTTCAGCTTGCCGAAAACACCGAGGACTGGGCCTCAAATGGGCTGAAAGGCCGTGTCGCTCATGACTCGAGCGCGAAGATGGTTGCGGCCGACGTCTTACCCCAGCCCCTTTCTATCACTGTCCCTTACTATGAGGAAGATGACGACCGTGGCGAAACTGATCGCGGAGGGAAAGAATATGTCTTGGCCATCAATTACATACAACCTCTCGAAACCGATGGTTTGCAACAGTATGCCCGTTTACCTATGTCATGGAACCTCCAGCTTACATACACATATAGATACCTTGTCGGTCATGCCGATTACCGGAATTTCGATATCCTTCCTGTCATCTCAGCGTTGAATCTCGTTTTGAGTGCCCATCCAAACCGCACCCAGCCAGGTGCCGGTGTCATGGTTGGTAGGAACCGGTATTTTTTCCCATCAGCCTCGCCTCCGTACTCCCTTGGTGCTGGACTCGAGGCTTGGAGGGGTTTTTATTCTTCAGTCAGACCTTCGTTCAATCAACTCATGGTCAACGTCAACGTTTGTGCGACGGCTTTTTATTCGGAAGGTAATTTGGCAGAAGCCATGAATGCATTTGAACAGGCCAGCTTTGGTGCAAGAATGTCCGCGTTTGTTCAGCGCATCAGGGTCAAAACCGATCATCTCGGTCACCAAAAGACAGTGAAGCGGCTAGCCAAATTCAACGCCAAGCAACACAAATTCGAAGCGCAAGAACTGGGGGGCATTGTTACCGTCGAAGAATACTTCAGACGCAGTACGTCGCTCTTTGTATACTCTTTGAGTACGTTGCCATTCTAAACTCCAGCTTCCAGAATACAAGATCACTTTACACTATCCAAATCTTCCTCTGATTGACGTGGGAGGGAACAAGCCCATCTATCTTCCCCCCGAAGTCTGCTCTATTATTCCTGGCCAACCTTTCCGCGGAAAGCTGCCCGACGAACAGACCGGTGAAATGATCAAAGTTTCTGCTAAGCCTCCCAATGTGAACGCCAATGCAATCACTGTCGCTGGTCTGCGTGAACTCGGTTTCGCACGTGGCCCCAATGTTTCCCCCGTTTTGGACGTGTTCGGGGTTTCCATTGGCAATGACATGGCCGTCGTCCCAGCCCGCATCTTGACTCCTCCTCGAATCCGTTATGGGAAAGGCGAGCAAGTCGTGGATGATAAGGCCAGCTGGAACTTACGGAATGTCGTCTTTGCCGAAGGGGCTAAGCTCGGCCCATGGACGGTGTTGGTTATTAAAGATGGCAACCGTTATGACGAATTCAGCGACACCCAAGACCCCGAATTGCGCAGCATTATTGAAGGCTTTGCTTCGATGTGCAGAACCTGTGGGATCAGTGTTGTCCAAACGCCCCCTCTGATTGCCGTTACTGAGCTTCCGCCAAAGAATCCCCAAGATCCCATTCGAACCCACGCCATCAATACTATCCGTAACGTCCTGATGGCGACAAAACAGAAACCTTCCCTTCTTCTCGTCATCCTGTCAAACGGCGACAAACATATTTACTCGGGCTTGAAGCATCTGTGCGATGTATACTTGGACGTTCCTAACGTATGCGTACAGACTGCGAAGATCAGGAAGGAGAGAGGCCAGCTACAGTACTATGCTAATGTCGCTCTCAAGGTAAACATGAAGCTTGGTGGCGTCAACCACGCAGTGGATGAGGCGTCGATGGGTAAACTTCGTCAACCCCCCACCATGCTCGTTGGAATGGACGTCACCCATCCAGGACCATCCACTGTCAAGGGAACGCCGTCCATCGCCGCGGTCGTGGCAAGTGCGGACCTCCGATTTAGCCAGTATCCCGCGAGCATGCGCATCCAAGAATCGAAAAAGGAGGTTTGTTGGCACCTCTTGTCTTCACAAAGCCTCGGCTAATCTCGTCTCTCCTAGATGATCACGGACCTAAAGGACATGATGGAAGAGCGTTTGATGGCTTACCGGGTAAAAAACAGAGATCTTCCTCAAAGGATTCTCGTTTATCGCGACGGCGTCTCTGAGGTCTGCCGATAATAGTCAGTCCATCCGCTCCGTCTGATATGTCCTCCATTCAGGGCCAATTCTCTATCGTCGTCAAAGAAGAAATTCCCAAGATCCGGGCTTCATTCAAGAAGTTTGACACTGCTCAAAGCTCTTATCGTCCCAAGCTGACGGTCGTTATTTGTGGCAAGAGGCACCATACTCGATTTTACCCCACAGAGGCCTTAAATGGAGACCACAACGGAAACCCAAAACCGGGTACAATTGTCGATCGCGGTGTCACTGCTATCTACGAATACGACTTTTTCCTTCAAGCCCATGGCGGCCTGCAAGGAACGACTCGCCCAACCCATTACTACGTCGTCTGTAATGAGATGGGCATGAATGCGGATGACCTTCAGAGCTTGACAAACACCATCAGCTACACGTTTGCTAGGGCTACGAAGGCTGTCAGCCTGGCAGCCCCCGCGTATTATGCTGATCTCGCCTGCGAACGCGGGCGATGCTACCTCCACAAGCTTCTCATGGGCTTCTCAGAGGTTACCACTACAGCAACTAGCGGCTCCACAGCCGAGGAAGACATATTCAAAGAGGCTGAGAAACTTTGGAACGGTGGTGTGAAGGGCAAGCTAAAGGAAAGTATGTTCTACTTGTAAGATCGAATATTCCGTAATTGGGTTTGGCTAGAGATCCCATCGTCTACCGTTGCTTGATCCAGACATGTTTTGCTAGTCGCTCGTGCTATCCTTGATGCCCGTAATCGTAATAATAAGTACTGTAGACCAACGTCTTGTACCTACCTTATCTGACTTTGCATGGTTTGTATTTTACCAGTTCTTGGGTCCCAAAATAAGAGGTCTTTCCACTTCTGCATGCGCAATCAAAGATGGGCAAAAGATGTGGTCATATGGGTTCGAAGGGATAAGACGCCAGAAAAATGAATGGTACTAATAGCCTAACGTGAATAAATGCTGCCAACGCGAGCCTCTTGTCCATCTGGCCGGCATCTACGTGATCTACGGGGTAGCCTTAGAGCCCGATTCACCATCGACAGCCGTGCGCGGTATCATACGTACACTAGTGAGACCACCCACGCGCACCCGGGTGCGATCCGTATCCACACGCTGATGGCACTTTTCTGGACCTGCACCAAAATCCCAAGCCATGTCCCCCTCGATGCGCTCTGCAGGCGGCAGTTTGCCAGACACCTTCGTATCGGCTCTTGGCAGGCCTGTGGAGGCGGGACACTTCTCGTCACAGTTTGCCCGTGAGGAACAGAGTTTAGACCGTGTCGGTTTCCTGTTCAGGTGCTTTGTCATGTCGTCTCTCCTTGCGTTGCGATGTTCCTTCCGTGGATAGCCCTGGCGACCCTGCTTGCGCTCCTTATTCCTGTGGCCCGGACTTGTGGTATGTATCCGCCTCCGGTATCCTTCACCATAGGACACTCGGATCACATCCCTTGATCCAGCGAGATTCGGTCCCGTCGCAACCTTATAAACGATGACGGACGGACGGGATGGTCCAACGAGAGATGGGTATCGTCGAGGGCCTGACTGGGCTGTACCCGACAAGGGAGTCAGTAGAGTACAACTACTTCTATCTTGGCGCAAGATCTGCGATGTATTCTCCGGAGGGTGTGTCCGTCCTTGATCGCTGAAATTGCGGAGGGTCAGGGGAGAGGGGGTCAAAGTTTTACGTGCACAGGCAGTGGGTGTGGAGAAAGGCGCGTCGAGAGTAGTGGCATGGTGGACGGGTGTTACGGGGCGCCTGGTTCGCTTCAAAGCCTTGGGAAGGCCGTGCATCAGCTCTCATATGAGAATACCTTACGCTCGCACACGCACCGACGTCTCATTCGATACTATGTCACCTTGTGCCTGTGAAAAGACTGCGGGTATCGCCTCGTGAGTGACGCCTCCTTTTTGTCCTGCTATCTCTGGAAGACCCGCACACAGTGGCCAGTTATTCGATTCGGCAGAAAGCACCTGGGGGCGACCATCTGTTGCGGGTTCATCTGGCCATCGTAGTGGCGATGGCGACCTTGACGTTAAAGTTCTTGTAAGGAGTCCGTCAACTTCAAAGTGGACATCCATCCCAACGTGTTGGATCACCGACGTATGCACTGGATCACAGTGTGGACAATCAATATGGGGCTGTCCTGTGCAACAAATTCGGCTGCCTTGTGACGTGCTACTACCCTCGAGCGTTGCGCCAGAACTCGGTGACGAGATGTCTTGTATAGAGGGATCACGAATAGGGGTTTGACTGGGCAGGAAAAGTGGACTTCTTGCATAAGTATTGCTAAAAGAATTGCAGCGACCAGCAGAAAGCTGGCTCGGTCGTTGGGCTGGACAGGTGAGAAACTCCGAAGTAAGCAATTCATATTGAGGCCCCGCAGTAGAATCTGTAGATGAATCCTCCGATACATGAGGGATTGTGCCAGACTGTTCAGTTGTGTCGCCGAATCGTCGGGGGGTCTGACGAAATGGGGACAGATGACTGGGCCCATGGCCGGTATCAGGGCGAGGGTTCTCCTGCGATGCTGTCAAGCCTATCGGGATAAGGACGCTGCCATGGGGGTACAAGGTTTCACGAGGCCGAGGAGGATCATAGGTCATTACGGAGCCCAGGACGGACAGCTGTGATTTCTGTTGGTCAGGCGAATCCGACCCAGTCCGAGCCGGAGGGGCAGACGGCCCAATAAGGGAGGGATTTGGGACAAGAACGGCGACTATCGAGGTGCTTTGTGGTGGCGAGTGATGGGAGCCATCATATGCTGACTGAAGTTTTTGTCGTCCACGCGATTCATCTAACACAAAAGTATATGTGCTTTGGGGGAGAGTAACGGATGTGAGTCCGGAAAGGTTATCACGGACGGACCAGCCAGGAAACAAATTTATGGACCGCAGGATGCAAAAGGCGAACGAAATTCGAGAAGGGTCGGAGTCGAAAGCAGACTCATAAACCCAGCGTGAAGTCGACGAAGTTGATCCATTATCCGCAAGTGAGCACTATAATGAGTGGAGAAGATGTGAGGAATAGCAGAATTGGCAAGAGAAGGATCCAACTTACGACGAAAAAGGGCTCCCTAGACAGCATTTCAGCAACAGATGATCGTATGCGTTCAGCCGACACGACAAGAACGTTCGAAGGATGGGACGGGAAAACGTGGAGGAGATGGAAGCAGAGTTCATCATAGGAGACACCCTCGATGGACGCGTGGACGAGCGGGACGAGCGAAACGAGTCGCAACCATCGCGGAAAATCAAGATGAAGATCGGCAAAGAAAGCAGAGCGGCCTCCGGGGTATGTGAGACGGGGCATCACTTGGGACATCGTGAGCAAGCACGACTGAAGGACTGCGGCTGACGAGCTCTCGGTTTCGGTTTCAAACTGAACAATAATGAATTTTTGAAAGCATGGTCACCTGATCATAACATCGTAATTCAATCCATCGCAATCGCAGCTCTCTTCAGCCAGTCCCCGTAGTATTCGCACCCGCTAGGTCCCACCGGTCCTCCTTCTTTGCAGAAATCAAACACAGGGCAGCTTCCGCACGGCGCTTGAGACCAGCCCAACGCCACGCGTTCTTGGCGCACTGCACGAAATACATATGCACTTCCGAAAATCCTGTCGTCCAAGGGCGAGCGTGAGCGCGCATGAGCTCTCCTCTTGGGCTGAGAAGATATGTTAGATTTTCGTGGATTTGAGAGCGATTGAGTAGCTTTCGACTCTTCCTCCGAGTTGCCATTCGAAGCTGAAGAGCTGGTCTCGGACTGAGAGTCCGGCTCTGACAACTTACTCCTTCTACCTGACTTTGCCTTCGACGAGGATGGAAGGTGTTTCGACTTGCGTTCATCCTCGGCCCTAACGCGATCGTCGTCGGTTTTCTGCTTCTTTCGTCGTTTGACGCTGATTTCCTCATCGCTATCGCCGTCGTTGTTGTCTGCATCTTCTGGGTCGCGCTTTCTCTTCCTTCGTCTGTCCCTAGACGACTGTGCCTTCTTGGATGCCTTCCTTCGACGATGTCCTTCCTCACTCTCTGAGCTTGTCGTGGTTCCTCCACCCCTAGCTTGTCTCTTTCCTACTTTCTTTTTCTTTTGAATTCCTTCAGAGTCGGAAGCGGAGGAATCATGCGACGCGTCGCCGCTAACGTCGTTTTCTGTCCATATTGAGGAACCAAAGGCTGGGAGCTGTTGCCAAGAGACATCAATGGGGTGCTGAAAGAACTACGGGGTGGCAGGCGCACCCGTTCAATGTCCCCATCAAGTACTAGGACGTTCAGTAACATTTCCACATGTTCCTCGGTAAATTTGGTCTCTGTAATCTTGCTTTTACTCAGGAAGGAAAGAATTTCCTTGGCGTTCGGGTAAGCAATACTAGCCGATGCTGGATACAAAGGCTGTGACGAGGACAGACGGCCATCGTCATGCTTGTGTTTTGGCAGCGTCTATATACGAACGGATCAGCCAGATAGAAACATAATAGATGATGACATACCCGTTCCCTGATGTATCGTAGGCAGGCGCCACAAAGCAGTTTGATGAATTCGGTGTCCAACTCGTTATCAGTGTACCACGGCCCTCCTGTAAGCTCGACAGACGGTTCTAGATGAGCCATCATGTAGATCTTGCGCGTTGGATACTACAAAACGGTAAATCAGGGAAGCCATCGAAGGGTAGACAAACCAAGAAAGAACAAAAAAAACCTTGACGCCTTTGACCGATTTAATGAGCTGCTTTTGAACGAGAGATTTCAGACAGCGGTCAATCACTGTCTGATGGAGCTCTGTTTTTGCTTTGAGATGCTTAGTCCATATTCCTTGGTGAAGTGCTTTGAGTCGGGGCATCTCAAGTAAGAAACCACTCGTAGTCACCTTGGTTCGCTACTGCCTGAATGTGACCGAGAACCATACTTTCTTCTCCACTCAATCCCTTTTTCCTGAAAGAGAGGTCAGGGACAGTACACCCGACAAAAGGAGCGCTCCATCGCACGCGTCAAGTTCGTTCTTTTGGACAGCACGGTACGAAAGATTTCCGTTTGCATCTCTCATCAATTTGAAAAGGCCCTGAAGCGACACACTCAGCACGAAGATATGGGCATATAAACCACACGTACAGCCGAAAGGAGGAAATTGATAGCATTTGTTCGTGCATGGGGTTCGGGAGCGAGCGCGTCGATTTCTTTTTGGACAAGAGGCTTCGCATCGAGGAATCAGCACGGAAATAAAACTACCTGAGTAACACAAGGAGACACGCACCCTCCCTGTATTAAGTGCACTCTGATGGAGGCGAGTTTCTAGGGAGTTAAGTCTTCTATTCGACGATGTGGACGCCGAGGATGAAGAGGCCATTCCATTCAGTTGGCAGGAAATGTTTTGTGCGTTGTTGCGTGCGCGGCGCTCGCTCGCTTGGTTTCGGTCGATTCCGTGACGTGTACCGAACAAGGTTAGACTGGTGTCAGTGTCAGTCTGACTACCGCGTCACTTGGTCCGCACAACTCTTTTTCACAACTCAATTAGAAAGAAATCCAGCGTCCCCATCATGGGGACTCAAAACGCCGAGCCGGTGACCCTTCAAGATACCCTTTCCTCTTACCTTGATAACAGTGCTGCGGCTGTGCGGCAGACGTTCATACGGTATGCCCCTCAACCTCACCCGCACCACACGTTCATCCAACACAAACATCCTGTTAGCTTCGAAAAAACCTATGTCGTGCCCATCTTCGACCTGTTTAGGGCGTTGTTCCTGGCGTACCCGATTCCTTTCGTGAGTGTTTTGAATTGCTCCCCTACACTACGCTACGTCTGATCCAGCGCCGCCTCTGCGGATAGGTTTTCTTCTCCATCTTTGGCACTCTCGGCTTCTTTCCTATCCTCGCGTTCATGTATGAGCCTTCATTAGCCGCCATGTCTTGGCACGTTGTATTCATATGTGCACCCTTAAAGTTTTGTATCAATCGCCACACTTTCGGTGGCATTGACACTCGCCCTCTGCCTCGCAATCGCGTTCTCTACTGGTGTCTTCCTGTTAATGGGTAAGCCCACTCACTTATCGTATAATCCTTTCCGCATTCTCACCCCATAGCCAGGCAGCATTCTCCTGACTACCCTCGGTTTCGTTTTGCTTCTTTCCGTATTCTTGACCGCATCCTCGACATCGGCCTACCTTTTTGGACGCCTCGTCTTCCTTCTCTATGATTCCAGAGGCGACGGTTTCCGCATTTGGTCCCGAGAAGTTTCAGGCGTGTTCCTCCCCTCGTCAGCCCATCTATCGCTAGCGGACGACGCTCGATATGCCTCGGAAGATTCTGACATATTAGTCGGACAGGGCATGAAGGACAATCACACAACCAAGATGGAACCCGTTTCTCATGAACCCCCGGACAGCGAGCTGAAGTTCGGCACTTAAATCCACATAGCCGAGAGGGCTCGGACAACATGCAACTCTTTCGCTAGTCTCTTGTAGTGTTATTCTCGCTCAAGCGTTCTATTGTACGCACTATAGTTGTGGGTCTGTATTCTATGTTGTCTTCGTATGACACGCAGACGAATTGAGTTGGGATTGTACAGCTACCGAAGATTTCGTAATCTTCCTACTTGAAGTGATTGATTTTGCCGGAATGAGGATTGAATGCTGAGCGCTGAGCTGCTGATGCAACATGATCACCTTGTTCTGGTTTGATACTCGGTGTTATTACCATCTTGCAGGCTTGTCATCCGTGATGGCACCCCCGCCTCATTACACCCACTTCCATCACATTTAGCGGAAGAAACCCTTAGGCAGTGCGCGGGTTAGGCAAAAGCCGTGACTGCCAACTCCTCCGTACGACGCGTTTACACATCCTAGTAATACTTCCCTTCCGTGTGATGGCATTTTCTGATTCTCTGAGTACAATGAGCAACTCGAAGCATGTAACATACCGGGCTGGGTTTCCATCCGGTGCTGGATATCGTACGTCTTAAGTTACTTCGATTGCAATAGCCTCGAAATGTCACAACGCGAGTCGTCCAAGTATACAGCCGAAGGAAGCTTCAACGATGACAACGACAGCGCCGTTCTGATGAAGGGACGGTGGGGGTAACATCAGAACCTGAGTTAAAATTGGAACTGCAGATGGCCGAACAGGACGACCGACAACGGGAGAAAAAGCAAGGCAACGAGCGTTGTGGCGAATCCTTAGGCCTTAACGCTGGCGCCCGGAAGAAAGGACACCATGACAACGCCATGGTAACCCAGGAGGAACCTGACAATTCATCGCCTCTCGTATAGGCGATGGCGATGCTTAAGGAGTCCTCTGATTTCGCGCACTGGCGAGTCAGGGAGCTGACAGACTCGGACACCCCAGTGCTCCGGTAGCCGTGACAGCGGTTGCTAGTGCATATACTCGTACATTTCCCCAGATCTTAGCTGAGAACCCTTCATCCAGACTTGCGTCCTTTGAGTCTCCATGTCATGTTGCTCAGTCGTCGCTTTGGTAGCTTTGCTGTCTGTTATTGACAAACAGGACCTTGCCTTCATTGCCGTAATATTGCGCCGCCGAAGGCACCGTTTGGACAGCATTGCTTTTGTCTAGGCATGGCTAGAAATTTGAGGCTACAGCAATTTGAAAGGAAAGCCCAAACCTATCAATAATATACGTTGTACAGTACCGAGTTGTAAGAGTACAGAACTATGTAATAGAGCCACTAGCAGAAATAGAGATTCATTAAATCGGGGTGCTTGATGCCTTTTGCCTCCAACTGTACCAGCAGTGTAGAAGGCAGGAATATTGTATGGTGAGCCTGGACGCTTGTCCTTTTGAAGAAAGTATCGCTGAGCGAGATTACTACGCAGTACGTGAAGACGACGTGGTTGCGACAGTCTATACGTGCGATGGTGGGAGATTACCTAGAGATTATGGGGCACGGTGTCAGTCGGGCGAACTGTAGCGTGATGGGTAGAAGCGCGCTAACCATAAAGTGAATATTGACCTGATATTGGATACCCTTGCGAGTGGTGCTGTTGATGCTGCGGGCCTTCATGCGCAATCGGGCTTGCAAAAGGTGCGCCCAGCTGGCCCAAGGCCGAATAATCGTTCCAGTATCGCGAGTATCCACGACGACCGACCGACGGCGACTCCTGGTGAGGGCCAATGTCGACTTCGGCTGCGGAGCTGGCATTTGAGCCCCGAACAACACCTCTTCTGTCGAAAAATCCTGTGCTGTATTGCTGCGGGAGAACAGACGTCGACAGGTTGCCAGCAAACTCGTTGAGGGTACCTTCTCCTGGCCACCGATCACATAATGGGTAAAATTCCTGGGAGCTGCCCAGAGAGGACTCTGGCTCGGTAGGCGGCTGGCCGTGCAGGACTTCGGGGCGGTCTCCTTGGGGCGTCGGATGCAGCTCAACTCGATAGAGTGACACGTCATCGTCAAGGAAATGATCCGCCGTCCGCTTTTGTGTTCTAACAACGTCCGTTGTGGACAGCGGGCTGGCAGTAATCTTGAGGTATGCCTTGCTCCCGTAGAGAAGCTCCCAAGCCCGTCCTGCGCTCGGCCAGGCTATTGACATGCGCTGCAGCACGTCCATACACGTCGTGAGCCCTTTTCGTGCCTGTGGGTCATCTGGATACGCATTAACTGAGGAAAATGTGAATCAGCCTAGACATCGATGACCAAGGGTACGATTAACGTACGGGCACGAGCATGCATGATGCCAGCAGTGAACACGTAGTACGAGAGAAACACAGGGGCACGCCTCACACTGTGGCGCTCTTTGAACGTTATGATGATGGACGTTATGCGGTTGGCAGCTTGAACGCAGAGGTCATAATTTTTCTGCGAAAGGACGCGAAGTTCGGGGTCGCTGGAGTCGTCAAGTCTTCTGGTGGGTAGGTATTAGACTTTTGAATAAACCGTATCCTGACTGAACCAATACTGACCCTAGGGTGCGAATATCGTATGCGTAACTCATACTGTACTGTGTTATTACAGAATACTCTGGCGATCAAAGGAATTTACTCACAAAGGGCGGTGCAACAAGAGGACAACACACCAATATTGCATATGCAATGTTAGAACAAATGGTGACGGAGGGTGTCGTTTCTTCCAGTTGCCCGGGTCAAACCTCAGATGCTCAGGAAGTTCCAGAAGCCACTTGTCCAATAACGCCCCAAGGCGTATCGATTCGGAATGGCGGCCTGCGCCTGAACGCACAGCATAGATGCTCTGTACGACCTCGCTAAGGATGTTGGCTAGAAGACGTGTGAGATTTAAAAAAGGCATTCGAGAGGAGGGGTCGTACAGAGCCTGGCAGAGGCATTGAAACACGACGGTGTGTGGATGGGAAAAGGTGAGTAATTGTACCCCTCACGGTCGCGCTTCGCTGGTTGCCATTCTTCCGTCTCCTCGGACTACGCAGGAGTCAACGGCAAGCAAAGCTGACACGAGAATAGTAGGCATACCTCATCAATACTTGGGAGTTCAGTATCGAACTCTCGATCGGAGATGGACAACGGGCGTCCCATGTAGGACGAAACGTACTTATCCATGATCACGCAAGTATACCAGATCCTGCGACGCTCCTGTAATTCGACTGAAGTAAACAACGACGTCCCGTCATGCGTCCATTGATCCGCGTTCTTGTGCATGCCAAGGTCCTGGGCCATGCGGATGGCCATGCCGACATAAAGCCAAGCCTGTGCCATCGCACCAATTCCAATCTCGCGATATCCCATTAGGAGCAATGCCTGACATGTGGCTGAGCGGGAGGAAGCATAAGAAGAATCCAAAAGTCGTTTCGCCTCTGCAAGGTATGCATCGCCAGCGGGCCACATGGTGCTTTCTGATGGTGGTCTGTCGTTATCATGAGTCGACGTATATCTAGCCGCAACAGAAAACATCGCGAGTAAGAGCAATGGGGATATGTGCGGCCGACTACGCCCGAATTGCAGCGGGGAATGAGAGTCAAAACCGTTGCTGCATCCACGGGAAACGTGCCTAGAACGGGATGAGAACGACTGGCACATCACAGGAACGATCGGGAGATACACGACGCACCCGTTGCGTAGCTCCTCCAGGAAGCTCTGTTTGTGAAGGACAGGTAGTGCGGGGTGGACATATGCAAAGTAGATCTCCAGAAGCTCTTCCTGTGTCGCGGCATCCGGTAATTTGACACGTACTTCCTCCACACTGCGCCGTCGAGAGCTATACTCAGAATCTGGCGGCAAGGGCGGCCAAACACGGGCTTTGGGGAAATGCCTGAGACAATAAAATCAGTTAAATCTTCAGCAGCCATTCCAATTGTAAATGAGAAGAGCAGAATCTCGGTAACTGACCATATCCCTCCTTCATTCCGTCCGTCTACTCGCTCTTTGAGGTCTAGTAGATGCAAGCCACTCGCTTGTCCATGGAACCGTACTTGTCTTTCTTCGTTCAGACTAAGCTGACCAACCTCGCTTACAAGTGCATCGTCACGGACGCTGCGACTCTTTTCGAGTTCATCCATAGGGTCACTCTCCAGGATGACACTGCTAGTACCAGCACCGGCCGGAGAGGAGCGTAAGGAGTGGAGAGAATCGGAAGGAGACCGAGAAGTTATGCGCCGCTGGCGAGAGCGAGGAGGTTCGCTGCCATCTGGTGATGGTTGGCGTCCTATGGAAAGCGACAGCGCAGGGCGGCCAGAACTGGAGGGCTGTGGAGAGATACGGCTCGGTGATTGGGAATTCCGTCTACGGACCAAAGCGATGAGGCGCTCCTGCCACTCGATTGATGGACTGATACGCAGACAATTTTAGAAGATGTAAGCCGTTCGAAACAATGAGTGGACGGACTGTGTCGTATGAAAGGACGAGCTTGGGGGGTCCGCTTTGGTCTTGACTCCGGCTGGATGTGGCCGTGCCTTTGACGAAATAGAGGATGCCTCGGCTGCCCGTGCCCGTCCTTTTACACCGTATGGGGAGTTATCCACACGTCTGATTATTTCATACGCCAGTGGGTCCTAGATAATGCCAGAGTAAAATGACTCGCCTCTGGGAAAGCTCAAAATCAAGTTACCTGGGATAGGTCCTGCAAGAGACTTCTTGCACGCGAGTCATCGGCAGCCAGCATGATGCCTACAAGCGCCTCCGTTTGATGCAAGCGTGCTTCTATGGCGTCGATATATCCCTTTGGAGGGCCGCGTTTCCGTGACGGACCAAGAAATGTGCAATCTAAGTAGGTTGGGGCGTCACGGGCGTAAATTTGTCAGTCCTGAGCTTGACGAACAAAGTAAACTTGTAGAGAAACGTCATCATGGGTTCGGTCTCAATAGTGCTACATAAGTGGGCGTGGAGAACCAGACGCATGGGGCGTCCAGAGAGATGGATATGGATGACTATTGGAGAACGAGCACCCACGAAAAGCGAAGAATATCTCTACAATTTGAATAATACGAGACTCACGGGTTCCTAACATGATGCAAGCTTTGCACGACTCATTTTCGGATGTCCTTTCGCATTTGCACTTGGATTTACGACACTGGTCGCAGGCTTTTGCCAAGAACTCACATTCAGTTTTCAAACTTGGGAAAAGGGACAATCATGACGCACCTTTACTACTTCTCCTACGGACCCCCTTATCAAATGTTTTGGATGACGAGCCCAACGAATCAGGGAACATGTCTACAGCCGAGCCTGACGCGGAGGGCAAGTCACCGAGCTCATCTCCATCGTCACATTCATCCGTCAGAGTGAGTGCGGTTGCATCGTCCATTGGGGGTAAACCAAAATGAGATTGGGAACCAGGGGCAGAGGTGGAGTATGGGTTCAGGTGAGAGTGCGTGGTGTGTTGCGGCCAAGTAGATGACCTAGGCTGCGACATGAAGCTGAAGGGAGGTAACGCGTTGTGTTCTCCCGTGCCGAAGCGGAAGCCACTATCCGGGTAAGGGGGTAGTGATTGTATAGATGAGATAGGAACAGAGTGAATATGAGGGGACTCTGACTTGACGACAGGGTGAGCCTGACATAGAGCATGAGGGGACATGGGCAGGAGGAGGAAAGAGGACGAAGGGAGAAGGTCAGGAACATACCGGGCTGTCGAGTGCTCAATAAATGAGGACGAGTACAGTACGATACGGCGAAGCGGGATGCTTAGTTAGAGATCTTGAATGAGCACGGGAATCTAGTCCGAGAGTCCGAGAGTGTCAAGATTGACTCTCCCTTGTGCTTGTGGCCTCTTCAATTGCCGGTTTGGTCCCGACCAAAAGGACGATCGATCGGCCAGATGCACAGGATTCAGATCGGGGTGCGAGGGTAAGAAACCGCAAAAGGGCGCAGGTGGAGGAGGTTGGGAGCAGTCGAAACTTCCGGGACCTACGTCTTGGAGTGGTCCATGTACGTTATCGTCTTTGTGTGAGCGTGGTGCACCCTCTCTTGGCTCACGGTATTCAGCTGCATCCGACTCCGCAGCCCCCAGATTAGGTCGTTCAGTCCCACACGTGCTCTTCATCAGAAAACACGTCGCTAAGCTCAGCCTGGGGCGCCTGTTAGTCGTAACTGAATCGGGTCTCCCCCACATTGCCCCTTCCGTCTCCTTTCATTCACGCCACTCTGTCTGATACCTAGAGAATTGTTTTTTGAGACGATCGCATTCCCTCAGAGTCCTCGGACTGTCCTTCCCGCCTCTGAAAATCTCAGAAAGCAGAAAGAAAAAAAAAAAAAGTGAAGAGTGGCAAAAAAAGAGCAGTCTTGGTAATCGCAGATCTCATCGCACTCTATAAGCGCCCATTATATCCCCTGAAAAGAGTCCCATGGGATGGCCCATGGCCCTAGGGCAGGTGCGGCGGCATCGGCTTCCAAAAGAAGCGTTCCCTGTATTTTCGGATCTTGAGTTTCACTTACCCGTCGGCACCGCCTTGTCGTTCTAATTCAAATATCTTACCCTGTCCATGCGGAGCGATATTGCCTACTTGTAAGCTCTTTTATGGCACACTGTGCCTTGTAGCCCGCTTCGCTTCTCGAACCAACCCGAATTTTTTTTTACCTCCAGTTCTGCTGAGGAGCTGTATGCTGTACGTTACATATGCACTGTCAGTTGCGATGGCTCCCTAAAAATATGCCGTCACTCCGCATGCCACACGCCATCATATGACCGATGACATGGTTTGCTGCCTTCCCTTCCACTCCCACGCTGGATCTGTGTTAGTTCACGTCCGCCCATCGCTTTCATCATGGCTGTGCGCAACTGTCGGCCGCCTTGCATCTGCAACTTTTTTGGGAGTGCCAATGGGGCTCCGTGCTATTCTCCAGGATTCTACAGGTTCTAATCGCGTGCCTGCATCCTCGCCATGTGGGACAGCACCATGCTAATTACTCTGCTTTAGTTAAGATCCGAAAGTACTCACAACCTCATATGGGGATATATGAAGAATTCGACATATCCGAGTCGGTGAACATTTTAGCTTCGGTAGCCGTGGCAATTATGCTACAATTTTCAGACGGCTCTATGACCCCAACTATCATGCGTGGAGGATCTACAACTAACTTCGAAAGCCACCAAAGACAGGTCAAATCAAGTTGTACTACCGTATGCGGTGTCAATCTCTCACCTCGGTCGTGAATCAAGCACTCAACCTTCGAGTAGCTTCAACACCGGTACGCCCTTCCAATCCTGATACCCTGTGTTATGCGAGGTGCCAACTGGTGCCTAGTTGGAGGGCACAACAAACTTGCAGGGTAGCCAACGTGCAGTGATATCAAAAAAAAATTTTTTTTTTTGAGACCTGGGGTCTGGCTACACAGTTCCGGGCCAATGCGCCGACCTTTTCACGGGAGTCTATTGACACCCCTGCACGCAATCTAGCCCCTTGTCATTGTGACCGTGAAACTGAAGTCGAGAAGCCTGACTGTTTCGACAGACGGATATAGCCGCATCCGACCCTTCGGAGCCCGACCCTTGTACCCATTCTCAGCCCATTTATTGGAGGGCTCTTTGATGGTAGGTTTGATAGCTCGATACCAGTGTCCCCGAAGCTATATTCCCTCATCGAACAGAAGTGATGGTCGACCAACTTTGTTGCTAATATCTTAGACCACGGTTGATTGTGTCGCATGTCGCAGGTGCTTCGGGAACTACCGAAGTCAGGTCACGTACTGCGGGGGCCGGAGCAAAAGGGTGCGCTCCCTTGTGCCTCGCCTCGGGGGCTCGGGACCGATCGCGAACATCGGCCTCGTTTTGATTACAGTACGGTACCTCATCGACCAGCGTTCGACATGTTGCATCCACTCATTTATGTCGAAGGTATCTAAGCTACATGGGGAGTGCGGTGTACGCCAGAACAAGTGTGACCTTTCCGAGACAAAAAATTTATCGTGAAAATAAGCATCTTCACTACTTGCGAACTGCACTCCACCCGTAGGGCAAATAGCATTAATAGCCAACTGTCGCGCGTGCCTTGGTGGTGGGAAAATCATGGGAGTCTGAGTAAACAAAATCTTTCTAAATCTGTCCATCAACATGCATCAATACTGTAAGCGTCCATGGATGCACAATGCATCGGGTTACCGTAACCTGGGCCTTCGGCCTTGGCACGCGACATCCTCTGAAGTAAAGCAAGGCATATGATTGGTTCCTGATCTGCGCCTTACCTGGGATCATCACGAATTACGAAGGCTACTTACTGTATTGCATAACAGTACTGTACGTCTTGCATGTGTCAATCCACCTGTATGATATGCCCGTCCTTTGCGGATTGAGGTAGTATACCCTTACACGGAGCTTTTTTGGTTGGGTCAGAAGTCAGAATCCGGGCCTTCTATGAGAGACGGTGTACGTTCGTGTTGTCAGCCGCAGATTTGCCATGTGTGGCCATCTGTTGCGCAAGTTTTCTCGAGAAACCCCATTGGCAACCCCGCCTCTGCCGTAACACCCATTCAAGATGACAGATGGACGGCCAACTCGTGGTGCTGTGACCACGAAGATTTGGTGGGATGGTGTGTTCCACAGCAAATCGATTTCCCCCCGTTGGAGCTCACAGGGCTCGACCCTTGTACTGTAGAAAAACGCCCCTTCTGATGGACTCCGCAGTAAGGTCATCAAGACAAGATTGAGCGCTACAGAAGCTTTCTGGAACGTCTGTTCCTCGTTTCTATCACATTCCACGGTGCTGTGCCTGATCAGGCGGAAATAGCGCTATGTGCAGAGCTGTAGTACTCGGCGGGCGGTGACCAAGGGACCCACACATACTGTACTGTATAACCAGGTAGGGGACCTAACGGCCTCAACAACCCATATAGCATTACGAGCGCTAACCCAAGTGCAACGCATAGTACATAATGTATGTTATGTGTAGTAATCAAGGTACGGGACTGTTACCACAATCGTTTTACTCGACGTCGGTTGAAGGAAGCAATTTTTGACTCAGACACCACATGCGGTGCAGTAGATGTAGATGCCCAAACTCAGGGTTGTTGAATGAACCGAGGTGGACAAGTGGATAACGACATATGTCAAGTGGAAGATTTCTTGGTGGCCTGGACCACACGAAGGGGTTGGCACTCGAAATTTTTTATCGATCCCCACCCAGAAATGCAGCGATTTGAATTGCAACATTAGAAGCAAGACGAGACGCAGGAATGAAATGATCGGGTAGAATGAAAGTGGGTCGGAAGCACGTCGGTATCAGGAACGGACCGACGAGTTGTAACGTTTATAGTCAGCACAGAGCCACAGGGTTGCACATGACACTCGAGTGCGCTGATCGGAGGGTCACTGTCGAACATCGAGTTACAATGTAAGCGTGAGCGTGTAAACGCTCAACTCAACACACTGGGTCAAGTTGATCCCGCGCGTGCATATCCGACAGTCGGCCGTCAGCCATAGACGGACCGCAGCGCAATATTTGCAGTGTTCCGGTCAAATCCCTTCCGAGTAGTAGCCGGGCTCTCCAGTCGAATGGGGAGAGGGGAGTAGTGGCGTATCGATTACTGGTTTGCTGCAGGTCGTCGGTAAATTGTCGATAAGCAACAATGACAAACACACCACACCCCAAAATGGGAATCGGTCATTCGTGTGTGCGGTGGTCGTGGTCAGTTCAAAACATCCCTGAATTTTACTCAACATGCCTCCCATGTCATTTCTTGGCGTGGTCACGAAGGCTGGTTTCATGAACAAGACAGCCACTGTCACCGTATCACGTTGGGTCATCGATAAAAGGACTGGCAAGGTATGTGATGACCAAACAAGTAATACTGCCTCAACATTTCCTCAAATATGGCGATTCTAGCCCATTTCCCGGAGCAAAAAGTTCCTTGTGCACGATGAGAGAAATAGTGCGTGTTAGCTACTCCCTCTTCTGCTCTTACTGCTCATCCCGGGCGCCCTCACTGACTGTTAACCTCTCGTAGAACTCCGCATGGAAGATTCTGTCGTGATTCGGAACTGTCCCCCCGTTTCTGCGCGGAAACGATTTACGCTAGATAAAATCGTGCGCAGCCCGGCGACCGAACGAGATATTGCACACGCGAAGCCCGTGGAACCGCCCGCCACACCACCCACGCCAATAGCAACTCTATGAGCGACCCCACCCTCGTGGTGTCCCTGAATTATCCAGCCGGTTAACATATGCTAGCGATGCCGGGGCTTCGCAGGGCATGGGTTCGGAAATCTGGGGGTGACAGAGGTGAAAGGCATAGTTGTCTGACCTCTACTGCATTCTAGATGTTACATATATGTGATACTCAATTACGAACGTAGCACATTTCCCCAGTTAATAACACTTTTGAGGCTTGTGCGGTCTTCCCTGGATACACGACTCGTCTGTCGATTGTCAAATTCCTGTATTTTTTTCCCGCAGTTGATGGCCTGGTAAAGGTAGACCGTACGCGTGGACCGTATGCGGGTGGTGTTTTGTCCTCAGACCTCCATGTCGTCGAATGCACCTTCCGCGGACACAGATCCTTGGGACCGCCCACTCGACGTGAGTGGAGAAACGAAGCTTACCTTCACAGGGGCTCACGCGAACCACAGGACAACGGGGGAAAGGCCGTCTCCGCACGCCATAAAGCTGCTGCATCCTCGAGCACAATCCCCGATGATTGGGACGAGGCATCTTCCGAAGAGGAAGACAACCAGAGAATATGGGACAACGCGTGCGTCCCTCTTTCTCTCGAACTTATCGCCTTTGTCCTGGACTGAATTTCTTACCTGGTGTAGAAACAAGAAGGTCCCGATGCCCCAGGTCGTCGTGACATCCTCGGGGATGGGGACTGCTGTCTCGAGCGTCGTACCACCAGCATCGGCCTTCCAGCCTCCCATTCGCATCCTCAAGCGTTCGGGGGCGCCGACTCATAACTGCCCGAGCGACGATTCGTCAACATCCGCAAGCACTGAGACTTTGGCGGACCGCACCGCGCGTTACGACGCCGCACGGGAACGCATTTTTGGTGGTAGGCCGGCAGCCAGCGTGGGCTCGAGCGGGGGTGTTCCAGTCTCGGCGATTATCCGGAATCCCAAAGGCCCCGAACATGTTCAAGGACTGAACGGGCAAGATAACGAAGGTTCACAGGGTTTTGGAGTAAGAGCTAGGAAGCGAGGAAGTCCGGGTCAAAAGCAGGTTCAGCAACTCCAAGACTCGGACCTAATAACAGAATCATAGGCCTGTTTTCGAGCTTTCCATCTATTATTCTGTTCCATTCCGCTCCACGAGATAGTATAATGACGAGATGATGATGCTCATTCGAAACCACCCGATTCATCAGCACGATCGCCCCCCATTATCCCCGCCGTCAACGCCTCGCACCGCACGACCGTACGTATCCTGTCCAGCGCCATGTCACATCGCTCGTCTTCCCCAACGGACAACTCGGGCATCCCACCACACTGCGCTTGCACCGCTGCGCGTTCGGGGACAGCTCGCCGGACGCGCCGTCCCCATATACTCTCTACGTAGCAGTCCACGAGTCGCAACTTCATTTCGGGGTCGCAAATATGATGCGCAAGGGGGACAACGGGGACGAGCGTTGCTTGACCGAGATACGAGGTCCTTCGTGTCTCGAGAAAAAGGCGATATTCGAAAGGTGCAGATCTCGCAGCCTCGTCCACATACGAAACCGCGCAAAGAGGACGTTGGAGGCCGAGGAAACGATCTGGATAGCTCTTAAATGTAGAACATGACGGCATCATGGCCCTGCGTACGCACCGTGATAGAAAAGTGGTGCGCAGGATCAGGTCTCGTCAATATGAATCCCTGCGGACTACCGCATAGATAGATTTGAACCATCGACGAGGCTAAGAACTCACTTTACAAACGCTAGTGAGACTTTGGTCGTCTGCATCGCGATCGTTCGTAGAGTGCATGTACAGGCGTAGATCGTCAAGTTCCAGTGTGGTTGAACGTTGAGCACGTTGAGCCCTCGACATCTCAGGAATCGAGTCCTCGAGGAGACACCTAAGTCACGAAGCACACCTACCTCTCCCCCTGCCAGTTCATCGCTTGGTTTCCAGACTGTCTCTGATCCCAAAATTACTGAGGGGAGGGATGCGCGACACCGCAGCCACGGAGAGAAGAATACAGGATCGGAAGCGGTCCTGTATATGAACTTGTCGAGGACGAGTACATGAGCTGGTACTGGATGGATAGTTCAAGGACTCGTGGCAGTCATTCTGGAGGAAGGCCCAGCAGATACATCGCCCATACTACATCGAACTGATTTCAGCCGCGGACGTTTGTGCTGCGCCGCCTCGCGAGCAATACTCCAAATTTAAAATCGCAGGGGCAACTACACTTTATGGAGAACCCAACCCGAACCTTCATACTGCGTATGTATTGCACTGTAATGATCACAACCCTTGATCGGTTGGTCAACATGATATCCCCGTCCCAAGGGGCAAAAGCTAGTCGCTATCAATGTCAATCTGACGGTGCGAATATATGAATATTTGGTGTTGAGTTCTTTGATGCAAAGGATACAACTCACGGTTTCAGCCATCTTTCCTCGCGCCCTTCCGGCAGCTGCCCGGGTTGATGTCCGCCCAGAAACGGTGCCAGAGGGCGCAAAATTCAGTGTTGTCTGTTTCGACTTGGCCGGTGCTTGGGCAGGTTTGTTGGCAGGACCTCGCTTGCCCGCCTTCTGATTTCGTCTTGTTGACTTTGGCGCTTCGTCCTCGCTTATTTCGTCTTCATCGACATTGTCGTCACTCTCAACCTCCGCCTGTATCAGCCATGCGTCGAAGCGGAGGGCAATGCTCTACTCACTGCGCCCTTCCTCCTCCCCGAGCCTGACGCCTTCTTAGGTGCCGTCGCCGGTGCTGCCCTTTTCCCTTTGCCAGTCGCGGCTTTCTTCCCCAATGATGGATGGCCTGTGTCGGAGCCAAAATCGCTGCCTTGCTCGTCGACATCCATCGCCATAGAATCAACTGACTCAGCATCATCGTTATCCGCTCCGGAACGAGCCTTGGCCTTTCCCTTGTTTAACAGCAGTATCAGTATGTAGTGAGAACGCGCAACTGGTATGCAAACTTTTACTCCGCTCGCCTTGCCAGACCTTTGTTCTTCTATGTATTGCCTTTCGCGCTCTTCACGCACCCTTTCGAGCTGATGGTATTTTTAGTGAGCTACTGAGGCAGCTCAAAGTAACGGTTTACACACCACATCGTCCAGGCTTTCTTCAGGAACTTCCCCACTTGCCTGCACGCCCTTCATAAATCCCCGGAGCGTGTTCTCCACATGCCTGCATTCGATTAGCCCCAGAACATCAAGAAGTGGAACGGCTAATACATACTTGCTGATAGCGTGGATATCGTCCTTTTCCACGAAGATTTGAATGGCATCTGACATACCAGCTTCGCCGAGCACCTGCATCTCCTGTACACGCAAATACTCCTGCACAAGTGAGTGCACCCGCACTCTCCCAGCAGCTAGTTTATCGAGCCCATCACCATCCTCCTCTCCGTCAAACCCTGCCAGTTCAGGTTCATCCGCAACCACGCGTCGGGTAGCAGACTTCTTTGCGCGATGGAAGACCAGCACATCACGTGGGTTCGCAATCTTTCCGGTGAACTCCTGACCAAAGCGAATGGGGTTTGACATGGTTGGTACGCCAGTGGTGTCAACCTGGGCATGCTTGAGGACTCTTCATCAGAGAGAAATAGGAAAGGTCACAAACCTTAAGTCGAACTAGCGGAAGCATGTGAGGAAGTTCTGCCTCGCCATCCTCCACCGCCTTGGCATTGCGTCGGTCCCAGATATCATTTGCCTTGTTGATCAACTCATTGACCTACATAAACATGAGTTGAGTTCAAAATACAAACACTTCAGGGCTCACCCTTAGTTTGAGATACTTGGTAACTTCCATCTGATCCATAACGTTGAAACCCTCTTCCTCTGCAGCTTCCGTCAGAAGTATCTCATCCATCACGAACGGCCGCACAGTGCGCAACGGAATTGGGGTCAATTCGAATTCTGTTCCTTGAATCTTCAGAAGTGCGACATGTCTTGACAAAAACTATTAGCACAGTAACGAGAGGGAAGCAACTGCCCTACTTATCTATTGCCTCTCCTTCCGCGAGGGAAGTTGCGACGGATGAACCAGGTTGCGAGATAAAGTATTGCTTTCCCGCAATCGGCTCGGGCCTGATGCGACAATCATGTTCGTGGCCCCAAACGACGAGGTTGATGCTGTCATCGAAGAGGCCTTCCGGAACGGATTCTTGTGGCCCATGTTTGACCCTGTGCGCATCGAGTTAGACGGCTTGGGCAATCGAAACTCAGCAGCCATTCCGCACCGATTTTGGTGTAAGAGTAGCAAGTTGAACCAGTCGCTCTTATCCTTTGGCATATACATTCGGACGCGGTTACTCCTGAGCTCAAAATGCATCCTTGCATCCTTGACGTTTCCAATTCCGTACAGACCCAAGTGCGTATTTCCCTTACGCAGAAGTACGGGCCGTACGGCGATTCCATCAGCAGGGACATCACTGAGGGGGAGCTCAACCTTTCCGATGTAATTGACGAGTCCCGCGACTGACAACATATCGAGAGCACAAAGAGCGCCTTCCTAACAAACGAAAACCATAAGCCGAATGGGTGATACAGCGACCAAGAAGTACTGACTGGCCCAGCGCCTTGTGGGTCATCATGATTTCCGTGAATTGAGAAAACAGGAATTGCAACGTTGAGGTTAGTGTCTTCATAGTTGATTGCTGGGAAGCTATGGACGTTGAGAAGAGAGCATATAGAAAAGGGGGTAAGCCGGCGTACGAGACACCTGCAGCTTTGCCCTCATCGGGGTCACTAAGGAGCTCAATCTGGATCGGCTTGTCTCCTAAAGTGTGTTCTCGTAGCATCCTCATAACTTGGTACAAGCAATCACGAGATGGGCGATTTTCATGGAAGAGGTCGCCAGCAAGGAGGATAAAGTCTACCTGAGGTAGTTGAGCTGGTATCAATGAGGCATACGTTATAACCCACATCATTTTTGACTGCGAGCTGCAATATTTCTTTGAAGGTGTTGATGGAGTCTTGCCCACGGATGGGGTCGCGTTCTAGATAGCCAATGTGATTATCCGTGGCGAGGAGTATACGGATAGTATCTTCAGGGACTAGAGAAACAAGAATCAATCGTTCCAGCATTTCTTTACTAGCCATGAGCTACGCACAATCATGCTTGAGAGTGGGCGGTGGAGGTGGGAGCCCGGCGTCCGAATTGGCGTCGCTCATGCGAATAACGAAATAGCGGAGATAAACCCCTCATCTCATCCACATCCAAAGAGCTGACTGACGCGGTGGTGCGAGACAGGTCACGTGACCGTGCCTCATCTCAGCTGTTTATAGCAAGTAGTAGTAAATGTCATATATATATATATATATATATATATTACAAATAAATTTTGTATATGTACATTTCTCGGTTGTGAAGAGCGGGGAGACACCAATAGACACCGAAGGGCAAGTGGAGATCTTGCCCGCGTTTACACA
>Ga0307512_10000417_pt1 | contig 61937 bp, 41 predicted proteins | sample 14_EM_MG_FD_200267 | JGI IMG/M metagenome (GOLD analysis project Ga0307512, IMG submission 200267) | Populus trichocarpa ectomycorrhiza microbial communities from riparian zone in the Pacific Northwest, United States - 14_EM | ecosystem: Host-associated > Plants > Roots > Unclassified | place... | reverse complement strand
CTGTCGGCCTGAAGGGTCTATACATAGATGCGTACGCACGCATTCACACTTGTACTCGTATATATATGGCCTTGTGGCACTCTTAGATAATATACAATCAAGCTTCTCTAGCATCACTATTTCAACACCTTTCTAGTGTAAGTAGTAATGAGAATGTTTCATAACAGTTAAAACCTCTGCTCCAAAACTTATCTCAAGGCCTGCCCAAGAATAACCAGCAATATCATGTCCCATAGCAAAGAAAATATTTTAAGACCAAAGCTCAAATTCCGGGACGTGGTGTAGGTACTCCTGTGGGTGGAAAATAGTAATCATGATGTGATGTAGGGTAACACTGGTATAAGAGTTAGTTGAGAATTAATTTCGGATCGGCTGGACCCGTTCTTACAGATACTCGTGGACAAAACCTGTGACCTGAAGAGTTTGCACTACTAGCATTCAGCCCTGAGGAGCGCCGGATATGTTGCCACTAACCCTAGGCCTTCTTATGCCAGATGGCTGAACACCCTACCAAGCTGTGTACTGTGGGCTTTGGATTCTCCACGTTTCCTCTCGCTCGCTCCACTCCACAAATTGCCGCCACTTCTGATGCCTATAGTGCATCAGACCTGTTGATTTGTCAGACTGGCACATTCTGAGCTTGAGTTTTGAAATGTTCGTCCAAAGAATGATGCGTTTACTCTACGGCGTGCAACATCATCCCGTGCGAAGCCGCTAGCCATATACACACATGCAGAGGCGAGATAATTCCCTCGCGTAGGTTCGGCGGGGATGGTTGTTCGCCCCTAAATCTCGGTTGCGCTACGTGGCCATCCTCAATTATATTAACGATCCGTCGGTCTAAGGTAGGGATCAGTACGGTCCAGTCCAACGAGGAGGCCAGACTGCACTGGACTGGATCAGGTCCGGTCTGGTCTGAATTGATCCGTAACACGATTTTGCAGTACTAGTCCGATCCAAGGGGTAGACCAATTCAGTCCAGTCCAGCAAGAAAGTCAGACTGAACTAAACTAAATCAAAACTATACTGGTCTAGACCGATCTCTGCTCAGTTGACATCATTAGCCATCCTAGGCCTTCCGTCTACATGAGAATGAGAAGTCAGTGTTCGCTATGGGGGTGAGGGCAAAGCCTTGGCAAGGCTGAAAATGGCGTTGATCACACATTAGATTTGAGGTTTGTTGTGGCGACAGTGTTCGAAGAGATGATACTTAAGAGCTAGCCATAGCTTCGCAGATATCTCCAGCCCCTTCGAGGTCCATTGTTAAAGGGTCAGGTCGTGATGGTTGACTAGGTAGCCGGTACCACCGGTGCTCGAATATCCGTAGGCGGCCCCGTAGCTGTGCGAAGCAGATATACTATGTCGCCAAATAGTTATTCTATACATTTTCTCTACAGTTACTCTTGACGAAACCTCGAACGTGTATGCATAGAGCTCTAGAATTAAACTTTGCTATAGCACAGAAGCTAAATTCACAATTGCACTACTGAGGTCGGTGATTGAGTTCCCACGTGTACGTGACACCGTCAATGCTGCGTTGTCTCCGCTGATCTCTGCAAACAGATTTGTTGCATGCTGCGGATGCGACGCGACTAGCACACCTTCCCGAAGTGTAAGGATGAAACACGAGCATCTTAACATCTGAACTGACAATCATTAGTGCCAGTTATGATGGAACACGCACATGATGTGGTGCCGACTAGGTATCTGGGTAGGGCGGTCGGGCGTGAGTTAGTATGTGTTGTGCTTTGTGGTTGCTTTGTCGTGCAAACGGTCGTTTGGAGAGGTAACATTTTTTAAGGAGGAGTATAGTATAACTCAACTAATCAGATGCACGATGACGGCATGCTTCCTTAATAGCGCTAATGCCAGGCACATGCACATCACCCACAGATCCAGGCAAATGATTTACTTCATCACCACATGTTTTCTAAAGTTAGAGGCCCTTTGTGCGACCTTATGACTGGCGGGAGTCAGTGGAGGTGGTTTACAGTGTATGTGGTTGGCTTTTTTAATGAACATTCTCCACTGCCGCTAGCAAAAACGAAAAACTATGATCATTGCTAGTGTGATAAATCAACATCAGCACCAGCAACGTATTTCTGGAATGAAATTTGATTTGGGCTTCAAGATACCGCTATTAAAATCTTAAGTGCCATCCAGCATTGCGTTTGAAAATGTTTCTTCTTCAACTGTGCCTTCCATTCTACCAACATTCGTTTTGCACATCTACGACGAACGTCAATTTCGCAGCCCAGTCCTTTTCTTTTTTTTGCAACTCGGAAATTTATTGACAAGTCTCCGTGCGTTGGCGGCTGGCCGTAACCACACCAGTCGTACAACGTTAACATGCCTAATGGACACGACCGCACTGTCGTTTGCCCATTTCGTTGTGTTTCCAGAGACTCAACGCTCCAGAGATTCCCCGACATCCGCAGCCTACGGTAAGCCATCTAACTCCCAGACAACCGGAAGAGCTAATTCGATAACATAGATCCCATCTTGTAACCACATCAATCCACAAAGAAGAACTTGTCGTCAGAGGTCTATATGAAGACCTTCGGAAATCCAAGGCCAGTGAATTGAGTGAGTTATTGGCCCGTGTTTTGCCATCGAGTCCGATCCATGATGCTTCTTCTGTCCGTGATACAGGTAATAAAAATTGCGGCGTATCCCATCTACCACCCTCAGTACATGTTTACATTGACCTGAAAATGCGCAAAAACTCGCAAACAAACATCGTTAACACTATTGTAGGGCCTGCAACACCGTCGAAAGTCATATCCAACCTTGTCAATTACCAAGTATCACCAGGGCGCGGTATTGTTGATGCGGGAGGAAGCCATGTCAGCGAACACAGATACCAGGTATCTCAAACGCAAACCACGACCGGTCAAAGTGAAAGGCTATTGCACAGGATTACACCCGCGTTTTCAGGCCAATTATTTCAGGACAATCGGATGTCAGACTTGTCTGTCCAGAGTTCGTATCATCGGTCTCCTGCCCCCCGATCACACAATAATGACGTTCATGACCGAGGTATAGCACCAGCAGATTTGTCCTACCCATCCAACACTTCTATCGCTACCACTACGGGGATTGGCAATGGATTGCCACAACCTGACATGATTACGAGCGTCGCTGCAGCGTGGCCTGACTCGGAAACGATGATGGTGGGCGTGGAAGGTTTCTTTCCCTACCGCCAGAGGTATATATACAGAATGGGGTTGACACTGTCATAGACCGACCCGTTGCCCGGAATGAGACAATCACGACGTCATCCTTGCCCCATTCTTATCCTCACAACCAATATTACCCACGAACCCGACGGGCATTTGCTGGTGGAAATGGACTAAGTGCTCCCCCGAATTTCTCCTCTCACCCACCGCAACCACTTATTGACCCGCATCAGCACGGCTATCAGAATATTAATCCCGCTATGTCCAGTGGCACCTTGCGTGACACGCAGAACACAATCAATGAACCTATCAGTGAGCCGCTTAGAGGACAATTATATTGGCAACGAGGACCCCGCCGGATAACCAGAAGCTATGTGGTAAATTCTACCAGCACTGGCCCAAATCATTCCTACCCTTCCTGCTTGAGACAGTTTGGAATGAACTGCAACTGCCTATTATGTTGCTCTTAGTTATGGTATTACGAGAGTACTAATATTAGGATAAATAAAATTGAGATTGGCGGGATGACAAGAGGGTTGGTCTGGCGGACTACTTCTTCGAAAGGGTATAAAATGACATGGGATGGGGGTTGACGAATTATTGGGACTCAGTTCAAGCGTGTGAAAGAAAACACTTTTCACATACATTTCTTTATTTATCTCATATCTGCTCACTGAAATTGTCCGGGAATGTAGTTATCCATCTTACAGCTTTGGAGGCGCATTTTATGTTTGCCCATTTTTCTTTCTTTCTTTCGTTCCGGAATATCATATACTAGGACTTTTCAGTTTTATGTATGTCTTACGATTGCTATATCATGACGTTATGACCTGATACATTGTTTCTGCATCAAGTATTGTGATTCTCACTACTGTAGGCAGCTATTCAAAATATCACATCAGCTGTTCCTGGTCACTACATTACTGGGGGTTTGATATATTAGTTTCAATCAATCAATTGGGTTCAGTTTTATGCCAAGATTATTAACGAGCAGGGAGGAGGGCTGGTGTGATTCATAATAGTGGGTCTGGAATTGAAAACTATCGGCTATACGACTTCTTTACTTCACTGGGGGATATATCAAGCACGATTTGGTATTAGATCTTTGGTCGCCAAATATGCGGTCGCGAACTCTGTTCGGAAGCTCCGGTGACATTGCATCACATTCGTTACTTCATATAGGAATTAAACCACCCTTTTGGGTATATCAGCACCCAAAAAGGTAATCTAGAGAGGAATTTTTAAATGTCGAACAGCAGTCTCCGATTGCAATCCTTCTGGCATTCAAAACATACAAGTGGCTGAATCCCGTAATGCATCCTTGCTAATGACGTAGTCCAACATGCACTAAAACGAATAAATGATGACTACATCTAGTTTATTTGTATCCCCGCAGGCGGAAAATGTATGTATCTCAGACGGCGGCCACTTTCTCTCGTGCCCAGTGTAGTGGCGAAATAAATCCCGCCAACTGCGAGCTTGCGAGCACGTGGCTAGACAAATTGGGAATGAGAGAAGCGACCACTTATTCGCCCTGAAGTTACATCGGAAGTGGTTAATATAAGCAACGGATCTGGCGTCTTGCGACACTGGAGTACAGGTGCGATCTAACGGTATCCGGCATTTTTGAAGCCCCATGCAAGCCGTATCCAGCAGCTCCTATTCGCCTGGGCGATCGTACCTGCAGAGCGGGACAGCGCAACTAAGAGCTAGACGAATGGTAGCTGTAGATCTAACAGTCAATTGCGCTACCGGAAACCGGGATGCGATACATCAAAATTATACGGTGCTACCTAACCACCTTGTGAATCGTTAGACTAACACGCTGGAGATGCCTTAGAATTTAGTTCAAGTGATTTAATCTTTATCCTCTTTGACATTTAACCTTCGTTATTTCGTCCATTTCTTTCTGCCCTCCTGCGTTACTTGGCAGGGCGTAAGTATAGCCACGGAAAGACGATATCTCTAGGAGATTTACGGGTAGGGTTCGCGCTGCCACATGCAGACTGTGCTAGGATGCATCACATACTAGCGGTCGATTTCTTCATTCGTGACATTTTAGTATCCTACCGGGAGCCATCTTTTCTTAGATTGACGACATTTCAGGTGTGAGCGGTAAGCACAATAGTCCTGCTAAGATGTATAGCAACAAGCGCTTTATCTACACAACTAAGAAATACAACACGATCCAGATCCGTCCCCACTTTCCACAGCTGACACCTCTCCTCACCTAACGGTTCTCTAGTTATCGAGGCTGAGTTTTTGTAGCAGCCACGGATTTTCATCTAAGGGACAGCCATCGCTCTCGAACACTTTCGATATTTTACTGCAGTACAGGAGTATATAGGGTAGTCATGTTCTTTTGGATCATTTCGGATTAAATACACATGATTTTTTGTTACTATATGATCTGAAAGGAAGTCGGCGATACTGAGATCGCCGAATTGACTCATAGGCTACGGACTCACAGTCGTAGACTCATCCACGAGTTTTCACTCACCACCGCCACTGGCATTTGCAATCGTGAGCTTCCATAGACTTCCATGGAGTTCCAGGCCTTCATGTATATGAAGACAGAGCCTCTCCCTTAGATAGTAGAATAGACTTAATCCGCTTTACATTCGTAATATTTTTGATATTGGTGGTGTCGAGTGATAATTTGAGACTACGGATGCTAACCCCACATCCTCGATCATTAAAATGAGAAATCAACAAATCGATGATCGGACAGAGGCTTGGCTCAGATCGGGCTATAGAAAGATCTAGTGTACGCATATGTTGGTCTTAAGTAGATGGTATTAATATCACAATACCGCGATGTTACGTACTCTATGTGATATCGCCAATCGATTAGTTATGTACCATGTTATCGGAATACCCTAGCCTTGTGCCTCTTTTCAATATGCCAATGACTTTGCTCGCGGCTGGTGTTTCTTAAACAAGCATAGCAGCGACGACGCAGTCGAAACACCAATCCCTGTCCTAGATGGATCGCAGTCTCCGATTTGTGCAACCAATGCGAAACACGCATGGTACGAAAACGCGAAAATTAGCGAACAAATCACTGGATTGGCTGGATGAACTGATACCGGAGAACCCTTCCGGTTCTTACGTGCTTCAAGTCAAGTACGTGGGGTTAATGCAGTTATTAGCGAGGCGTTGAACAAGGCGTAAGTTACGACTCATAAGCTGAAGAGGGCCTGGATGTAGTCGAGTCAGTTCCACTTTATTCTTGATTCTTGGAGACTATTTCTCGTATTGGAGTGGTATGGTAAATTCTAGTACATAAAGCCTATTCAACGCGTTGCATTCAGGTTAGAAATGTGCGACAACAATACCCACCGAACAGTATAACAGTTTTTCCGAATACATCAAATCTCAATCTAAAGGCACCGATTAATTGAGACATCCCAATGGGGTTATTGTGGCACCATGTGGGCCGGCGGAAATTGTAGCAAAGGATGAAGGCTTTTACTGACTCGATGCACTCTTATACTGATTATTTAGTTTTGTAGCCTTATGGCTGCTGCATTGTACAGCTATCCATTTACCGCTACATTAGATCAGTTATCACCACGTCTGGTGACTGAAGACCAGGAATGGCAGGAACTTTTCGAGGGCTCTACATTCTGTACGTATACGTTCTCGGGTATACTTATATTAGTGGATTATACACTTAAAACGGTACTCTACGTACTAGGACGTGTACGCACGATCTTTTACCCTCACTCCCAAGTAAAACAAACAGCTAGCAGTAGTCATCGTTGGGGAATACTGCACCGAGCGCGATGCTTTGGATGCCACGCCTCAGAAAGCCACGCCCACTGAGATTTATTGAGGTTTCCCAAGGTATTGAAAAATCCCACCACAAAAATCTCATCTAAAGCATTTGGCCATCGCACCCTCGACATTACTAAATATCAAAACTACCAGGACCCTATAGTTTCTGTGCATCTAAACCTAGGATGCAACTAAAACACGTAGATCCTGAGAATTGACAACGGCTAAAACGGATACATTGTGGTGGTTGTGGATATAAGGGGCGGTCAAATGGCTCTCATTCTTCTTGCAAACTGGTGGCAAAGGGTTGTTTGCTCACAGAAGCAGGCTACAAGATATTTTCTTGTTGTTTCGGTAACACTTGCTTGCGGGCTGCAGGGGTGTAGAGAAAGAAATCGCTTGAAACGTGGCTCTGTTGGAACGAGTCTCCCCCCACGACTGGGAAAGCTGACACTAGTTACGCCGCCCCCTTACGCTCTTTTGAGATACCGGAAACAGGAAACAAGGAAGCTCAACTATTGAGTTCCGTGGTTCGCCAACTCAAGGCTTTGTTTGCAGAATTTATACAGCCTCCTGTAGCGTCCGCTACTCCGCTACCTATTGTCCAAGGAAACTGACTTCATTCACTTCCGCTTTCTTGAGCCAACTGACCGTAGCCGCGCTTATCCTCCAGTAAGATAAATCAATTCATGTTTGGCCTTCCGTCTCCGTCTCCGCTTCCGCTTCCGCATCCACCTTGTTCAGCTAACCGTTACACGAGCTGACGCTGGCCGTGCTTATCCTCCAGTACTATTCATCCCCCGGGCACCGTCTCTTGAAATAACTACTTCCTTCTGCTTCCGCTCACTCCGCATTTTTAAACTCGCCAGTCACATCTGCTGGCCCCGGCTTATCCTCCAATAAAGTTCGTCTTCCGCCCACCGCGTCCGCTTCCGCTCACTCCGCATTTTTAAACTAGTCAGTCACATCTGCCGGCCCCGGTTTATCCTCCAATAAAGTTCGTCTTCCGCCCACCGCGTCCGCTTCCGCACCTTGTTCTATCAGCCCGAGGCGGCAGCTGACCTTGACCGTGTATACTTATCGTCCAGTGATATTCGTTTCTCACCCTTCCTTTCCCGCCAGCGGCGACCAATACCTCCGCATCTGCGTACGCTTGTCCCAGATAGTTAGCAGCAGCGAGAAGAGTCAGAAGACTGCGATCATGCGCGCCCACCGTACCGAGCACACCCCCTCCCCGATCTCCATATATGCTGCCAACTCATCCCCAATGATAGACTGATGCTTGAGTTACCTACACTATCGGAATCGTAAAGAATGACATATTCCAAATCTTTATCTTGGAACTGGCGACCTGGCTTTCAAAGATTTACACAATATCGACAATCACCCCCCACATCGTCGGCTTATTTTGCGTGTTGGGGATGGTCCGGCAGTTACCACGGGCGGCAAAGCGGTGTACCTAATCCACGCCGCCGCCCGCCACCCTCCCTCGTAATTATTGCTAGCGCTAGATTTGATATACCCTCCACATGTTGTAGGGGAATAAAATGCTTCTCAGAGTTCCATTTTAAACATTTAAAGATGCCCACCCAGCTTCTAGTTCGAAATTTCTCCATTCTCCTGTTCTACCTTCCACAATTTTTGGTCTACTCGGATTTATGCTACGACGCCCCCTCAACCTCCTTTAGCTCAGTGACAACCCAATTTTTTACAACACCGCATATCTCTAGACAAGCTTCCGCACCGTAGCTAAAATTTGTACTTAACTTACGACATGCGTGGCACCCGTTCCGATAAGCTTAGTCTCCCGTTAAGCCCTCCAAACATTCCACCTATCAATGGCATTCAATTACAGGACCTACAGCAAGCTCCGAATAATATCTGTTCGTTGGAAAATGATCCATCCTTCGATGTGCGACGCAGCTACAAAACCAAATCCATTGCCGGTGTTAGGAAACCCTACTCCAGTCACCAGGCTCGGAACCCTGGCCCCGACCCTCCTGACCACCCTAAGCTCTATATTAGTCAAACAAACCACACCTTTGATGGGCATCCGAAGCACCCTGAATTACTGCCATTTGAACGTGCCAACCATTGTCGAGGCCACCATGATATCTTTTGCCCAATCGGCGGCTGTCAAAGGAGTTTGGCATTCAACTCAACAGCAAAATCTTTCACCAAAGCCTTCAATCTGAAGTATGTGGTCTAACTTTCAGTGTAAAATGTAAGCTAATCAAGCATGTGTTGTCCAGATACCATCTTTTGACTCAACACGAAGGAGAACTTGTCCATATGGGTGTACATCGCGATATTCAGCATCACAGAGGGGAGGGCTTTTGCAAGTTTTTGGAAAGGTTGATGTGGAATCTATCAAATGCCGCCGATATCGATGACACAGGTTTAAATGGTTGAAACGTACTCGATGCTCCGTCTTAGTGGGTACATGCTAACAAAAATCAAGACATGCGCGGCGGCGGCGAGATGTACGTTGCCAATCGTTCTGCGGAGACTGCCGGCTCTCTCAGTGCATCCGTTCACAGATCAACGCCCACTTCCGGTCCCGTGGACTTCCGCTGGAGCACTCAGGCTATACAAAGTCGCCCGGAGCCATCCCAGATACTAACCAAGACTGACCAAGGCGGAGGTTTGTTACAGAACAATATACCAGATGTATGCACGAATTTTGGGGGTGTTGAAGAAATATTCCAGGGCAATTCGGCTTCCGGCCAATCACGACACATAATCCAGGGCCCAACCACTATTGCCTCCGGTCCATACAATTATGACAACCTTGACCGGTATCACGCATCCGCGATTTTGTCTTACCAATCTCCATTTATGGCTAGGTCTGATGCTGAAGACGGAATGTCACAAGATCATCTGCCGTACTTGGATACTGCCTCCGAAATGTCAGATTTCAGCGCGGAAGGTATTACCTCCTACTACCGGCGGTATAGTAAGGCAGGTGCTAGTCTGCGATGTGGCTCATGATACAATAGGCTCGCCATACGATACAACCGCTACACCAATATCCTCAAATTTCTACGACCCTCTACGGCAGGTATGCCTCTCCGCCTACTGGAACCAGCAACACCCATACAGTCCAGGCTCTTCAACCTCTACTAGCGCGGCAGCTACCTCTTCGGACTTTACTTTCTATCCACCATATTCAAGTGATAGTGCAATGCCGTATGGGCTTTGGGGTAGTATCTGTGGGACGTCTCAGCATGATCAATGCTCCTCCTGAAGGTGACTTGTATGCCCCGCAGGAATCCCGACTAGAGTCCCTCCAAGCCCCAATTTGGGTCTCGACCGTAACCGACACAAATCATTTCTGGTTCCTACGTTGCCAACGTACAATGGGCAGAATGTGCAATTGTGATGTGTGTCGGCAATTGCCATTCCCGTGAGATATTTCAGAACACAGTGGGCCTGGCGTTGGTTGCAAGAGCTACAAGGCGCGATGGGAAGGGCGGGTATATCATTGAGACTTGTGCAGGAACATTCTGTAATATGATTCCCTTCTTTATCTCACCTTCACCCTCTGATCCTCTTCATGGTTAATCCATTCATTCAATTAATCAAGCTCACTATACTACTTTTACGTACTACTTTCATTTCTATATTATTAAAGTATTTGCTTTCCCCGAACCCCCCTACAAGCCTATGTTGATTCTACATCGGCAACACCACCACACACCACGCCAAGACTTGGTTTCTTTGTCTTTAGTAATGTATGATACGTAGAGCCTTTAATGAAAGTAGATGTTAGGTAGGGGGCGTAGTTAGTGGTAACGGTTAATGTTGCAAAATGGAGAGAACTGCGAGCATAGACTACGATACAGACGGGAGAGAGAAGGAGAAGACTCGGCATATATACAGAGAACGTCGATTTATATCTTCGGGGGTATGTTGGTGCTCGCCACTTGCCACTCGGATATTCAATAGTTGACACCATGACGTGAGGCACGACCAACGATGATTTCATCGACGACCTATGTATAGAACGACCTGAATGTATCTTGCAATTAGGAAATCTGTAGCTTGTACCTGCATCGTGAGTCTCAGCTCCGTTTGCAGGCTCGTGAGAAGTTGGTGTTTCGTATGAGGATATGCATGGTTTGTATCAAGATCAAGGAGAGCGGCTCATGATAGCGCAAACGCATATGCAAACGGATATGGATATGGATATGGGAGCCTGTATATATATGGGCCTTGAGCCCTCGAGATATCGGTCAATCAAGAAGTCACCAAAGCATCTAAAGTAACAGTAGCGATGGACCTCGAGGTCGAGTGATGGGCAGTGATATCAAGGCACGACAAGTTCACTACCACAGAATGTGGTACGAGAAAACAACCCGTTTTTTGCATGAACAGAGTCCAAAGTGACACTGCGCTGTGGTTTAAGTGGCCGGCTAAATTTACTGGAGAATTTGTAGTTTTTAAGGACACATCACCACATCCAACTCGATATCGATAGCGTAAAAGATTTGGCGGGTGAGTTGCTGTTACGTATTAGAGCCCTCCGGAACATCCATCTCTGTAATATCCAACCAAGACTATTTGCCCTAGTGTACACGGTTATGGTGTAGCGCGGTGTGAGCTAAACTGCCGTGGTGTGAGATATGGAGTGTAAAATACATGATGTGTGTACGTGTAAGAGTAATTTAAATATTGTTTAATTCGTACCACAATCCCGCGATGTTAGTTATGGTGGCTTAAATCTGGCAGTAGTGGCAATATCATCAGAGCTATGCCATTATATATAGCGCGTAAATCACACTCCAGCGTGAATGATAATCTAAAAATCACACTCAAGTGCGAATGATATTTCATGCAGTATATGAGTTGCGCGGCATTAAACCTCACCGAGTAACTTCACATGCAGGGCTCTGTGCAACTATTGTGATATTTCAATTTGTTGGGTTTTGTAAAACAGCGGGATGTTAGATTTTAATGATAAATTTTCGGGGGCATTCAATTTTTCTCCTTGAAAAATTTAAGACAATTTTTGGCCGTTTCCACCGAGATCTCCTGTATCTGCAGTGCGTGGGCGCCATGGACAATCGACAGTGTTGATGATGAACTTGCAACACTTTCTTCTAGTCTCCCTCCTGCTGTTACTAGGAGCTAAAGCAGATCACTATAGAAGGACCCTCCCTCTTCTCTGCTCCTCCCACTGTTGCATATTAATTTAACCCCGTATTATCGGTTCTTTCATCGTTCCCTCCAGCTTGCGTTGGTATCACTCAGACCATCTACGTGTCCGTAGTAGGTATGATTTCGACTTAGGTCGTCCTCCGAATTCACCATTGAGCGCTCATTGAATGTAAATTGCGTCGTTCTTCAACAGCCGTTCGTCGGTCACTCTTGTTGCAGTAGATTTTGAATTTCTGTTAGTTCTCCACGTCGTGAGTGATAAGTTGAGATTCCCGGCCCAACCCAATATAATCATTAATTATATTCGACAGCCCTACGTTACAATCGAGACAAGAAGACAACCCATCAGTAACCTATCTATTTAGGTTCTGCAGTTTGTAGTTGGCCTCAGATTGGGGTGTGTGTGGTGAGGGAGGGGGATCCCGGAAGTTTCGGGTTCAAATGTTGGTGATTTTGCCCGAGCCCATGCATTGGGATCATAAGCGAATGCATTTTTATACAACCAGTAAAAGCACATATCGTCCCGCGACGCGGGTAATGGCCTGCATAGTATACTGCAATGGATGCCCTCAGCGGACGATATCCGCTTTTGCCTTCCTTAAAGATACGACTTACCGGCTATCCGGAAAGTCATTTCCTCACCAATGGGCTGAGCAGCAACATAAATTCACGACTGGCAGGGTGTACAATGTCGGCGATATCGGTGTATGAATAACCCTCTCCATACCGAATGCCGTGCTTGTACCACCCAAAGCACATTGCCCATGACGGCAGTTGGTGCCACCATGTAACACATTGTGACTAACTAACTGACGCTACTGCTAGCTGTATTTTTTTCTTTACTCCGGTATCATTTACCGATGAGCCATGGCCGCCCTAGCGCTGCTTGAACGTGCATTTGCGACGAAGCCAGTTGGCATCCAAAGCTGCGGGGTATTCTCTAAATTAATCCAGTAAAAATATCTATGATGGATTTTCGCGTCCTGTGAGGACTTTCTTGTTAGTTAACAGCAGTCTGAGCAGTAACTGTGGTACCTGGATATGGAGGATAAAAAATCAGGAGTGCAAGAGATAGCTTTAAAAAGAAGATTTGGGACCCATTTCAGAGCACTCACTCCCTAATTCTATGGGCGGTGCACAGAAAACTGTTTGCGCGGGTTAACTGCGTTCAAACCTCACACCAATCACTCCCGAGTTCGTCGTCTCTTATCTGAGTACAACAGCGCGATCGTGTTCGCTCGCCGACACCAGAGTTGGGGGTCAGCATTACCTGTCGGAGACAAGCCTCCGAAGCTGATTTGGGCTAGTGGTGTGTCGCATTTTCGATCCGAGTGGCAGAAATTTACTCGATCTGGTAGCGACCATTCCCAGGTTCATTGGTTAGCGTACCCGTGTGCAATTTTAGCCGAGGAGGAGTGCAGTCTCAGATCTCGTACACTGGTCACATACGCCCACTCGAGAACGCTTGACTCCTCCGAAGCGATACAATCGATATTTACGCGCGCAAGTCAGTAAGTACAGGCCACGTAACATTGCAGGTATGTCTAGTCAGAGCGAGAAATATCTCATTTGCGAACGGATGCATCTCCTATCTGGGGAAAAGGAGGTGTGTGGAGAAAAGACGAACACCCTGCACGAAATGCGTTGCGCTAGCCTGCTAGCGTGTAATACTGCATCCCATACAGCGGGTGTCCCGCACATCCAAGAGTATTTTTTAAAGTAACCCTTCAAAATAGACACAGCGATTGTGATCTCCCTGTCAGAAAGCAGACCTGACAATAAAAGTAAACGTGGCAGTTATTTAGGGCTGACCTTATCTGGAGGCGAAACATTGCTGAAGATCAAGGCTTCCAAACGGTTTAAATCTGGCCAATCAAGTGTTGTCTGCCAAGAGCTAGAGCCCGTCGATAGATCATACTGAAACTTGATATTTTCTGGATCGCTAGATGTATTTTTCATTGTCCTTTAGCTCCCTCCCGGAGCTCATTTTGGTAGTTGCAGGCGCGTGAAGTTTCACTTTCGTCCATGCGATTTCCCACCCTACTGGGGTGGCTGATCGATCGAGATTCTGATGTCCAGCTTTCTAGGGACTTGGGAACTTCATCAGTACGACTCTGCGACAAAGATATTATTAGTTCTTTAATCAATCGGAGTTTCTCCAGGCTTCCTACAATGGTATGCATAGTATGATAGAAGGCCGGGATAGCGCCGAGATGTAGCTTTCTTGGAAGTACTCTCTATTTCCTGAAAAACGAACGGCCATGGCTGCTGGCGTGTAACCTGGCCACTGCGTTTCCGTATCTATCGGTGTCTTCAGTAGTATCCGCCACCACCACCTGTGTCTGAAGCAGCCAACTTCTCCACTCCAGTGGGAGAAGGCACCTCTAGCAAAAACGGTTAATTACTTATCCGGGTACGTGTCGCGAAAAGTGTATGACAACATGGGCTGTACTACAAACAACTGATTCGTCTGATTTTCCCCGGCAGGTGATGTCAAACTCCTTATATAGTATACGTAACTAACCCGTTCGATTCAATGTCAATGCCAAGGACAAACGGTATCTGTTAGAGGTGGCCTCGGGACTCAAGACCGGATGTACCTGCCTTCCAATAGGTGCCGCTTCCTCCGCTGATAACCAGACTCCGAGTCATTCCGTGAGATGTTGCGCGGGGGATCTCCGCCAACTGAGAAAAAATGGGGTGCATGAAAGTTCGAAATAGCGTGTAGATTAGATTGATCCATGCAAATTGTATAGGAACCGAGAATAGGCGTGCTGATTTCTCGTACCCTTCCAACGATGTAAACGGTGATTGAGAATATTTCACCCGCACATTCCCCGATTTTGATAGAACCCTAATTATAAGAAATAAAAGGCTTGCGACGATGGTTGTTCTTATAGCCGTACAAGTGCATGCTGTCAACTCATCCCGGGTGGCGGGTGGGTATAGCCCATCTAGACACTACGCACCAATATCCAATATCTCCCTTACCGGGAATTCTTTGGACAAATTCTGATCGGTGTCTGGTGGTACCCGGCTTCGCTAAGCGATCTGGCTCACGATTGGCGTTGATTCACGACAGGGTTTGTGCCTGCATGCCGCTAGCAAGATGTCACTGCTAGCGTAATAGCACCACCCCCAAAACGAATCCATTTTTGCGACTGAGATTCCACCTTTAAGCATCGCTATCACCCACCGCCTGATTCAAAATGTTCATTTCCTCTCTGCCTTTCTTACCACCCTCTTCGCTTAGATTCACGACAATCGAGTCCACAGCCTGGTACCCATTTCCCATAAGCCTTCGTGCGGCGGCGGCCCCAGGCCGCTACCGAATATCCGCATCTCGGCTCCCATCCCGACATGTCTTCCTATTGGTTTACCGGTCACGCTGGAGTGCAAGAGTACCTCGATCGTCCGGATAGTGAGTGGACTTCGGAAACTCAAGCGCAGATCGATGCGCGACACGGGAGCGTGGTCAGATCCATTGTTGCTTTTGAAACAACCTTCTCCGACTTATTAGGCGACGGCGGTATCTTTTGCCTTATCGACGATTGCGAAAGGAACAATACTTTCAGCTCGGCGGCTGAGCCTTTCCCAAAACCCTCTAACCTGAGGTAAGTTATCTACCTCGCAGCGCATTATATAAGTTAACTAGATTTGTAATGCTAGATACCATGTTTTAAACATGCATAGGGAGGAACTTGACCGAATGGGAATACTTCAAGAAGTTCAGGATCATAGGGGGGAGGGTTTTTGTGCGGTTCTTTTGGGTCTCATGTTGTTGTATGAATTAAAGAATGCTCCTACCGATGCCCCAGGTAAATAATAACAATTGTACCTACTCTATACACTGTCCTGGATACATACTAACGCTACTCTAATACTGTGATAGAATCAACAGCTTCCCACAGTCAACAACCACGGGCAAATCCCGCCGTTCCTCAGAACCAGCAACATCCGGTCAACACTGACACTTCCGGTGCTACTCCGGGCTTTCCGCCGCAACCAATTAACTCATTCGGAAACTTTTATGGTTGCCTACGATCACCGGGGGTGGGATGCTATTGTGAGAGGTGTTTGCATTCCGAGTCCCTGCAGCAATAGCGTTGAGGTGCACTAAGGGTGGGGTTCAACTGGAGGAAGACAATAGTACTATGGAATTGTTGGAGCACATATCGGACCTGTGAGGAAATATTCTTTTCAGGTATATCTCTTTGTCCATCTTATCTCGACCCACCGCTTTTGTTATGGTATTTATTCACCTACTTCTTGTATCGTAAAGCGTTTGACTGGCGTTTTCATTTTTCATTTATTTGCGCAACATTTCAGTCTTCTGTTTGTTTGGAGTACTGCATTAGGTTTTAGTTTTCTTTGTCTTCACTATGTATGAGATATGATTAGCACAATGAAACACTGATCCCCTTAGCTGTCATGAACGCCAATCAAATGATTGCTCATTGTTACCATGCGATTAAACGGTTGTGCCTCTTGAGATGGGATTTTGAGTCTTGAGACTGAGGAAGTGAGGTAGACCTACGACCTACGTAGATTCCGCCCTCCATTGAAACAAGCATTATTTGTACAACTAGGGCGCTTCCGCAGAAGCAATGTTTATTACCTATTCAGACCTCTCCTTCCTGCCATATCTTACTATTAGTATGCATTATCAAGACAATACTTTCGTTGCTTTCACCTACAGAAGAGGTAATCTTGGGCTTATGCGGAGACATTATATGGGGATTCTATAGAAGCTAACTTAATCAGACCGATACAACTGTCTGGGATCGTCAGGGGTGGAATGTTGAGAAATGTGCTTACGATCCCAATTCTTGAGATAGTATCACGAGCAAAACAAAATGGAGTCTTCATTTGGGAGGGTGGTACGGAATTTTTGGAGTTTGTTTGGTATTTCGGGGCTGTGAACGAATTCTCACCTGCAGTTGTTTTTTCCAGGTGTTTATTCATTCATTCCTTCTGTCGCAAAGACTTTGAATAGCATTTTCATTTTTCATCAATTGCACGGTATCTCACTCTGTTCTGTTTGATGCCAATGCTGCCCCAGGTTTAGTGTTATGTCTTAACGATGTATGAGATATATCGATTTGATTAGCTCAACATAAGATTGCATGTCTCTTGCTATCATGATAGCCGAAGGTAGTTTTGTTGCCATACGGTCCAATTGTGGTCTCGTTCTTGGAACTGGGGGGGTTGACTTCGACTTTGACACCGTAACTAGCCCAATAGTGGAATATATACTTAAATACTAACCAGATATATTATTCTCACCTAGAAAACTATATTTGGTTATTCTATTTCGCCCTTAGAGTTAATCTTGCAGATGGCATCGTAACCCTAGGCCCTAACCTGATAGATCCATCCTATGTCGGGTATGATCCGTTCCCACGACTCCATGTACAGAAACCACAAGCAGTTCAAACCTTTCATGACGAAGCTACTTTGCTGCCAAAGGGGAGTTCGGAGAATACTATAGGAGTTACATCTCCCGTATTCCTATTTACTCGGAAGGCCAAATGTCAGTATTCCCCGTGTCTCGAACCATGGCGCAACCGAAGATGCTAGAATGGAATTCAAGTCGTATGAGAAGTTATGTTCACTGTCGAGGTTCTGTACATTGAAACTGTTATGTACTGCGAGCTATAGTGAACTCACCGAGGCCAGGACTGCAATGCTATATTGATATGACTTACACGGTATAAGGGTGTATACTGTCGGTCCCTATGACACACACCCCCACTGCTCGGAAGAAATCCTTCAATGTAGTGATTTAGCGTTCTTTCCTGGGTTTAAGGGTATAGTAGGTTTGTGCTACTAGCTAGAGATTGCGGTCTAGATAAGCTTTGCACTAAAGCGGCCGCTAAGAAGGCCACTAACGTTTCTTGGCATCATCTGATATTGGTTTGAACTGGCGACTACGGGCTTCGTTATGCTCTGACCTAATTGACAGGTCCGAGGTATAATCACTTATTGCCAACCCTACGTTTCTCGTAGCAAAGACTAACCTCGAGAGAGATTGAACTTCTGAATTATGTTCTTTAGAAGTCGGGGGTGAAATACTCTCTGTGCTTGCCATTGGAGGTTAGGTTCGCCACCAAATACTCAGACATAGGGCGAAAAATCGTAACATTCATCCTAGTCCAACATCCTGATCGTTCACACGCAAACACTTTGTACTGTTTGGTTTGAAGCATTCCTCATTTGGTGGATCCATGCGTAGTATGTTGTAATAGATTTTGATTTTGGTCGTTTGCGAGTGATAGATTGAGATTCTGAGCACGGCCGAACTTCAACCGTGTGTGACTGTGTTGCCAACTGAGGAAAATCGAACAACTTTTTTTACGTTTTAAGATTAGCCTCAGATCGGGCCGGAGCACTGGACAAACACGTTCCAAAAATTTAATACTCAAAAAGCAACCTGCAAAACTTGGCTTGATATAAGGCTACAAGAGCAGCGATGGCTGAAAGTTTAATTAGCTTTTGATGTAAGTTTCATCGATTACATTTCTTGATAATTAATGTTGGTAGTGAATCTAGCAAGGTCAGGACTCAAATTGCTAGGTTTTTTTTTGACTCGAATGAGGTCTTGTAAAAGGTGCGTTATTTAATATGTAATTCTATTTCACATTTTGCCTGGACAAGCGAAGCATAAACCAGACACGGATGCGCTCCTTCAATGATATTCAGCTTTGTGTTCAACCGTACGTAATTACTCTCTCTCTAGAAAAGAATTATCGTCCCGCGAAAGTAGTATACGCGAAGCTCCCGCTATGGAAGATCCCGACAATATTTTATTATAATATTCCCATTTTAGGATTGGTTCTGGATCGAATAACCTTGAGAATTATGAACTCCGTAAATCACTGAATTGGAGTCAATTTGAAGGGGGCAGATGGTCAAAATGGAGTTTGTACGGCTAGAAGCACAGTGCCACTTTATAATAACATAGTGAAGTTGTTCGGGGGCTACGTTATTGATGCAGTTGGCAATCTACAAGAACAAGCAATTCACCGAAGAATATTCATGTGATCGCCAGCTGGCGACCGAGAAACGCCCCACTTCACCGACGGCTAATGTAACTTCCTACCCCGCTTTGCTCATGGTTAGCGCTACTTGACGGGCAAATTTGGGGCAGGACCTCTATGTACAAGGCTGGATACGGAGAAACTTTGTAATACTAAGGTTCAACCCCTGTTATCGCCACACTGGATATAAATGTATGCAAGTATACCTGCGTAACCGTATTTTTGGATCTGCCTCGTCCTGGTCACAACTATGCAAAGATCCATGGCGGTATCTTACGCAGAAGCCTCTCAAGCTCCACTACCGTATAGTAATTTGGCTTCGAACGCCTCTGAACTATCCAGGAATCTCTTAATCACCCGGAAATCATATGACGGCGTTTCTGCATCCACCGCATGAAGAATTTTCGTGTAAATTATACCTCTTCTACTTACAGGAGGTTAGTGTAAGACCGGCGGTGGAACGAGCTATAGGAAATGATGTATAATCGATGATATCATGGGTTCTCGTTTAATTTGCGAAACTCCATTAATCCTGGAATAGCTTTCGTATCACAAAAAATTTACACATTCCGGGTGTAGTTTTTTGGTTGGCAGAAATTTACCCGTTCCAGTTGGTGACTGCGCCCCGGTACCCTTCCGTACATAATCCTTGATGTACCTTCGGGTGGCGTGGGCCAGCGTATCGTATAGGTCTAACCTCATACGCTATATGCGCCCTACTCGACAAGTCTGCTTGCGTTATATAATACCTCAGAAATATTCCAACTCATACGTACGAGATGAACTCGCAACTCCAAGAAAGACAGTGGATCTCTCATTTGATTAACCCAACCACCATATGTGAGGTTGGTTCAATGCATGAACCCTGCACAATCGGAACGCGCTAGCTAGCTAGCGTGCAGAAAAGATGGTTTGCATAATGCGGAGCATCCCACTGCACCGTAGATGCAGAGTTAGTGATTTGCCTTAAGTTGAGCCAATTGCCCCGCTTTGGAGTCTCTTTTGCGGTCAGTTTCGATATCGAAAGCCTCAAGGTTCTCAATAAACCATCAAATGAGAGCAAATAAAAGCAATCATCGAGATCATGCTTGCGTTGCTCTTGGTACTGCTGGCTTTCTTGTGTACCGCAAGTAGAAGCTCTGATACTCTCTGATGCACTTGTGACCTCTCAATTTCTGGCGACCGCGAGATACGGGGGAAAAATATGTCCCGCTGGAACACGAGTGCAGATGACGGGAGTTACCATGGCTAGTGCACCGACACAGTTTTCTTGAGGTTTCAGTCTTTCTATTTTCCTGGGCATGCACATGAGGTTGAGAACGTCGTTGCCACTGACGTGTAAACTGGCAATGGCACTTCCTTATCCTTGAAAGTGTCGGTATTATCGCAGATACCGTTTTCGTGTAAGCTAACAAGCATAAAAATTATAAACTTTCTGGACGGATGGCGCTGGGTTCGAGTTTACTAATCATGAAAATCTTGCTCCGCGGGGTTCCTACCTGTGTGTTTGCTTTTTTCTTGACCGGGGCTTGTTTTCTGGTGGGTGTGTAATATGACTGAAACTCAACCTTCTGATTGGCCAGACTTAACTATCCAGTTGCCCCTGGCTTCAAGGGAGAGCTAAATCCTGGAAGAACTAGTCGAATGTTCCATGCATAAAGGACTGGGAATCGGGAATCGGGAATGTCTCTTCCTAGTGTGGATTGTGCGGAATATTCTAACTTAGGACATCATTGAAATAAGGAGCCCTCGCTATAGTTTACAACGTTCGTGGTTATAGTTTTTATGCTTATAGTAACTACGAGTGAATACTGCTAACGCACTTTAGGACGCAGGCGGATATAACCTATGTAGGACTCAGTACTGCTATCTCTTAACAGTAATACGCATTCAGACTTGTATAGTCAAAGGTTCAGCGTATGCTTTCTTCGTTGTCTGATATGCAAATAGGCAGAGATGACAAGCCGTAATCAATGAGCATCTACACAATTCATATGGTCAGCCTTAAGGTAATATTCCTAACTATACCATATGAACCCTATAACGAATCGTTCTGGGACTCGTACTTGTACCGTTTTCTCAGAGCTCTATCCCCTAAACCGTAGCACTGCGGGGCCGTGTTCCCCTCTCCTTCCCACATTCTAAATCCTTGTATCATCAGCTGCAACGCCTGTCGAACATTGGAGCGTATCCCTTCGTCGACGTCTGGTTTTAGGACAGCACTAATTTAATGTAGGAGCCTCCGATCCACATAAACCAATGCGTAAAATACCCCTGTTCTGCTAAGACCACGATGACCTGGATTTCGGCAGGATAAAAGCCCCGCTCTTGCTCTGTTTTGCTACGGTTGAGGGTATACGTTCTAACTGTCAATTGGTTGCCGATATGCAACAGGGTTCTACCTGCATGCATGCTGCAAGCGATGTCATCGCAAGTGCACAAATGTAATTTAGCTTCAATGACTTTAAGGGCGACGAATTATACTCTAAAAGAGTTGCTCCTAGCACTGGTTCCAACGCTCCTTCTTTCTTGCCTTTCATCCCATCAACGTCTTCCTCCCACTAATGACGTCTTCCTCACACTAATGACGTCTTCCTCGCTCTGAATCTACGGCGACCGAAACTAACAACCAACATCTACAACACCGCAAATTCAAACCAAACCTTCGTGCGGTGGCGGCTTGCAGGCCGCTACCAAATCCCCGCGCCTCAGCCCTCGTCCCGACATGCAGTACTATTTACCGAATCCTCTATACACGCTACCTACCATCGAAGTACAAGCGCACCAACATGATCCGAGCAGGAGTTGGAATGCGCACACACCCCTACCGATCTCTCAGCGACGAACCCACATAATCGAAACTATCACAGCTGTTGAAGAACCATACACACGAAAAACGAAATATGCTGGAGGATCAGAGCATACCGGCGAAATACCCTTCAATCGCATTGGACGCGTCAGCGGCAATCGCAACGAATATAACGAAAAAATACCGGGATGCCCATCCCCGCAAATTGGAGGCACCAACAGCAATACTGGCAGAGACTATGGCGGTATTTATTGTCAAATCCCCAAGTGTGATAGGAACCAAACATTCAACCGGACAGCCAAAGCTTTCTCTAAGGCTGGAAACCTAAAGTGGGTAATCTACCTCACGGTACAGTATCTAAGCTAACCTGAGATGTTCAGGTCCCACCTTTTGACTAAACACCGGGAAGAACTTGTCCAAATGGGTACGTACCAAGAAATTCGGCATTACAAAGGAGAGGGTTTTTATGAGTTTTTGACTCATCTGCCGACTAAGCCATCGAACGACTCTAGTAATACCCATTGGATACTATTCGAATTTTAGATATATGCTAACATTGACCTAGACGGGCTCAACTACCCGTATCCCGGGAGTTTTGAAGGAGTTTATTCCAAAGGAATCCTATTTCCGACTCTGGCTCCCCCGACCACGAACCATTCAACTGGTACTAGCCCCCCGGCTTCGTTGGCTTATCCATCCGACATTATCGCCAGTTCCGGCGCTGAATACAAATACAAAACTCCACAAGGTAGCACGTCCGGCACCGACATCGACCCGGAATTCGGCCCGGTAATGAGAAGTGTCAGTGAATCCCCGATAGGTGCCCCTCAGCCGCTACTCTGGGGCTCGAATACAACCATCTCAGGTCCATTCTGGCATCAACGTTGCCAACGCCCATTTGGGTACAAATGCCATCAGCATTGCGATGTCTGTCGGTACTTGCCATTCCCGTAAAATGCTATAAACGCAGCAAAGTTAATGTTAAATTTGAGGAAGTACAAGGTCACACAGAAAAGTGGTACGAAAATCATTGCTGGTACTTGGAGAAACACACTTTTGAGATATACCCCATTGTTTATCACTTTGCACCCATCACTTTTTTTGTTATTTGTACATTCATCCGGTCTCTCTGATAGATTGTGACTGCCGCTTTTGTGTGTTTATGGTCAGCCTATAGCTACTTGCTTAACCAGTATCTCTCTGCCTCTCTTCTGTTTATTTTGTAGTCCCTTATGATCACACTCGCTTTAGTTAGTTTTCCTTTGTCTTCAATGATGTATGACATATGTTCAGCTCAATGAAATCCTGTACACTTTTTGACACAACGGTCGCGGAATGGGAACTCTGAATTATTGATACAATATGACAGTGGAAGCTCATAGTCGTGAAGCTGAAGGGGTAAGGTTGACTATACCTATGTCGCCATCATGTGTACTCATTCTCATCTTATCGACGACGGCTACTAATAATACATACCATAAACTATGCGAGGAACAACGGAAAATGTACATAAACTGATACAACATATTTCAAGCTTTGCAAGCTTTATTCGTTGAGCGATGCAAGATCGACACCACGACTGGCGCTGCTAAAGCGCATTCCTGGGGTGGTGCATGTAGCCGCCGACGATATCCGGTGGAGGCGTTTCATCATATAATGGGAACATTCCAAAGCTGTTAGATCTATATATCTATAGAAGATAAGAAAGATGGGGAAATCCCAAGTTGAGGTTTTACGATAAAAGTTCACTTGCGGTTAACTAAAACCTGTGCCTGCCAAATAAGGTACTACTAGATGTAAGTATGGTAGCTTTTGCTCTGCCAACAAATATCCCCTATACTCTTATACCTAGAAGTGGGAACAGCTGGTCTGGGTATAAGTGAATTTGTTTATGTTCTCATTATGTTTGCCTAGCCGCTTGACTAAAAGAGCTAGTCTCCAACCGTTATCCTATCTCATACATCTAGTCTTATCCATCCAGTCACTCTACACCTGCGAATCTTATGAAAATATCTTTTCTCCACCTTATCTTACAGCGAGTTGAGGGTAAAAGTTATGCTGCCAGCGACAAGTGGTGGTCAAAATAAGCTTCGATGCAATATCGGGGCTTGATCTACAGCCCGCTCGGACATTAGTTTTTATACTAGCTGTTCTAGGTATCGGTTGTCGATGTTACTATATATTTTTATCAGTATATACATAATATAATTCATTTTTACTAGCCCCGGTAAAGCACGAGCTCTATGTGTGTGGTAGGCTTCGTGTTACCTGTCTCCTTCCAGGTCTCGGCGATCCGTGCAATGATCCACAGGTTTCCTAATAGCCTCGGCTGTACAGGTTCGACTTGATGAGCTCTATCACGCGACAGACGGCCTGTCGCCAAATTACCAAGCCATCACTCGAATCATAGACTCATCACTCGGCTTATGTGCGTGCCCGGTCGCGGTGTCCCCAAAGTCCGAGAAATCCCTGCCCGGAAAGTCATAGTCCACACCCCCACCCACCCGGGACGAACTTTTGGGGTCGCTGGCAATGGCCAAGGTAGCAACAGCAGACTGACATTTTCAGGGAGGCTGTGTCGCTTTCACTCTTTCACTCACTACTAGCGATGTTTTCCGTTGGCAAAACATTGTTTACTTTGCAACTCACGAACTGTTACTTTGAGATGAAGATGATTGTATTGAGTAGAGAGCTAGTCTTGGCTCTCATGTGAGACGATATGAAGAGCTGTAGAAAGCAGTCACGCACACAAACAGGAGTTTCTTTGTTCCATGGATATATGCAACACGAGCTCTCTTGGGTAAACCGAGTACTATATAATGATAGCTTGTGACTTTAACTTAGACATCTTGCTTTCGTTTGTTCAATAGTTGGTACATCTGTGGACACATAGTCTCACAGTGCTTTTAGCAATTCTATTAATGCCTCTCCATAATCTGCATATTCGGCAATTGCGTCAGAGATTTAATTCGCGATGAACAGATACTCCGCCAATGTACATTCTGAATCACACATTGTGGTGCGATGTATACTTACTCACACCAATGAGCAGGGTCGCTTCAGGCCTCTTATCTTCAGCCAATGTCAATAATCCCTGACACACTACACGCCTACGTCTCGACTAATTGATGACGGGGAAGTTCCGCAAGGTGTTCCCACTGCGGAGTAGATAGGTTCGAAGATTCCCCCTACTTGTATATTGCGTGACTTCTGCTACATATGTAATTCTGCATTATTGCAACTTAACTGTACATTGTCCCGCTAGATAAGATATAGTAGGTGTGGTTGATAATTATGCTCACTGCTGGTGTCTTCATTAACATCCTGTCTTGGGCATCATTAGTGCATCAACATAGGTGAATCAGCTAGAACCCATGTGGGATATCCTTATCAATCGACATGCGGCTCAAGTCTAATCCTGTTAAAGATCACTTGACTGGCATACAAGACATCATTGTGTAAATCGGTGTCTTGCAATATTAGTCATTATGACTTCTATTGTATTTACTACAATCTGTCATGTACCGTTACCATTGCTAGGAGACAACCCCTAACAAGATCGATAATCATATAGTTAGTGTGAATAGCGAATTATTTGTTCAGCTATCAGATTACATTACAACTCAAATTCTACCACTTTTTTTCTTTAGCCTTGTTACTTACTGAGATTTTCTACTACTGTTGTACATAATCCTTGGGAAAGAAGGCCCATTGTTATTCATCTTTAGTTAATTGGAGAGAAATAAACCAATTAGTATGATATTTATCATTGCTGAGAATAGTCTAGTAAATCTTAAATTCACTACCTTCTCTATACTTTTTATTTTATTTCTGAGTACTTCAGTACTGCCATTTGGCTTGCTAGACTCACTGTCTTACTGGAATTCAAATTGATTAAATATAGTAACATACTAGGTGGTATATGTGAAATTCGAACTTATATTTAAACCCTCTTGTGTCAAATATGTATTGTCTATTATATAGAGTGCTGAAAGCACTAATTTGTTTTAATCCTTCTGGACACAGTATTTGATGTTGTCAATATTGCAAACAGATTTGACTCTAGTATGAGATAGCTGGTGTAGTATAGTTTTCTCTCTTGTTTTGTTTTTTTATAACTGTTTCACTCAGTATATTAGCTCCAGCGGTCCACCCAGATTTAGAAAATTGTGACTCAGGGAATACAATCTGAGAATCTGTGATATCCATTTTCAGCTTAATTTAAATGACCAATGGACTCTGGAAATTATTGGTAGAATAATCAGTATGAAGTTATCCTTAGGTATTTTGACCCATACAAGCAAAAACTTACAGAATATGTTAAAATCAAAGTCCAGTTTCTGTAGATATGGAGCGCAATCGGCCAAAAATGGGCCTGGCAAAATCAAGTGGTAGCGAGGTTGAGGTTGGAGGATGCACATTGTATCACTCGTAATCAGGGAAACGGGTGACATGTCATGACTCGATTCTGTTACTCGAGTACTCTCACGCGTAGATTGTCTTAATCTTAAATGCTGTAATCCTCGGCTCTTGAATGGATGAATGGTATCAGCTATACTATCCCGTGAGCGAGGCGTGTTTAGGCCGACTTCCCGAGATACGTTGGCTCTCTTTCCAAACGTCAGACGAACGTTTTAGGTTGGAATAATGACCAGGTGCAGGGAATATCGGATATTCCAGAGACTCAAACATTACTCCATGTAATTTTGTACTCTGATTTAATAAGACTACACCCTACTAAATTCTAGTACTGTGGGTCTAGTGGAGAGTTTCTTGAGTTCTATAGCGTGAAAAACGAGCGGCGGATCATAAAGCGGATCTCCCTCCACCTCTTTGACAATAACCCAGCGATATCTTTCACGGCATGTCCATGTTCCACACTCTCTATAAAATTTCACCTCAAGCAAATATCCAGTGCCGCACGCACCAGTCATCTCCGAGCCTCAATTCAAGTCCATAGCTACTGTCCATGAACTAATCCACATGGTCGTGATTATCTTCCTCCGCATCCTGGCCTTGCATACGGAACCTCTTCCACCATCCTTTGACTTTTCCCCCCACAGCATCCAAAGCAATGTTAACACACGAAATACTGGTAACAACGGTACCTGCCACTGGCAATGCGGACGGTCCCCAAGTCATTCCAATACGCTGCAACATAGCAAATCTGCTCCCCGCCGCGACAAGGCAAATCGATGACTGCCAGCCCGCCGCTCAAGATCCTGCCGCACCACATAATTAGCCCCCTGCAGTAACACATGCTGACAAACGCACCAGCGATAGGACCCGCAGTTCCAAATTCCACCATGGCCAGCGGGTGCACAACAGAAAGATACCGAGACTGGTGGACAAGATATTCAATTCATTGCGTTTTAGGGTGTTCCAGAGAGAGCGGTGGAAGTTAAGAGAGGTGATGTAGCGTAGGAATTTGCGGATATCGAAGTAACTTATTTGGCGGCAGTGAGGATGAGGAGATATATGGGGTTGGTCGGACCGAGGTGAGTTGGAGAAAGGAATCGATGAAGTCTTGGGGGTTTTAGTGAGGTAGGCCATGGAAGAACTCCGAGCCCGATTCCGAAGCAGATTGAGAGTTTGATTTCCAGTCGGAGTCGGAGTCGGTATCCGGGTCGGAGTCAGAATTTCTGTCGGAGACTGGCTGGGCGCCAGTTGCCGAGGGAGTCGGTTGTGAATGGATGTCTGACATGCTTGACAGCGATCTGGGAACTAAGTGGAAGCCAGGTGTCGGTGGTAGGATAGGTGATGGATAGAATAAAGTTGTCCAGAAGTCAAAAGAAATGATGGGTTGATGGTCTATAAGAACCCACCAGACACAGAAGTGTCACGAAAGCGCTGCACACCTGAGCGGCAAAGTGCGTACTTGGTTTCATCCTATTGGATAATACCCTGCATCGCGACACGATTAACCGCCAAGTCAATGCGCCTCCCTGTCAAAATCCTATTCAGCATTGTACTTTTGGGTGTGGTATCGGACTGTTGGCTGTTTGTGGTGGGAGTATCCGGCCGGTTCGAAATTTGGTGAAATAGCAATCATAGCTCCGCAAGAAGTGCATCAGAAACCCCTTGTAGGTCATCCGAGTCAATACAATCGTTCGATGGATCCGGATTAGTACCAAAAATTGGGTATTGGCTGGATTTTAAATCTAGCTTGGTAATGATGGAGTATTCTCCGACCAGTTTAAGTATGTCCCATTACTTGTATTTTCCGATACATATCTTCTGCAGCGAGTACATACTGGGGCTGAATTATGGATAGACCCGGCTTACGTATAGGATACATTGCCGATAGAATGCGCTGCCCATTTGCCGGTTGATTCCATTCTGAGTTGAGACTTCTAAGACGAATAAAACCCCAGCTCAAATCGGGCATGTTTCCTAGTTTCAGGCTGATAACGCGGAGAAGACAAGGTGGTCGGAATAAGGTTCACACCAAGATCCGATCTGCGGGCCGCCCCGTGCACATCTCTAGCCGCTAGTTTCTGAGTCAGACACAGTTTGTGGACGAGGGATTTAGCTTGAAGGCTTTCGGAACTAAGGCGGATATTAGATTAGCCTGCAGGCCGTCGGGACTAAGGCGGGCACTAAACTTAGCCATGGCTTGGTATGATACGGTACCTAATTTTCCAGGAACCTCGGGCTTCGGGCCTGATTGGTACTTCGCTCCAGGTATGATATCTTTCTTATTTATGTCTATCTTATTCTCTCTTTGTACGATAGACAATCAGCATCTTTAATTTTCTTTGTTGGTTGCTCCCAACAGGTCCACACACGGCATGCCCTTCCGCTCGAGCGCTCGCTAAACTCTGGTATTCTCCCACGCAGGCTGCCAAATTCCGAACAAACCTTCAGTACTTCCTTTATAATGCGGTCCCTTCCGAAAATTTCCAATCCTTAGCTGTTATTAAGCGATTCCGTACACCGAGGGCCAGAACCGTATCCTCTCGCCTCTCCAAAGGTTACTTTCGCATCATCCGCAGTTACCATCGCTTCCCTGATAACATCTCCCTGTCATACCGAAACATACGAGGCAACAGAAGACCATCTGGCTACACCAGCTTCGCCTAGCTCTCCACTTGAAATAACTGAAGATATTGCTCCACCTGTCATCGAATCCAATACACGACGCTTAGTTTCCGATGAGGTGGTCTAGGAACAAGGGGATGAAAGGTTGACAAGAACACATATCAACGATGTGCGAAAGTTACTAGTTCGGGATAGGAGCTCGCAGTCATTTGTGATATTGGGTATATCACAAGCTGACTGCTGCTTTGACAAGATGCCGTACCAAGAATACCAGAGCTTACACGAATAACTATATTGGCAAGATTTGATCTCTCTTTATGAAATTCAATGATGAAATTTGGGTTCAAAGTAGCGACACTGCTTGATAGAATCTGGATGCAGCGAGACAGCTCTAAAGTGATATCGCGGTCGGATGGTCGGCGCCTGAGGAGATAGAAGCTTGGCATCATGGATTCGGTAGAGCTGCTGGTGTGTATATAAGAGTCATAGGTAGATATGTCATCATCGTCAAGGGAATACGCTCCCGATGTTGGTATATGCCGATAACACTTGCTGTCGAGATCATTGCTCTCCAGCATACAAATATTGGAATGAATCTGTACCGGTCAGGGGTCGCAATAGACCGTCCGCCCGCCAGTTTTTCAGGTCCCCGTGTCGTTTTCTAGTTTCGGGCAAGATATTGCAAGACTAGGGCCCAATCAGGGCGACTAGAGGTGGCGCCTACGCCTGTGGTTACTGATTTACCTGTAGTTTATGCAGTGATTTCGATCAAGACACAGTGATGCGGGCTCTCCAATCAGTGGATGATCGACTAGATATTTTATGGTGCAAATGATGTACCCTAGACACGGTTGAGAGGCATAATGGATATCATCACTCCGTTACGACTGCATTATTCGCGTCATGTGTCCATCACTCGGAAGACCGCCGGCACCTACAGTCCTGCAGTCTAAAAACCTCCAGGACGGAAATCGTAGTCCTGGACAAGGCAAGATCTTGCCCGGACGGGACGGAATGTTGCGAACACTGGTATTGGTCAGGTTCGCTTCTAGTTTTGATTTGGAACTTAGGATCATGGCTTGTCATTGGGACGATGGCGGCCCCCATATGTTGATTTGAGAGGAAGATAGCTGATTGTATGCAGCAAGAAGAGAGCTAGCCTTCGATGTTGCATATATAGTCCAATCTCCCTGGCGTACGGCTTATAGGCTTCAGCTGGGCTGATGCATAATCTCCTTAAGATAATGGTCATTGCAGACTCAGCTGGAGATGCCAGCTGAGTGCGCATGCATGCGTACAGGGCATACTCTCAATGCCGTATATAAGATCACGAATGTACCTGTACTTGAGAATACAAGGCTTCTAGCAATCAGTATTTCAACATTCGATCCGTGTACATACTCGTGTGAGAAGCTATGACTAGCTGTAGACAGCAGTCACGCACACAATCAGGGTATCTACGTTTGCATGCATTTATGCAACACCAAATCTTCAGTTAAACTTTTTGATACCTAGGGCGACTAAATTCACACTCTTTTGCTTATCCGCATAGTATCATAGCCTCTTGGGAATGATGTTGTAGTGTGATACTGTTAGTATATCACCTGTGATGGATGTGGCTGCAGATGCGCACATTATACGGCTGAGACACATGTTCAAGATTTCATGCATTCAGAAGCCAGTTATCACAACCGAAATGTCACCTCGCAATATGACTTTTATGGTGGCAGGCGACTGGTTTGCTTAATTATCATGACAATAACTTCGCTTATGTTGCAGCGAAGGAGGCCGAACTTCGACTGGGCCAATGTTATGGTGTAATGATGGTTTTGAAAAAATATTGTATGTTCTAGGAGATAGCTACTTTTAGAGAGAAGGTGCGTTGTGAGGCGATCGTGCTTGTATAGAAACTTCGGTAGTGTATCTCGCTAGACTTATCTCAATCAGGACATTATTCAAATAGCGCCCTTTTAATCTCAGAACCCTGGTGGGCACTCCGAGACAAGCGTCATGCAACTCGCTTTCCCTGAAGCACAACGCACTCACAGTTTTTCCAAGTCAGAGTTAATATATCGGATGGATCATAAAACCACAAGAAAGTTCCGCATTATCAGGTAAGTCAGGCATCACAGTGACTCACTCGAAGGTGATGGCCCAGCAAAATACATATGCGAGTCCATTACCTCCCTTCTCGCGGTAAAGCCATCCGCAGCGGCAAATGAAGGAATTCTCTCAGTTGCTACTTCAGAATAGCCATCGGTTTCGCCATTTCTGGGGAGTAGGTAGCTACGGACTCGGCTTCACTCCGACTGTTGTAGCCCACGTTGTTAAATATACTCCCTCTATCGGATCTGGTGGCAACTTTCCTTTTGTCAAACCTCTTACACCATCGGATTTCGAAGGCAGACCGCCGTTCAGCGTGGACGCTCGATAACGCTATGACGTGTTATGCGAGTTTTGGATGGACGATCACCAGCATAAAAAGGGCTGAGTCTGATGCGTGGTATTAACATCGTCAGCCCGGACGCATATGTATGCACCGGCGATGGCGTCGCCGTGTAATCGTCGGCAATAGGTACGCTGATCACTTTATACGACCCCCACGCCGGCCGCGGTTACTAGCTGTTTGACTTGTTAAGAAGGTACGATTGGAACATCGATTCGGTGTTTGCCTGCGCTGTAATGATACGAAACCCACTGAAAAGCTGGCGTGGGGGCGAATTCACAATTATCGACGCCAACAAGACCAGCTGCTAACTTCTGATGATAGATCTTGCAACGTTACTAAAGGCGGTCTGACTAAATCTCCTGAAAATGCGGTATCTATGCTGAAAACGATCAGAACCGAGGAAACATCGAACAGGCGCGAATTATCCTAAGAACAGCAAACACCAACTACGCGCAAACGTTTGCTGCCGCTGTTGGAGAGCGGTTCGCAGCGTATTAGGCGGGTCAAACATATTCGGCGGAATGCTCTGGCGACGTCAACAACGTCAAATTCGCGTATCAGAACGTGACGCTCACCATATCGAAGCAGAGATTAAATCCAACAGAGCATGGAGATTTTCTTCCAGTGAGCCTACCGAAAGCCACAAATAAACGATAGCCCCAACAAAACCTGTATATACAGGGATGTCTGCTTGTGTTAACAGAGAGCAGGATTATCTCCGCCGACGCAAGGCTTGAAAATTCAACTCGACATGTTCAAGGTCGAAGATAGATCTAGACGCTGTTATCCTGATGATTGTGGTGCCACCTGCTAAAAGCAGAGCAGACCACAACCGGTAACCAAAGGCCAGCTGAATTATCGTGGTCAAAACTTCTACTTCTAACGGCATCCAAAATAGGATTATAGCTACAACATAGTCAATTCTATCCTCAGTGTTTGGAACAGGGTGGGCGAAAAACTACGGAAGTTGGGAAGAATAAGGTATTGAATACTGGAAAATCGAATCTTACAGGAACTCAGTATTATATTTCGCACCTACTAGCAATGGGACTGTATTACTTTTACCCTTCCGTAGCATGAGAATATTTTGCGGAATTAGCCATTGACTCGAAGTTCAAAAGACTAAGGTTAGGTTTTTGCCTTCGGGATGGCTGATACGGTTTCGTATACCACTAGCTGAATTCACGCGCATATGAGCCGTGGCCTAGGAGGAAAATGAGCGTGGGCATAGCCTAGGAATCTACATGTACAAGTGAATGGAATACAAATGCATGTAACTCCAAATATTAAAATGGAAAAACAGTGATGTCCAATGAAAGTTATGTGCCAAGGCTTTGATCGGATGCTTCATCTCGAATAGAACCAATGAACACTCTGTTCCTGGCATATTTATCTCATGACCCCCCCTGCATATTAGCTGACCTCTAGCATTCGCCGCCGTCTTTGGATACGCAAACGCAGTTACTGCATCTGATGGCTTTTTGCTTCTTAGCTATCATCCACGCCTGTTAGAGATCAGCGGGTGGCTCATGTTTGCTTTTCAGTATGATGTCGTGGAACCTTGTTATCATTAGGCCATAACTCCAGATCATGCCGGTCAGCTGTGGCATGCCAAGCACCTATGACGCTTTTTTATGAATTCCAACTGTCGGCTTCATGGTACCAATTTGTTCTTACCCTATAATATTCGCCCCCTAATACATTAGTTAGGGTGCAACAGAGTGGTGATATCCTGTCAGGTCTAAGTGAAACATTTTAGGTGGCTTGCCTACGCTGCGGAGTTTATTAAGGCGTCATTTAGGGCTAGGAGAACTTGTCCCACTGACTCTGGCTCGTCATTGACTCATTAGAAGTCTGGGGTTCAATCTGGATTCTCGAAGATTGCCCCCCGGATATTCCGTCGGCTAATGTAGTATATATCAATAGGATGCGTTGGTGAGAAGGATTAACTTCTCTTGTGCCCAGTGTGGTAGCGGAGGAAATTCCACCGACCTCTGGAATAAACCCTTCTCGAAAATGGGGGGTTGAGTTTATAATTAATCCCGAGCCCTAATCGAAAATTTCCGATTCCCAACACCCCGAAACACAACCCGAAACCCACCCCAAAGAAGCCCGCAGCAGAAGATACTCTCGGGAGAGCATGTACAAGGTATATTTTCTGTAGTAAAAATATGCTCAGCAATGTGGCCTACCGCTCTCTGAATAACCTGAAAAGGTAGATCTCATGCTCATGATCGGAATCGAACGAGAAGCCATCAGGAAAATGGTTCAGGGTTCGGGATTTGGAGTGTGGTGCCAGGACTTGTAACGGGGAGGGTTAATTCCAGAGGCTAACCGCGTATGAGTTTACCAACACGTGGCTAGCCAACCTGGGAACGAGAGAAGGATTAACTAAGGTCTGCTCCCTTTAAGCCCAACCCTAGTGCTAAACTATCATCGGGGTATATACTACGATACTGCCTGCTCACCTTGATACTAAGTATTGCACCCACCCCTCCTTTAAGTTCATGCATGGTAATATGTGCTCTTTCCTGTTGATTACCTTTTCGCTAAGTTCCGCTGTGTACCTGTGTCGATTATGTTACAACTTACACCAAAGTAACACAACAAGAAAACATTACCAAGTATCGCGAGACCTTGACTAGAGCAAAATGGTTTCACACGACTCAGGGTGGTTTTTATCTCCAATTCCCAGCACAACGATTTGACGTTGTACAAGAAAGTTTTCGACTTGGATTTCACTAGTGCTGTGTATGAAGCGTACAGCCCTCATACACACAATTCAGGACTTTACTGTAAGGCTATTCCGGAGTAGTTTGACGATGGTACCCACAAAACTTCACTACTAAGCAAGATTGAGAGTCATTGAAGAAGAATCTCACCAGATTAATCGATAGAGCTGCAATTCCCCAGATTGCCGACTTTCGCTCGTTTATCAAGCTAGTTGTTGCAGCTACGACTTCCTGAGCATTGGGAATGAGACCCGGAGCTCCATAAATGAGGATATCTGGTGCGTTGGATCTCCGAAAAAAAATCATTACAGCGGACAGCACCTTGGTATCAGCCGAGTGGGTAGGATATTGGGTGGCACAGCAGTTCAGAGTGTGAAATTGGGATTATAATAGAGCTTAAAATTCGTCCAATCCCACCTAGGATGGCCTCTTCTGCAGTGATTAAAGTCCACAGCGTTGGACCATCAATTAGGGAACAGCGACCTTGCACCATTCCCCTTAATCGGCCCTTCCAGACCCCTGTGTACAATACAAGACCGCGTTATTTTATTCGAATGGCGCAATTGATGGGACCTTCTATGTTGTTTAGCCTCAGTCTGTAAGCGTATATCCGTCCCATGGCACACCAAAATCTCCCACTACTCGTCGGTGCAAGCAGTATACGAGAGCACAAGCAGTATCCCTGGGACTTGATTTAAGAATTATCATAAAGAGAATCGATAAGAACGCTATTTTTGGACGACCCTTGCTACGGTGTTGGTAGTACACAGCCGCGGTAGCAATTTACACACTACGATAAACGAGGGACACATCAAGTACCTGACAACTAAGTGCGCACGTGCGGCTAAAAAAAAGCACCAACTTGAGTATGTTCCCCAGCCCCAACCTTTTCAATCACTTTTCCACTCCTTTTTCGAGCTTGAGTCTGCGCTTCTCCCTTTCGGCTATCCTCCAGTTTTACATGTTGGTGTTATGCCCGGGATTGGGAAACGCAGCTAAGCGGTGAAAAAAAAGTGGGAAGCTGGTGTAAAGAACGGAGCTGGCGCACTCTACTTGCGTCTCAGTAGGCCATGCTACTTTGTGTCTGGGAGATTGGAGTGTTGGCTCGTGAAGAAATGCCTTATTTACTGATGAGCATCGATATCACGTGACTACTAAGATATGTATTGTTACCACTATAATATACCTCTATCCAACACGAAAGGTCTTGCCGAGGCTCTACAAGTTGTCGAAAAGGTCCGTGTCACGATAATTAGATAAGTCTAGTAAAACAGCAGGCATATATCCAGCCTCTAGGGCTGATATTAGAGCTGAGTGAAAAGGAAGAAAAGGAATTCATACCATGCAGTTTTCTTTCTCACGTGGCGTACCAACATTCTATGTTTTAGGAATTTTTTGGGCACATCCTTTCTTTTTTGTAGCTCGAAAGTGTGTTTTTTGTAGCCACTAGTAACACAGTTATAACCCAAAATTCTTTTCGTTTCTGTAATGTCCAGGGGCCAGCCGGTTAGGGGATTCAGTCAGAAGAATGGCTGAACGGCGCCTTAAGCGAACAGTACTTTCCAAACCTCCTATCTTACATATCGTAGGAGATGCATGAATATCGCCCCCCACCCCCGGGGGCGGATAACTAAGACTTTCATCCATGACCTGACTTTCAGAAACTGCTGGCATGGTTCAAAAGAAGCTCAAACGCAGTTGATACATCCAGTTGGACCAGTGCATTTCTGATAATTATCCTTTCAAATAGCTTTACTGAAATACTTCAAGGTCAGTCCCTCTAATCGAACAATACAGACATTTAGATGATAACTGACAAGCTGGTAGTACCTATCAATCAGAATGCCAGGCTCCGAGGACGTCTTTACAGGTACATGGATCAACTACGACCGCGGCAAGTTTCTTGGTCCACGATACACCGTTGAATCTCAGTCAGCGGCCATCTGGCTCGCCTTTCTCGCAATTGTGATTACCTACACCGGCAACCGTGTTTGGGTGATGGTATGCTTCTGCATTTATCATTTCCGCCATCATGAACAACCACGACAAGTCTTCGAGAGACAACAAGACATCCTCCTCCGTACGACTACCACAAGTGCCGGAATGATCTGGCGGCTGGGGGACCATGTTTGGAGATGGCGGAGTACAGACAGTATTCGAAAGTCCACGACGACTGTTTTCCTCATCGGGGCTATCCTGCATTTCGGATTTTTCTTGTTGGCTGGAATATGGTCTGGCTGGGCTATAGGCGCATCAGATAACCATGTTATCGGGAATAGTAGCACATGTGGTATGTGGATACCAAAGGGGACTGATAGAGTCATGCGGGGTGTGTGGAGCGCCGAGGCCCATCTCAACAGCAGCTGGGCTGCCGACAGCTACGCTCAAAATTGTTACGGACAATCGACATCCTCGAGTTCAAGCTGCCAAATGCTATCCTCCACAGAGATTCCTTGGCACCCAGTCCATAACGTCAGTTGCCCATTTGGAAACCTGTGTTTAGAGGGCACCAATTCAGCGTTTGAAATGGACACAGGCGACCTGGATATACATTACCTCGGCATCAATGTGAACTTTCCGATGACGTTCCGGAGGAAGACCACCTGCTCGCTGCTACGTCAAGACGGATATTATTCCACGATAATTGGTAATCCAGACGCTGAGCAGTACACGACTTTCGGAGTATTCAAATATGGGCCTCTACCGGGCGTACTCTGGAATGAAACCCATGCCTTCAACCTCTTTGCACCGACTCAACAACCGGGCTATACCATCGATTCCTACACCAGCTCTCCGAGCAAGTACTTTATCGAGCCACTGCTACACAACGACGGGTTTACGACGCTGCTTTTCATGGGAGGCAGTGGAGTTTTAGCAACACATATAATAGACGATATTATGTTCGCGTCCCACAACAAGAGCACATTTCCAGGACTACAAGATACCTACGAGCCTGATCAGAAAGCCACGGTTACTGCATGTGTTGATAAGTATCGAGTATGCTATTCGGACGGCTCCTGCTCAGTTTGGTTCGACCCCGGCGACTCTCGCAAGGTTCTCGGTATCAAAAAAGGCATACTGACAGAGCATGCATCCCGATTGATCGCTAAAGGATTACAAGTCATCAACGATGCTATCGCTGGGCGCGGCGGGGAAATCTTGAGAGCATCCCGGACCATCTTCCTCAAAATGCAAGCCGGTAGCCTTGCCCGTGAGCAATGGAAGTTGGAGGTTTCCCACCTGTTTGAAATTGGCTTGGCTGGGATGCAGCTTTCGATATTTGGAGTTCCCTCGAAGCCAGATTATCTCGATTACTCAAACCTTGAAAATTCCATCGTACCGACTACGGAATTTTGTAGGATGGTCAAGTATCGTTCGGCACAACATACATCCCTCAGCCTCGTGCCTCTCGTGTTGATACTGAGTATGTGCGCACTCCTGATCGGCCTAAGCTACACTGAAAATTTGGTGGGTGCCCTGCTGTGGAAGAGGTGGCCACATCGTGTGCTAGCTTGGCGGTTGGATTGGCCTCTGCAGATGCAGCGACTTGCGAATGAGGGTTTGGGGCTTGGAGGATGGAGGCACGGATTTGTGGACACAGTACCGATTGGTGAGGGGGAGCTAGGTGTTCCGATTCTTGTGGATGACGGGTATGCTAAGTTGGGGATTGCTGGTGGTTTGGATCCAAACCCGATTAAATTTAAACAGCTGAAGAACTATCGCTATGATGGTAGTAATTACCGAAGCAACGCCTCAAATTCATCTGGTACTGTGGAAATCGCAGGACAGAGTCCAGAAACAACAGAGCGCGTGGTATCTAAATTAGGCTGAAGAAATGTCACATTAAGGTAAGTTTCGCTAATCATATACCAGAATTGGTGAGAGTACTGATGCTTCCGAAGTTTTCCATGGGTATAGGACTGGTACCATAGGTTTAGTGTTAGTTTGTCTTTTACTGTATGATTCTTTTCAATGTATCGCACCCGAGGAAAATATTGGACACGCTATTTCTGGCAATAATGGGTTTTGTTGTTCAGAACTGGTGATGATTTGGGAGTTGAAGTTGAGGCTGAAGTCAAGGCGCATTTGTTTTTAACATTTATGATAACGAGTTTCTAATCTTCGCGTTGTGCTGCTTCTTATCCGTTCGGTGCTGTATCTTCATGATTAGGAAATGGTTTAATGATCCTGACTTGCACCACCAAGAAGTTGAACGCCCAGTTCTTGATGATAGCACCCCGTAGATCATAGAAAACTTATCAAAGCTTCACTACATACTTAGCAGGCTGTAGATCAGGTTTTAGAAGAAATCTCCTAGAAGCTGTTGAAATACCAGGACAGTTTCTGTCGCTTAATACATGGGACAGTAAACTGTTTTTGTATTACACCACAACAAAATCTACTTTGAGAGCTCCACCACATTTCAAGCTGAAATTACTCAGTCTAATGGCCATTTAAAAATCAAATAGCAGCAGTAGGTGAATTTCGGTGACCCCAGGACTTCCTCATCTTTGATAAGTAGAAAAACCAGACCACTACTTTTCCCAATAAAAGAGCAATGATAGGGATTGGTGTATATTTTTTGCGAATAGAAAGAGTTCATTGCCTATCTCAATTCCTTACAAAACCCTACGGTGACCTCTCGATGTTTTGCATTTTTACCTCTTTCTTTCTGTGCTACTACGCAAAAACTAATCTTTAGAACCCGCATTCACTAGCTGCAGTACCTCTCGCTGTTCGTCACAGATCCTTAATGCCAATGCGCGACATGGCATATCACTCGGCCGTCTGTTAAGAACTGTACTTATTGCGCATATGGAGAGAATAGTGTGCGTAGACTATGGTACAGAACGAAGAGAAGGTGAAAGGATCGGGATATATACAGGAGACTTGTGTGCATTTCTATCCACCTCGGTAACAGTGAACTTCTATCAGGTCTGTAACACGTCTCAGGCCCATAAATGCAACAATTGGAGACCAGTTCCGACTACAAATTGCAGCTCGCTAGAGAATTCCATTAATAAGGAGATCCGAGCCTAAACAAAAGCAACGCTTCCCACACTCACATCGACTTCATTGTCATGAACCAGTTAAGCGGGGTGTTAGTGGGAACACAGCTACTCACTCGCTGATACAAATTGACTGGTGAACTTCAAGATCCTTTGCACCTCATGAAGCCAGTATATTCTGGTTATGCGAATGCTCCTAGAAACAACAATAAATTGTAGCATACTACCATCTCGATATATTGGCGGTGGTGTCACTTCCCGCTGCTTCGTGTCCTGATGATATCGATGAACTACCACCTTGCGCATTGAGTACAAAAAGAAGTGGCGGAGGAAGTTTCTATGTTCTCTACCTACTCGCTACTCAATACAGTCTTCACACCCACTCTCCCCCCTCTCATCCACCCCTCCTTCATCCCCCTTAACACACCCCAACCCTGCCACTGTATACGTTCCATCCCCGGAATTCAAACTTCCAGATACCATATTTCACTGTTGATCTCTGATATTAACGGTCCTATCGAGAAGCTGATTCAGCGTTGCACCTGCATCAATCCCGTCCGGAGTCCGGACGGTCAGTCGGATGGCAGAACTGGTTGCGCAGCAGCACCCTGGGATTCCTCGGCGTCCGGAACCTTGTGTGAGGGGTTGAAAATTTGGGATTGCTTTTATTGACACGTATGGTCGCGTAATAGTGGAAACTCGTTGATGTCTCTTGTGTGCGTACAAGATTAAGTGAGAGAAAAGGAGAGACAGCTAGCATGAGAAGCAAGTACGTGATCATTGGCAAAGCCCTCTACTACACCAAAAGTTTGCATTAATCCTGATGAGCTTATCCGAGAGCCATATTCTTGAACAAACAACGAAAAGCACCCTGCACGTGTGCTACCGTATCCAGTATAGCAGATGCGGGAAAATGATCATCCACGGCAGAACGTTGTTGAAATACTAATTGCTAGAAGCTTATATTCTCAAGTACAGGTACATTCCTGATCTTATATATACGGTATTCGGAGTATGTCTTGTATGTCTTGTACGCATGCATGCGCACTCAGCTGGCATCTCCAGCTGATGAGTCTGGCATCTCCAGCTGAGTCTGGAACGACTATCATCTTAGAGAGATTATGCATCAGCCCAACTGAAGCCATACGCCAGGGAGATAGACCATATATGCAACAAACGTAAGTATGTATGCCACGAGTGCTGCACCCGTGACTCAACCGGGCGAGGGAATTTCCACCACCCATAACTGTGTCTGCGGGCGATATACTCCCGCCCCCGCATCTGGAATTTACAGTAGCGAGATGCACAGGATGCAAGAATGTGGGAGTACCCACCTCCCTGCCGCCACCCTCCCTTGCTCCGAATAAACACAGAACTCGGGTAGTCATATACACCCGAGGTGGCGTAGACGCCACGATTGAAGATTGGAGTGTCTCCAAGAAGTCTGCCCTGGAGAGAATTGCAAAGTGCTTAGAGATGGACACAGTCTCGAATAAAATATCAACTTCTGGGCATTAATTTCTCACCCAAAGACAAAATCGCTCAGACGTTAGGTTGGCGCTTCACCATTTGTAGTCAGGAGAGTTTTTCTGGTGGTAGCTGCCGTGCTGTGTTGAAATATGGAAGGGGAGAACCGTGTGAATAGACTTAAGGTACAGAGACTGAAGAGCAGGAGAAAGACTCGAGATATATACAAGGTAGTTGGGTGCCTTATGCCCTACCGGCTGTGTGCCTTGACATCAGCTCAGCTGAAGCTCAACTCGGTCAGGTTCATGCAACATGCTGCATTGAGAGTACGTACTCTATGAACTGTGACGATAAAATGGAACTTACCTACACCTGATTACCATTTGCCGCACATTTTAATACTAAGCGAGAGAGAGAAGCTTACCGTCATCTACTTCTAAATATGCACACCACCGCCCCGTCCCCTTTTTTTCTTTCGTTGTGTCAAGAGAATTTTCTTCAGTTTGTCTATTCACTAGCTCTAAGATGCAGCCAGACATATTGCAGTAACATATATACTATACTGAGAAATAAATTACGAGCTTCACTGGTCGTTGGAACTTCTGGTTCGCTATATACACGGCTCGGACATCTACCATTGTGCTATATACATATGAGCAGTGTCGAACTTTGCGTAACCCGCTCTTACAACTACCATCACCATTGTCAATTTCACTTAGGTCAAAGTGATCTCTCGCATCACACGTACACAGCTTGTATCATCTTCACCTCGATTCGTCTTCAAACTTTGGCGGAGTGATACATCGTGACATGCCCCGAGCTGCAACGCTACACCTAGAAATACCCGCTCTGCACACAGGTACAATACTTCAGATAATGAAAAGTGTAGGGACAGTACACGAGATAAACAAACTCTGACCCAGAGAATATGGTAGACTGTAAAAACTTGTTCTTTTTGCAACCAAGAATTAAAGTTGACATCAGGTCCTGACAAACCTTGAGTGCTAAGTACACCATATATCGTATTGTAAAGTATAGGCATAATACGAGGATGTGGTCTAGTAGTAACGGCTAGATAGTCTAATACGAGGATGTGGTCTAGTAGTAACGGCTAGATAGTCTAATAGCGTGTGCATGATAGCTTGAATGCAACATGAAATACATATACGCCGGCCCCCAAAGAAAATAGTCTTATTTCTGAAATCGGACTAAGTGCTCGATAAACCGTGTTTGATATCGCAAGGGGATGTGGTCAAGAGGTATGATTCCTCTTGAGTATCAAGGCGGTCTGGCGTTTAATCTGCCGCTTCTCCACTGTTCTTCCGTGTTATTTGTTTATATTTAGTTCGGCGGTATTCGAATGCCTGTAGGACTTGAGGCGAAGTGACAGACTGGAGTTAGTACGTAGAGTAATAAGTCTGATAAAACACTGCGGCAATTTTAATTGAGTTAAACAGTACTAAGCAATGCACCGAGCTACAACACACACCTCCGACAACACACCACACCACCTTCTAGTTTTGCCAAGACCGATTTTATCCAATTAAGTTTGACATCGCAAGAAAATTTTTGCTTCGGTTTTCAGTTGAACGAACTTCAACCGCCTGAAAGCTAAGCACGATGAGTCTCTTTGGAGCAACTACCACCTTTAAGAAAGCAGTGGCGAGAATGAAAGCAGAGGAGGAGAAAAAGTCCAAAGCCGAGTCCGTTGGGACAGAGCAATCCACCTCCAAGAGTGTTTCAAGCGGTATAGGAGCACAGATGATTATCGCCTGGGGCCTCGAGGATCCGGACGGAACAGCGACAACTTCCGAGATCGCTCGGGAGGAGTTGGGGAGTTATTTGGGAAGGGACAAGGAGGCGGTCACCTCGCCTAGAGAAGTGTTTAATGAAGGAGTTAGGATTCATAATGCCGAAGTGAGGGCAGCAGGACATCCGAGCCCAGTGATGGAACCGATTTTGGGCTCGGCGCCATGCGAAGAATATGGGGTTAGAAAGTCGCAAAAACACGACGTCCAAACCATTTCGAGCAATGATGAATCTTCGTTATCCTCACCACCACCGACTACGAGTTATGGAGGAAGAGACATTTCCTTTCCATCACAGACACCAGTGCAGAGGGTCTCGACTCCTGCACCGACTACAAGTTACGGAGGAAGCGTTCTTGCTATGCCTCTAAGCGCTTTGCTTCAGAATCCTTTTTCGACTCCTAGAGCAGGCACTGGGATTATTGCGCAGAGGTATATTCAGGCCGGAGGAAAATGCCAGTCAACATGCGGAAAAAGAGGGGGGAATGGAAAAGACCTGGAAAGTCTACACACCCATCCCGAGAAAATTTGAAATTAGCGACAGCGAGGATGAGGCGATGACAGAGGTTGAGTGGTGGGAGGAGGAGCCCTACATGACACCAACGAAGAAAGGAAAAAAGCGCAATAAGGGGAAGGGAGTTGAGAGGCCGGCAATGCCCGAACGACCAATCCCGAATATGCCGCAAACACCTAGCAGGATGAAGCTCGATTCCGATTGGGCCAAGCCTGCAGACGAAATACCCAAAGAGGAGGGGAAGACTAATCTCGAGGCGTTTATTGGTGAGTATCTTAGGAACACTAATGGACTTAGGGACTTTATGTTGGCCCAAGAAAAATACGACGGGTTGTATTCAACATGGTGGGTGGAGCAAGCAGAGAAGCTGGCTGCAAGACAGAACCATACGGATGCTGGCGTTACAGCGACTCGCATGAAAGCGGATTGAATTCTGAATGAGGTAGAGCTGAGCAGGGAGTATGATGAGGATAGGGCAGATAAGCTCAACCAAAGGTTGGAAAAAATTGAGAAGAAGGTAGCCAAGCTAGCTCTGGTTAATATGGCAAAGACAATTGAAAATGCGCTGAGTGGGTGCATGGAAAAAATGATAGATCAGTTGACGGATAGGGTGGTGGAGAGGTTTCAGGAGATGGCTGATCAAGATAGGAAAAAAGAGGAAATCCGAAGGGGGAAACAGGTAGAAGTCACCCTGGAGGAAGAGATGAGCGATGTTGAGTTTGAGCCAGGAGCGACCTTTTCGAGGGAGGAAAACGAGAAGGTTGCAAGAGCTATCCGGGCTGAAATGGAGGTGGATGAGCAATTGCTGGAACAGTCTAAGCATGCGCCAGTGATTCCGCCGGGAGGAGCGGGGAAAGAGTTTCCGCGTCTGGAGGTGGGGCAGGTTACGATTTTGAAAAAGAAACCAGTGGTGCCAGCGGTACCGCACCAAAAGAAGAAGGAGGTGAAAGAACCAGAGGAGGGGGTGATTCCGAAGGGACTGAAGGCTGGAGGGAAAAAGCCAGAGGTTAAGAAGCCAGAAGTAAAGAAGCCAGAAATTAAGAAACCGGAAGAAAAGAAAAAGGAGACAAGGGCGCAGAGAGCAGCAGCCCCACCACCACCAAAGAAACAACCCGGACAAGCACAGCAACAACAACGTCAGGGTGAAAATAAGAAGAAGGGGGATGGCTTCACTGAGGTGAAAAGAAGTCAGCAGAAAAAGGAGGAGTTGAAGCTGGTCCCCCCAGGACAAAATTCGATGGAGAAAAGAAGAGTTACGTTCAAGAGGGATAATGGACTCCCTCTTTCACAGAAGAAAGATTTGGACAATTCGTCAGAGGTGAATAGAGCACTTTTCGAGGCTAAGGTCCCATATTTTGTGCGCATCCAGGGGTTTACGAAGAACACCCGGGGATGCTTGTCTTCAATTATGACTCCCGGCGCAACGGCCGATATGCTGAATAGGTATAGGGAGATTGTGATTAAAACAGCGAGGAATGTGGACACAGAAATTGTGGACATCGAAACAAATGAGCTTTGGGAGAAAGTGAAGATGCATGGTGTCAATTTCGACAGGTATTTGGGAAAGAAGACAGGAGGTGGACTGGAGAAATTGAGACAAGAGTTGCAGGCTGAGAACGAGGGAGTGGTGTTGCCCCTCACCATTAGCTGGATCGGAGGACCGAAAGATGTGCAGAAGAAGAAGGGGGAAGGAAAGAAAGCATCTTCGGTTGTGTTTGCAGTCAAGGGAAATGAAATGGCTGAAAGAGTTTTGAAAGGAGGTTTGAGAGCAGCTGGAGTGAACTACGATGTGGAGAAGTTTATGACAGCTGGCCCGGATTCCTTTTGCGGAGTGTGCAGCAGATGGGGGCATATTGAGGCGAAGTGTGGATCTTTGGGAATGCTGGCATGCATGTTGTGTGCAGGAAGGCATTTGACGAAAGATCATAAGTGCAACGTGGTAGGTTGCAAAGCTAATGCAGGACAGAACTGCACCCATAATGTCGACAAGTGCGTCAACTGCAAGGGAAATCATATTGCCAAAGCGAATGCTTGTGTTAAGAAGTAGGACGCAATAAAGACGGCGAGAGATGAAAGGCGAACTTCGAAGGAGAGGGAGGGAGAATGCCGAAATGTGACCACGGATCACCAGAAGAAGCTGGATCAGGTTGAGGATGGGGGACCATCGACAGCAGGGGCCGAAAAGAATGTTCCGGAAGAGGAACAGAGAGTTGAGGACCCGGAAGTTCAAGTTGTTTCGACACATGTAACGGCCGAGCAAAGCTCTAACGCAGGGACCCCAGAACCCTCCATGACGTCATGGTGAAGTGCGTTATGCATAACTGTGGCAGGGGGTATGAGGCGACGATGATTGCGTTGGAAAAAGGAATTGTTTGGGGGGCTGATGTTGTGATGATGCAAGAACCAGTAGCGGAGAAGGAGGGATACAATATCAGTCACCCAGGATATAGGTTGGTCAGAGGTGGAAGAACGATGACCGCAATACGAAGAGATACACACCTGGAGTTTTCGGAAGTGGATATGGGGGGAGATGGAGACATATAGATGTTTGATATAAAATACCCTTCGGGGAGGAAGATGAGATTGGTGAATGTGTATGATCAGCTGAGACAGATGGAGAGAGTGAGAAGTCAAGGCAGACCGGCACATACAGCAAGATGGACAGAGATTATGGGGCATACAAGGATTTTGTTGGGAGGAGATTGGAATGCTCACAGCGATAGATGGGACCCAGAGTGCCCACCGAAAAGAGATGAAGTCTTTCTAACGAATCTTATGGATGAGTATGATTTGACGGATGTTACCGATGGGGAAGCAACCCATACCAGTACGAGAAACTGCGAAATTTCGAGATCGCTAATAGATTTTTTCATAACGAAAGCCGGAATGGGCGATAATTTGGAGATATCTACCGATTTGGCAACTACTTCGGATCACCCGATTGTGTGTGCCCACCTAAGATGGGACAAAGGGGAAGGAGTCAAAGTATCGAGAAAGGTTACGGGATGGGATATCGATGGGCTCAAGTCGGAGGAGGAAAAAGAAAATTACAAAAAAGCCAAAAAATATTGGGAATACAAGAGTTCAAAGAGATCTGGTCTGGATGAGAAGAGCAGTGAAGAAGATTTACAGAAGGAAGCTAAGTGGATACAGCAGAATTTTGTTAATCATCTTAATAGATGCTGCAAGAAAGTTAAAGTTTGTGTGAGATCAAAGAGGTGGTGGAATGAGGAGATCGCAGAAAACAGGAGGATTTTGGGCTCGTTGAAGAGTGCCAGACGAAGGGGGGAAGCGACGCAGCAACAAGTTAAGATGCAGCGAAGCAACGTCCGAAGAACAACCCGACAATCGAAAACGAAAATGTGGCAGAAGTTTTTGTCTTCAGCCACAACAGATCAGGTATGGCAGGCCCTGAGGTATACAAAACCGGGAGGTCAGCAAACGACGAAGACTTTGAAATCCAGGGATGGAGTGGCAGCGGAATCCTGGGAGGACAAAGCAGAGTTGATAAAAGAAGAAGCGTTCGCAAGACCTGTGAAGGGTGTGGAGAGAAAGGCCCAAGATGAGGGAGGGGGAATGTGGAAGAAGATTACAAATGAGGATATCCGATTGGCTCTATTCGATCAGTCAGTTGAGAAGGCACCTGGTCCGGATAGACTGGGATTCAAGGCGATAAGGTTGTTGTGGGAGTGGGATGCTGCGAGAATAATCCCAATCGTCAAAACGTCATTCAGGTTAGGAATACACCCACGAGTTTGGAAGGAAGCGAAGGGGGTGGTTATACCGAAACCGAATAAGCCAGATTATGGAGTCGCCAAAGCATACAGGGTAATAACATTGTTGAATTGTCTGGGAAAAGTGGTTGAGAGGGTAGCAGCTAATGCAATAGCAGAGGAGTGTGAGCGAAGGCAGCAACTTCATGATGGACAGTTTGGATACAGAAAGAGAAGGTCAGCAATAGACGCGGTTGGAATGTTAATGAAGAGAGTTGAAGTTGCGTGGGGGAGGGGGAAGACCGCGGCAGTGCTGTTGATGGATGTTAAGGGAGCCTTCCCGCATGTGGCGAAGGGGAACTTGATTAAAAGAATGGAAGAAATGGGATTTGAAGCCGATCTGGTGAGATGGGTGGAATGTTTTATGGAAGAAAGAAGAGTGATTATGTCGATGGATGGGAAGGAGGGGGAGAGTATGGATGTGGAAACGGGAGTTCCGCAGGGGTCGCCAGTGTCTCCAGTACTGTTTGTTAAATATCTTTCGGGATTGTTCGGCAAAGTTGAGGCAGAAGAAAAAGAGTGTGGAAGTGAGGGCATATCTTTTGTTGATGATGTGGCTTGGGTGGTGGAAGGTGAAGATGTGGGGGAATGCACACAATGACTGGAGAGATGCACCGCGGAAACAGCAATTTGGGCGAAGGAAAATGCCTGTCAGTTTGACATCGAAAAAACCGAAGCGATATTGTTCACTCGAAGGAGAAACAATAAGGAACTGCAGATGAAGGCCAAGATCAGAGTCGGAAGTCATGAGGTTCAATATAATACAGAAGCGATGAGATGGTTTGGAGTATAGCTGGATAGTATACTGACTCTGAATGATCATACGAAAAGAATTTTTGCGAAAGCAAGAAGGGCACAGAATACGGTGCGATCCTTGATTAATACACAAGGATTAAACCTGGAAGGATGCCCACGAATTCAGGTCGCTGCAGTACAGGCCGTTGTGTTATATGGAGCGGAACTGTGGTGGAAGGGACAAAAAAATAGAGCGAATGAGGTGCAGAAGATATTGAATGAACAAGGCAGAAGGGTTACCGGATGCTTTAGGACGACACTCCAAGCAGCTCTGATGAATGATGCTGGACTTAGACCGGCAAATGCGATTCTTAATACCCGAGTTAGGTGGTATAAGATGAGGCAAATGATGATGCCCGACGCTACAGGCGGAGGGAGAAGGATAGAAATGGAAGGGAATGTGGTACGAAGGGTGGAGGGGATTGATGAGTTGATCCCGGAGGATTATCCTCTCGAGAGGAGAAGTTATGAGAGGACCACATTACCGGAAATAAAGAAAAGGCTGCAAGGTAAAGTGATAATTCAGGAAGAAGAACAAGCGTTGGAAGAGGCGAGAAAAGAAAGAGATGGCTTAGTTCTTTGGACTGACAGATTGAGAAAAGAAGATGAGTGGGTAGGGTGCTCAGTGGTATGGGAAGAAGAAGGAAGATGGAAAAAGAGGAGGGTGCACCTAGGCTGACAGAAGGAAGCGTTTGACACGGAAATGTATGCGATGTCAGAAGCAGTAAAAATTGCGGACAAGATTTGCAGGATGAAAGAAGTGAGGAGAGTGACAATTTTTACAGACTCCCAAGCGACTTTACAAAGAATACAATCGGACAAACCGGGCCCAGGACAGGTACTGGTGATAAGGACAATGAATTGGGAAAGCGAGTTGACCGACAAAAACATTCAGGTGGAGTACCAGTGGGTACCTGCACATAAGGGTGTGGAAGGCAAGGAAGAAGCGGACTCACAAGCAACGAAAGCGGCGTATAAGCATTGCGGATGTTATACCGAAACGCAAAACCCGCTGACATATTTGAATTATATTTCTTTCGCTCATATTGGTCGGAGGTTGACTGAGGTGAAGTGGGGGGAAAGTTTAAAAGACATAAAGAAGATGGGGATGAAATCGAAGCAGAGTTACCGGTATGATTTGGTGAAGAGGGGGGGTAACAAAGCAGTGATGGAATCCAGGAAGTCAATCGCAGCAAGGTTTTATCAACATAAGACAGGGCATGCTCTTATGGAGAAATACCTTAGGCGGATTGGGAAAAGAAGAGATATGAAATGCTGGTGGTGTGGGCATGAATATCAGATGAGAGACCACCTTTTCAAGTGGTGCAAAAGATGGAAACGAGAACAAAAGCGGCTGTGGGTTGCTGGGCAAGAGGGGGAAGATGGGTGTAAGGGTATCGAAAAAGTGATGAAGGAGCCGAAGATCAGTTTGCCGAAGTCGCATGTCTTTGCGGAGGAAAAATGTTCGCGCAGGCTGTTAGATTTTCTTTGCCATACAGATGTGGGCAGAATTAGCAGAGTGGTGGAGGAGGCGGAGAACTCAGATCACGAGGAGTCGAGTGATGGGGGGGTGTAAAAGTTGATGTTGTTTTTTGGCGGTTTCTTTTGTTTTGGGAGATGAGGACTCGCGACTTTGCTTGTGTATCTTTATGTTACGGAAGAAGCGGGGAGGAAATGTGTACGGGATATATGCCATGGCCGCTAGCGGCCGAATGCAATATGATTACAAACAAACAACCCGAGCTACAACGATCTCAGACGTCCATACGGAACCCATCTATTTTCCAATACTCTAAGAATGTCTTCACACTTCTGTTCTACTGCTCCATAGGTGTCCGCAGATATAACGAAAGAATGGAAACGGAACCCATAGCACTATGGCAACATGGCCTAGCCGCTGTACAAGTTTACTGATCTCTCTAAATGTACAATTCTGACTCAGGTGATGCAGGAAACTGCTTGCAGTAGAATTTCTGGTATAAACGTCTAGGTATGTGTATAAGTAGTGGATTCGAAGAGAGAAGCATCCGAACGGCGACCGACCATTTGTGAATCGGAGTTGCTCAAATGAACATGATTCTCTATGGAGGAGGTATGCGGTACTGCACTTCCGGAAAAGGTACTAAACGGGCTTCCCGGTTGGCGTAGCTTCGCAAAAAATCACCGGACCCGCAAGGCCGAGCCCGAAAATTACAGTTCGGGACTTGTTTTGAGATTTGACCGAGCATATCCTGTCGTTAAGAAATGCGCGCTATATGTCACCGGCATTTATTCTGGTATAGACTGGAATCCAAGTAGCTTATGCTACATAATCACATCCCTAGTCCGCCGTCGGCTAACAACTCCACAACTTTCTTACTCTCCACTTCGTCATCCTCTCCCCTAAACTCTCGATACTAATATCTCCATTCTAATCCACCATCATAAAAGTTCCATTAACGTCCTTATCTAAATGCGCTAGCGCATAAGCCATGCCGGCCTTATTAGCTAAAATGCAGAACGAACTTTCGCAGCAACATTTTGTGGCACTGACTAGAGGAGGATCGAGAAAGGGGTTGAATAATAGCTAGAAGTTGTTGCATTTTGCGTCCGCCAGAGAGGACTGGTATGATAAGTTGGGGGTTAACAAGGCAACAAGAGGAGGAGGGGTGTACCGGTTGCACTGCTGAGGACGAGCGAGAGGAGGAGTGAGAGGTACATTGTATACGGCCTCAGATCTGATCTGCAGAACAGAGACGACGAGAAGGGGTTATATCCAGAAGTGTTGTTTTGGTGCCAGGGTGGTGAGGTATTCGCAGTGAGTCTCAGGAGCCTGTACATGCAGTTTATATTCGGTCTAGAGGCATGTTGTTGCCGGACGAATGATCTAGAACGTATCCAAATATGTGTGGTGTGGTATTCGTATTGCGTTTCCGCGAGGGAGTCTCGTATGACCGGAGATTGCTGTCGGGCTGAAGGCATTCAGCCGGGTCTATACATAGATGCGTACGCACGCATTCACATTTGTACTCTCATATAAATATGGCCTTGTGGCCTTCTTAGATAATACACAATCAAGCTTCTCTATCATCTATCATCTCTACTTGAACAGGGAGATACCCCTAACCCTACAGCTGCGGAATTGACATAATGCACTAATATACTGTGGGGCAAAGAAGGTATTAAGGCGTTGGATACCAATGGCATTAATGTATTGAACGGAACTTTTGCTATTTAACTAACTACATTCCGCTTACGCCTCCCATTGAGAAGCAACTTGGTGACTTTGTGGAATGTCATGGGACGCTACGACCTTAGCGAGCGAGGGAACAACATAGTGCCGAAACCTTTGTCTCGCACCAGACATTTACCCAGCTAAATTTACCGATAGCTGTTTTGACATCCATAAGCAGGCCCATGCAGGATGACTATGGGCCAACTATAGGCCGACTCTAGACTGCATGTATGCACGGGAAGCTTATTTTGAACTGCGCCGTGCGTGTGCGCAGCGTAAGTGGATTCGCGCCTTTTGCAGAGCGAATGCGCTGCAGTTGCAAAGGAACAGTTTCTGCTTGTTTGCAAGCATAGAACTAGTATCCATAGCTACTGCATGAATATTAGAGGTAACTAAACTAGGTGATAAGCTGGTGAAAGAGCATCCTGTTAACTACATATCATTTAAAACCATGTCACGATCGAAGTAAAACTCGTGGAATTAATCGAACTCGAATTTGGGTGTGCGCAAACTTGTAGATGGAGCGTGACGGTGGTGGAAGGGTAGGCACATGTGTGCCCTGTTAAGCAACTTGTTAGATGGAGAGTACCGTAAGAAAAGATTGCAATTTTTGCAGACAGACGCAAGTCGGAAGTAGGCATAATTAAAACAATTGCAGAACGGTCCTAAGACCGGCATTGAACGCAATGGTGGCAGTTCAACAGTTCATCCCAGTAGACCAACTCAAAAACATACAATTTTTTGTTACAGTACTTACGTTCCTACCAATGCTTCGCCTCATGCATACAGCCCTGGTGCCTTGCACCTAACAAGCCGCATGCGAGGCACGAATGCGCCTTGCACCTACCACTGCCACACTCCCAAAGCAGCCATGCAGGCATGCGCCCAACTTTGAGATTAATTAAGTCCTTTGACTTTTGGTCCGGTCACAACATGTTCTATATATGAAATGTGTAGAATCATGTATACATTCATTCCTGGTTTCCAATTTACAATAGCTGTGATACTTATTGTGCCGCGTTGGATTTAGTTTGTGTGAACTACAGAATGAAAACGGAACGGTAATCGTGTCGAAATCCCGGGATTGTGGCATAATTGATTATTACTTAACCAGTCAATGGAGACAATACTGGAGATAGCATTGTGATAGATAACTCTAAGGACTACATGCCAATAAAGGATTCAAGTAGACATCATTTGGTGTTACTTTGGATGCTTCTTTGACTTGTTGATTGACTTGATTGATTCTATCTCGAGGGCCAAAGGCCCGTATATGTACAGTCTCTCATGCGTACGCGTATGCTCGACATGAGACGCATCACCCTGGTCCTGATGCGTATCCTCATACAGCCACCATCTTCATATAAGTCTTCATTCTCATATAAGACATCAGACGGTGCTGAGACTCACGATCCAAGTATACATGCAACATTTAGTAAAGTCGAAAATGTGAGTGAGAGACTGTGAATCTGGCGATTTTTCACCACCTACCCCCTGTTTCACAACCAGTTGAGAATCGAATAGCTAGGAGTATCTATTGCATATATTCTGTCGTTTCGTGCCAATTTTTGTGTATTCGGGCGAGTAATTGTCAAAGGTAGATACTTTGTCAATCTGTACCATACAGTAGATATTTGTCATATGCACAAAATGATCGAGAGCGTCAGGTAATTTCTATCTACCTGACGCAGAGTTAGTAGCAGTGCTAAGCATGGATCTAGCCAGCAGTATATACCATACTTGATCCACAACCTCTCCATGAGTATTAGAGGAAACTAGCAGAGGAGACAAGAAGTGAAAGAGCATCTTGTCCACTACATTTCCTGTATGAATTATATCCTGGTCAGAGTAAAACTCATGGACTTAATTGAGCTCAAACTTGGATAGGCTCGGGTGGTGCTGCGCTGTGGGGAGCGTGGTTCTGGTTGAAGCGTGGCTGTGTTGGATGCGTGGCGCATGTGTGTCAGGTAATAAGGCGCCTAAGGCCATATGCATAAGGTGCCTACAATATTGCCCCATGCTTGGCATAAATCTAGGGATTCTCGCATGCGCCTCGCTGCAGGAGACTTTTGTAGCCAATCGTAGGTGAAGACCTCAACAGATGATAATGCTTGGCATAATTTCAGGGATTCTCGCATGCGCCTTGCTACGGGAGATTTTTTGTAGCCAATCGAATACGAGTAGCAGTTGAAGACATCGGCTAGTCTGTCATACGGCTTTTTTTTACTGCAGCGCCAGTGAAAAAAGACTAGACATCGGCTGCGTACTTACAATAGACCATTATGCCCCACTTCACCTGGCACTTTCATATTCAACACCCAAGTCCTTCCCATCCCTTCCCGAATTCTTTGCCACTTTCTACTCTTATTCCTTCGCATCCAAGCTTTTCATTCCAACGGAAACCTAACAGCTGACTATGCATACATCACACCTCAGTAACTCTGAAAACGTCATCAGAGTTGAAGAATGGGACCACCACAAGGATACTATAAAAAACTTCTTTGTGAGCCAAAGACATACACTCCGAGAGTTGAAGAGAATCATGGAGAGAGCTTACGGCTTCCGTGCAACGTATGTATAGCCTGCAATTCTCGCCTTGTGCTTATATTGCACTCGATGATGTTGACACCTACTGCTCCGATCTAGTATAGCTCAGTATAAAAGGGGACTTAAAGTTCTGAACTTGGAGAAAAACATTCCAAAACGGAAAATCTTACGGATGATAAGAAAGCAGGATCAACGGCGCATCGAAGGCAAACGCACCAAGTTTCATTTCCACGGTATACCAATTAGCGATCAGAAGTTTGAGCGCTCGCGGCAAAGATTTGAAAAGGAATTAGCCGACCGCACCCAGTCTGAGGTTGCCTGTAAGCTCTAGAGAACTCCTCTTACTTTTGTTTCTTGCTGAAAGTTGTGACAGCTACACCGTCGTATGTTGAATACATGACGCCACGTTCACCAGCCTCTGAATCAGATAACAACTCGCCTCGTCTCACCCATCAGTCCATCGAGTCCGCTGTAACAACGGATATCGTGGAAAGCGACATAGCCCATACAGCGAGGGAACTTTATTGCAGAGACCGGATGCACCCTCAGCCCGCTCCCCTAGAGTCCATCGTCCCAATGGGACTTATCGAACTTCAGTCGTCTCCAGGTCCTGCCCATAACTCGTGCAACGACTTATCAGCAAAGAGTGTTTTGGATATTACCTCTGACCAGTTCGAAGCGTATCCTACAGCGTTAAGCACACGGAGCTTTGCGTACAGTACTTCGTCCGATTCGACAAATAGCATCCTATGGTTAGAGGGTGTAGCCCCTCTAGAAACAACATACCCCACGACCCATCACTCTGCGTCGTGCTACGAATCTGGCCAGCTTAGATTGTGCGGAGAGATTGATACCTTGTCGCCACGCACCATGTCACCTAAGATCGCACTATCACGAACCATATCTCTCGAAATCGCCCCCTCACGCACCGTATACCTCGACTCGGTTTCTACTCATACGGTACCCACTCGTTCCAGCTCCCTCGAGAGTATAATTACCTCCCCAGGATCGAATTTGCCATTGCATTGGGCTGGATCGACGTTGCAATCTAGAAGTTTATCTCGGAGCGCCAGTACACGACAGCCAAACAACCCTACGAAGCCCCATTCTGCTGATCACACAGCTGATACTCGTATAGCTATACTCAGTCAACGAGTGCAAGAAGACCTTGGCCAAGGACTCGGGGGAGCGCTTGTTGTACCACAGAATTCCTCCACTCTGGCAACTGGACAAGCTGAACGTCGTCCAACGACAAACAGACGAATTACACCTACGGATATACTGTTCTTACTAGTTGAGTTACAAGAAAGAATAGCTTCCTTGATCCGCAGCCGTGTTGCGCCACAGCTGGGCTTCAGTATGTCATGTGACTACTCTGTTGACACCCAGGGTGTACCGCTTCCCGAAGCTTTCTTTCGCGATGGCCGACAACTTGTCCATGAAATGCACTACGAGCATGCAAAATGCATTTTACACCGTTCTGTGGACGCGTTCGAAAGGATCGACGATCATGAAAATCCATCGTACTATCAGGCTCTTTGTAGTGTTGGTCTGGTGTACCGTAAACAGAGACAGCGGGGAACATCTCTAGAGTACTATAACAAAGCACTAGTGTTTTGCAAACGCCAACACGACATATCACTGGAAGTACCTATTCTCAATGCCATAGGATTGGTATTTGCTCAAGGTGGCGACTTCAAAACTGCTCTCCAGTACTATCTTCATGCAATTGAACTGGCTGAGTCGGTTTCGGCATTCAAAGTTATATTTGTTCCATCAGTGCTTGCTAACATCGGCATCGTTTATTTCGATCAGGGTCTCTGCGACCTGGCGAAGTCGTATTTTCTGCGCGCATTGGATCAATACAAGATATCGCAGAGACAACTCACCCCCCACGATCTGCGGCATGTGGTCAACGTCGCAGAAAGGTGTGAACAGATTGGAGAGTTCGAAACAGCCCTACTGTACTACCAACTGGCCCTGGCTGAGTACGACAAGAAATATAGCGATACTCATCCCGACAGACTGCTTACTCTGCAAAATTTGGTTTTATTATACCACAGACTTGGCGACTACGAGAACGGTATCTACTACAGTAAGCAATTGTTAGCTACGCTTGAGCCCGACGATAGCTACATCCTGCTACCAAGAGTCGAGGATTTAAACAACATTAACCGTAATCAATGCTAAGAGGTAGCGTGATGTGGTTACTTAGCATGTTTCCAAGACACTCCTAATCCGTCAGTTCCTAGAGAAGCTGTTACAACTTCTACCCTGTCGGACCAACCAAAGAGACCATAAGGTTTTCACACTGGTTATATTTGATCACATGAGGTTACATCCTGCATACTAACTGATATTATCTTAGGGCGCGTTAGGATGACAACTATCTTGAAGTTGCTGTTTAAAATCTGAGTTTAAGATTAATTTCGTGGTTGTGGAGTTGTCTGGCATGTTCGGTAATAATTGAATTGGGGCTGAAAGTCATATACATTTCCAAATGATAACTGTTAATGTTGCTACGCCCAGTGTTCCGAAGCGGCCAGGCCGGCCGCCGACCGGTCTGTAGATCCGTAGACCGGTTAGATACAGGCCACCCAAACGAAGGCCGCCACTGACCTGGGCCAGCACAGGCCGTCTCCCCGTAAACCTGGGCCGACCTGCAGATATCTACAGATCTGCGGGGTTTATACTTTGACCTGCAGAAGCCTGCATAAATTTGCAGATTTGGCAGGGTTTAAACTTATAGTTGCAGCGAAACCACACTAAGACTACAGATTCGGGCAATAACCTTCATTGGCCCGCATAGACCTTCACACGACCACATAGACCTACGTTGGCCGGCATGGGTCTGCCGAAATCTGACGGTTTTTACAAGCTTAATGTGCGGTAAATGCATTATTTGCAAGATAAAAGTAGCCAGGTGAACCAGCGGTGGAGGAGCTTGAAGGTTAATATTATTTGTAATGAGTTTGTTTCAACCTTTCGAGTCCCAATGTTTCGTACTTGTAGCACCATCGGCCGGCAGATATCTGCAGTCCGGTCAGATCAAATCTGTCAGATTAGGGGCCGGCCTGGGTCTAAAATTTCGTGGCCGGCCTTGGCACAGGCCGGCACAGATCATGGTCAGATCTGACGGGACTGACCGCTCCGGAACACTGGCTACAGTTTGAATACCCAGTTAGGTTGTGAAGATTTGTAATGAAGGAGATTTTTGTATTCAATGTTTAATCTACTGATGAGGTTCCTACAGCTTGCTGCAAAATCGGACTCAGCTACAGCTGTAGGTTAGAGTGATCATTTCTTAGCAGTCTAATCTATTTATTTACAAATACAGCATAAAAATCTCCATTGAAGTACATAGAGAAGTCTTTATAGTGGGTACAATATTCAATGATATAAAGTACTCATAAATGATCACAGGCATATTGCCATTGAATAGAATTGGAGTAGTTTGGACAGTTAATAGTCAAAGTCATACAGTGTAGATCAACTCTCACCTGCAGATATTGATTCTCTTGAATAATCTATATGTAAGCTAAGTTGCCTAACAGTTTCTATGAGAACTACAGAATGTAAATTCCAAAATGAAAACGGAACGGTAATTCCACTGAGAATGTTTTCAAGATATACAGAAGATATTTCTGACAGTTTGTTGAAATTATAATGTGCTAACGGAATAATTTTGGGTATTCTACTATCATTTATAAACATCAAAAATAACCAACAGGTGAAAACAGCTACCCCAAATTAAAATTAAATACTCCAAGTTGTTAGAGCTTATTGGGAAGTATTATTTGCTGTAATACAAGTATTGATATATATGAAATATTCAAGTAGCAGATATGGGTGGATAGTAGAAAGTAGCAGAATATGGCATACTGCAATTATATATTAATATTAACTCTCCAAATTTGAGTCCAAGAAAGTGGCTAGTGGAAATCAAATGTTATTCAAACTAAGTTCAAGTAGACTGGCAAATTAGATAATACTTGGAAGCAGCTATTGTTTGAAAGCAGAATTGATTATCTATTTGATATAAACAATATACAACTGGTAGGTGTTCTCCCTTAACAACCGTAATGCTATATAGTGAATTGTATTGTGAATACATTTGGACTACACTGTGATGCTAGAAGATATACAATACATATTTGTGGCTTTCTTATATTAGTTGTTTAAATAATCACTATTGGCAGTATCCATAAGCAGCATGACGAGTAGGGTTCTCCCTTAGCAGTTCGTAATGAGACATATTACATTACAATCTAAGAATATTTACTGTGACCTGACGACCAATTTATAATACATGTTCCTGATCTCGCAATGAGATCTAGATCTCTGATTTACCGGAGGTATATAATTGGGCCACATATTAATGTGATTAGTAAGTGCTTAGTACATACTAGCTGATGCATTAATGGGTCAAATCTGGAAATGGGAATATCTTAGATTTGATATTGCAATTATATCACCATTACTGTGATGTCTGAACTAGAAGATGTCAGTGGTGTACATCATAATCAACCACACCTACTATATCAGATCTTGCAGAACAATGTACAGATAAACCTGGGCTTATCCAGGTCTACATGCACAGCAGATGTCATGCTATATGTGTACACAAGATGTATATGTCTATCTGATTAGAAGTGGGAACACCTCACTGCTACACCCAGGCATTGAATAGTGAAGATCTGGGAATCCCATGGTCTGTGTGATTATTGGAAGTACATGAAGATTAGAGATCTGAAGTGACTATAATTATTGATGTGGGTTAGTATGTATCTCATTTTTTAGGGGGGTTAGTATGCATCTCAATACCATGCCCATCTGATAATCTATATCAGTGGAGTATTGCTCAGTCACCAATGCAATCTCTGACATAACCACAGATTACTCTAACTAGAGGTCACATATTAATATGGTTGCCATTACCAGTGTGTAGCCACAAGCCTGCACATGATCTGATTACTGAACTCGTCAATGGTGATATGTGCTGGCAGAAGCTATTTTTTGGTGTTATATTGCTCTCGATACATCAGCAAAATGTATTTTATTCCCTTGAAGCCTCCAGGAGTGTCTGAGAGGATGTGAAGGGTAAGCTTAGATGCATCAAGTTCAGGAGAGTATTACACCATAGGAGGACATTCCGGCCAGGCTTCAGAGTAACTGGGATCTATAATGCCATGTACTGGAGTCCCATGAGAGTGAGTGTGGCAAGTTTGATAACACCTCGGAGCGCAGGAGAGAGCATTGGGTGCACCTGGGAGAACTTCGAAGCGCTGGCGACAATCCTGGGAGAGCCGACGACCAGTTTGGGGGTGCTGATGACAAGTCTGGGAGCGTGGACGATATGCCTTGGAGCGCTGATGATAAGTCTGGGAACGCCAACAACACACCTTGGAGCACCTGGGAGCACCTTGCATTACTGAAACGCAGACTGGGAAAATGACATCTGCTCTGGGAATGTTATTGATGTGCCTGCAAATCATAGCTACTACTTATTCTTCAACGATTTTTAAAACTCATGTATTTAGTTTGTATTCTCATCAATCAAACTATATTGCTACTCGTCTACACGAAGTATACCTGGACTGGCTGCAGGTGATACTTGAGAGCAATTCGAGGACCGCCTGAAAATGAAGATCAATTGAACTCAGAGATACACTCCAACACAGTGATCAAAGGAGTTTGGAAATGCACTTGCAGGCCATGATCATGCAAATTTGTAGGTCGTAATTGAGTGAGTTTCAAGATACAGATGGCAGCCGCGATCGATCGAGTTTGGAGATGTTCATGGATGCCGGGATCGGACAAAGTTCCAGGCCATAATTGACCAAGTTTGCAGATACACTTGGAGGCCATGATTGAGCGACTTTGGAGATGCACTTGAAGGCTATATTCGAGCAAGTTTCGAGATACACTTGGAGGCGGTGATTGATCAACGGTGGCAATGCACATGGAGGCCGTAATCAAGCAAGGTTGGTGATTCACTTTGGAGGCCATGATCGAGTGGGAATAGACAGGTATTTGGAGGCGGTTGATAGACTGCGCGCTGGATACTGAGACTCAATTCTTCGGTTAGTTGACTTGCAAACATGGGAATGTGACAAGGGGACTTTACTGTTGAGATCACATGGTGAGCTGGCTGATGGCAGTCGATCATGTAGGGAGGCACACTGGAAGCTGATGCTACATTCAGGGGTCATCTCATAATCATGAAAATGAAGGGAATACAAACAATCTTGGGTGGACGCTGTACTTGGTGTATGCTGTACTCAGTGTGTGCTGTACTGAGTGTATGCTTTACTCGGTGTATGCTGTACTTGGTGTATGCTCTACTTGGTGTACGCTATACTCGGTGTATGCTGTACTTGGTGTATGTTGTACTTGGTGTATGCTTGTACTTGGTGTCAACTCATGATCATGGCATGGGGAGATAGAGAGGGATGACTTAACTTTGTATTCTGAGATGATGGTTGAGTTGACCACGAGCAAGAGAGAGGTAGGGGATGAAAATGAGAACCATATTGAGAATACGAGTGGATAAGAGATATCACGGGTACAACTTGCCCGATTGAGTTGGGAACACCTCTTATGGGGGTATTTAATTACACGCTGCATCGGGACATGTACGTGCTGTATTGGGGATGGAAAATTGACTCTCACACGAAACTCTCTTAAGTCCCAGTTTCGCATGATGATCTGCCACATTTCTTCTCATCTCTCTCCTTCTTGTCCTCTCAACACTGCTGTCACTTAAGAACACAAAGTGAAGTCATCCCTCTCTATCTGTCAGTTCCAAGATCAAGAGATAACACTGAGTACAGCATACACGAAGTACAGTACACACTGAGGACAGTGTAGACCTTGTACTGCATCATTCCAAGATTGACTATCTCCGGCTTCCAGCCTGTCTCTCAGCAGACCTTGCTGTACTCAATTCACTACAGTCCCACAATTACAGGTTAACCATAGAATAGAGTCTCAGATTCCATTGCACATGCCTCCCAATCTACCGCCTCTAGATTCACTGCATCCAGACTTACTGTGTCCAGATTGACTGCCTTTTGATTGTCCGCCTCCATATCAATTGCCTCCAGATCAATTGTCTCTAGATCAACTACCTCCAAGTAATCGTCAAACTTTGATGGATTGTGGCCTCCAAGTGTATCTCCGAACTCACTCAATTCTGCCTTCGAAGTGCATCTCCGAGTTTACTTGAACTTGGCCTCCAAGTTCATCTGTGGGTTCACTTGTTCTTGGCCTCCAAGTGCATCTTGAAAGTCGCTTAATCACCACCTCCAAGTGCATCTCTGAGTTCACTTGATCTCTTGGTCTCCAAGGGTATCTCCACATTCGTTCAATCCCAGCGTTCCACTGGATCTCTCCGTTCAGTCGATCTCACTCTCTAAGTGCATCTCTAAACACGTTTGATCTTCTCTGAGTTCAGTCGAACTTGGCCTCCAAATGTATCTTCAAACTCACTCAATCACGGCCTCCAAGCGCATATCTGGGTTCACTTGATCTCGGTCTCCAAGTGCATTCCCAAACACACTCCATCATGGCTTCAAAACACATCTTCCAGGAGCAACCGCGGTTGTACGGAGATACAGGGGTACCAGATGTAGACAGAGTGACAGGGAGTATATATTCGGCAGACCCCAGAGTAGATAAACATCTCATATCCGTCTCATCTTATCATTCAATGACAATACACACTCTATCTTTCTCAACTTTGGGTCGCACTCACTCCATCTGAGATTATGTGGATCCACGCAATTGGGTGTATCATCAATGCCTGGTACTAACATATCTTCTCACCTGATTCCTATGTTGAGCGAATCAGAACCGCTTATCCTCACAAATTCAGTGTTACGGGGGTATTAAGCCACGTTTCAATAAAACACTTTATTAACTTAAATACAGCCGCCTAACTAAACTTCTTTTTCTGTCCTCGTCTTATCCTAAGACTCAACCTCTTGTCCTATACAAGAGCTCCCTCTAAAAACAATCCCCGTTTTCCTCCTGATCGTGAATATGGTTCGTATCGATATGTTCCTCGAAAGGTAAAAGCCCCTCGTTTACGAATCGACAAACGTCGTATGTGATGCCAAGAATCTCGGCCGAGTGTAAGGTCCAGTATTGACCAGAAGTATTCCTGGTTTCCTCGTAGAAAAGAAACAACTCTCCTAATTGTTGGACGAGATGATCGTGGGCCGTGCGTCTCTTCAATTGATTCAAGGTATACATAAACTAAGAATTCACTTATTGGAAGTAGTGAAGTAATCGTGAAGTTTTGTGTAGAAATCTTAATAATATTTTAAGGTGTTCTTCGCTGGTAATTGTCTGACTGTGGATTGCTGCTAGAGCTTGGTTCTTTCCATTGTCGGGGAGACAATGTGAGTCTTTTATAATCATTTCGCAGGCTCAAGTTTGGCCGCCACTAATGACTATGACAATGGTTTTGCTTGATAGCGTTATCGGGACACTGTCCCGGTTTCCGCCACGAGTTCCCTCTAGGTTATCGTGTTCATGCATGATTGGTTTTAAAGCGTTACGCTCCTCGTATGAGGCCATCATCCTGCAAGATATCAAACGCAACTTATGACAACTC
>Ga0307512_10000416_pt1 | contig 62014 bp, 69 predicted proteins | sample 14_EM_MG_FD_200267 | JGI IMG/M metagenome (GOLD analysis project Ga0307512, IMG submission 200267) | Populus trichocarpa ectomycorrhiza microbial communities from riparian zone in the Pacific Northwest, United States - 14_EM | ecosystem: Host-associated > Plants > Roots > Unclassified | place... | reverse complement strand
ATGGCCAAGAGTTATGCGCATCTAAGAAGGTTTCTCACTTCCAGAGCAGGCAGCATAACTTCATCATCATATTTGAATCCGACAGTGTGAGAGTATCGTCACTGCTTGATCGACGAGTGACTCAAGTGTAATCCCGCTAAGGATCACTTGACAGACAAACATGACATCGTATTTGAAGGTAGGTGTTTTGCATCCCTTAGGTCACCCTAAGACATGTACCTTCTTCGATCTGGCATGTACCTTTATCACTGGTAAGGGAGAACCCCTAACAATATTTGCTACTATGGCAAAGCATGAAGGTAGGGTTCAGCTAAAACAGTCAGACATCCGCCTTGCCTTGAATATAGGCAAAATGCCACAAGGAGGATTTTTGTGCTCCACAATAGAGGAAATGCAACATGTGATCAAGAACCCTTGTTCCAATGTCCAAGGAGAGAAGCCGTGGGGAGTTGAGTTTCCAGGGCATAAAAAGGTGAAGACTGTAAGGCAAAGACACCTGACTATGGTTCGTGAAAATCAAACAGATGGTGGCCTTCCTTGCCGAAGTGGCACTGCACAGAATCCGCAGATATGCTGGAGGTGCTAAGGCACAGGTGCACCTCCACCTAACAGAAACAGATAGGCGACTGCAGAACCGATGGCGTAATCGCCCAGAATACCACCTGCATAACCCGGTGACATTGTTGTCATTGAAGATTCTGAATCCGCATTGTGCCAGCCCGGTATGTGTATGAAGATACTCCTTGTCCCAGGGCTGCATTGTTCAATCTTGATGTATATGCCAAGTATAGTAAGCACGATCAGGGTTTCATTTCAGATTTGGTGAATGATGAATGAACATCTACTGGTTAGTACACTATCTGCTCTGTGGTAGTGCAGCAGGCATCAATTTTGCAGACAAAAGCATCATATTGAGCGAACTTGTAAGTGAAAATGAGCAATAATCGAAAGGTACGAGATTTTTGACAGTATTATTATCTACCATTAGCAGAAACTTGAAGTATATTTTAAACAATATATGTATGTGTGTTCCGACCCATACGCCAAATATTTCCTTAGGCCTATAGGTTGAAACGTATGCCAATGGGTTGACTGCTTGGCTTATAGGTTGACCTATTGGCCAATATATCAACTTGGTGTGCTGGTTGACCGATTGGCCAAGCGGACGTCTGGTATACCAAGTTGACCAGTTAGTCAGCAGGTTGATCGATACACCAAGCTGACCAAATGCAAAACCAGACACTACCGTGAATTTCAACAACAACCTGTTCAGGAAGCCAGGAATAAGACAAAAGGATGTTCAGCTATAGAGGAAACTACGTCCATTTCAAAACCAAAATATGACATCAATTACCAAAATTCCCATTACTCCAGAAGGGGCCCGGCAAGTACACACTGCTGAGTCCAGTATTAACACCATTCCGACGAATCTTGAACTTCATCCTCCTCCTCCAATTCCTCAGTGTCGGACCCATTTACATGTTGTCCCATCATTACCTTTCCGGTTCTCTGAACTCCAAATGTCATGTTTGATCCTTTTCTTCCGGCTGCCACAGTTACAGGCCGAGACCATCCTGCTAATCCAATATCGGTACGAATTGCAAGAGGCGAAAGATTTCCGCAATCATGCTCATCTGAATGGCAGTGAATTGAACTTTGAACCTGGTTTTTCTTACATCTGCAGTGACCAGAACAAGCTGCTTTACAGTTGCAGGATAGAGATACTCAATTACAAGTTAATTCAGCTGCGGCTGCTGAATGTAGTGTAATCTTCAAGTGTACAGTCAGTGTTGTCCAGATTGATAGTAGGCTGCAAGCCATAGACTCTTACCTGTTTATTTGGTGCATTCAGCAGTTGAGCTTCTGCAGTGTCACATCCATTGGCGAGAATTCGCAATGGGTCTTTGATAGGATACTGTGTTTTCAATACCCCATGCTCGCACTGCAGCTGGTGCTGGTTTGGATGTGGTTCCTTAATGGCCTTGCAGTAAATTCGAAGATTATCGGTACTTGTTCTATCCTCACAACCGATTTGCAGGGTGACCAATTCCCCACACTGAAACCGCTTTGGGGTAAATTGCTAGTTAAACTTTTCAACCACTTTTCTTCCAGACTTTGCCTTTGCTGCATGAACCTCTTTTTCGATTGGAGTGAGATCATCAGCATTAGCACCGCATAGAACTGTTTCTGGAATGGATGAAAGAGTAGAAGTTATTGAAGACTGGGAAGTTGGTAACCGCTCGTGTTGACTGGGTTTTCCGCTTCCTGGAAATATAGTGTGAGTTATGGATATTGGCATCATTGCAGTAACTTGTACCAGGACAGGAACAATCAAAGCTGGAATGGTATATACGGGTATGAAAGTAGAATGCTAATCTAAATTGAACGCATAATGCTCCGTAAAGTTGTTCAAGTCAACATCTTCCAGTTTTGCGGATACTGTCGATCGCTCGCTAGTAACCTCATCAGAAATGTGATCAATACTCACGGTGGTGGGCTCCCCTCGTGAATGATGCTCATTCCAACTTGACTTCCTGCCAAATATAACTTCGTAGGGGGACTGTCCAGTTGCACCATGTATTGCACGATTCATTTTCAACATGATATCTGGGAGAGCAATTTCCCATGCCTTGCTCCTTATGTCCTCTTTCCATACACGCATGCGAGTTTTCACACTACCATTGGCCTGCTGCACAAGTCATTGTGTTGAAGGAGTACGGGGTCTTCCATTGATAACTTTAACTCCATACTTCTTGTGTAGAATCAGTAACACACCCTTGAACTCTCTGCCATTGTCAAACTGTAAAATCTCTGGTGGTTCAAAATGTCCAATCCACTCCGCAATCGTATCTGCAACTTGTAATACTTGTTTACTATCCAAAGCTACCATAAACCAAAATTTGCTGCAGTGGTCGATGATATGAAGTATTCATTGATACTGGCCATCGGGCTCATGATGCAGATCAATCAAATCAATTTGTACTTGCTGTAGAATGTGGTCTAAGATACTGGGTTCTAGTTTACCCCAGGACCGATTGGGACAGTTTTTTAGACAGGTTTTGCAATGTCCAACCAACCAACAAACTTGCTCCTTGGTTATACCAAAGAACTGCTCCTTTAGATTGTTGACTGTCTTAACATAGCCTGCATGACCCAGCTGTGCATGAGCTTTTGGAGTTGGTCAAATGCTACGGATAAGAGAACCACTCGAACCGGTACTTCTGATGGACATTTCGGGAAGATGTGTACCATTCCTTTCAGGATCTCGAAGTTATGCAATGCTTCAGTTCGTTGGTTATACTGTGCCTCACACTCAGGACTGGATTTGTTTTGTATTCATGCATATATAGTAGATATTGATGAATGATTTGTATTACCAACAGGGGCTCTACACTTTTCATCTGGGAATATCAACCAGTTCTTATACTTGCTAACCATTATTGTATTAAAAGAGGTTCTGGTTGGCACCGCATTGCTTTTCAAAGAGGTTAAAAAGTCCCCGCGAGTTGCATATGAGAAACCTTCATCTAGGAGAGTGGCAGTGGGAGTGGTAAGGATAGAAGCTGCCAGTGCAGAGCCAGCATTGGTAGAACTAGAATTGGTGATGGTAGATATTGTGAATTGTGTAATGTGATAGAGTGATAGAGATGAAAATGCCAGTGTGTAGTAACTTAAAGATTGGGATAAATTGGCTGGGAGGTTTTCATCGCTGTTCCCAACCTCCTCCCCAACCTCCTTTCCAACCACCTACTTGGCCTATGGGTTGTGGTCCAAGGTTGGCGGGTGGGTTGAGCTGCTGGCCAAGTAAGGTATTTGGCATATGGGTCGACCCATATGCCTACGAAAATATTTGGCACCTGGGTCCGAACATGTGGATTATTGAAGAACAATGTAGTGATAAAGGAGAACGTACATAAAGATGATACAAAGGCTGCCTAAACATGATTAATGATATACTACACCTAATTCAATGATTGCATAATGTGGATATGCCCAGGGCGAAATGAGCTTCAACGGAGTGTCATCAATTAATGTTCTTGTAAAGCAAATAATTACAATGTTATTCAGTCATTATTTGACATAATCAACATATTGTTTGCTTTATAGGCAAAGCAGGAAGCGACACAGTGTCTGCCCAATCTTGAAAATGTGTGTCAATAGAGTGTCAATGATTGTTGGTCTTGCATCTTGGGTAATATATGTGTCGCTTCATTGTAGACATCCAAAAATAAGGAGTTGACAGGCTGAATAGATAGATAAGCAAGTGATATTCCCATGACAGCCTCCTGGTCAGTAACAATCTATTTCATATCCATAGGTGCCACAAATTTTGGATGTGCATTTTGGCGAATAAAAATGGTCAAAATTTCGTATACAGACCATACCAACCATATTGCGCTTTGATTGAGAATGATGCAAGAACAACCATTGTTGATTCTCCGTTGAGATTCATTTTTATGATGGGGTTGTGAGCTTGTCACATTCTCTTCTGGCGATAAAGGCTGCCATTACTTTTATTGTTTATAGAGACTACCAACTCACTGTATAATTACCGGACTTACAAGACTAAAAATTGTTGATGGTCCATGGAGGCTCATTTTCGGAATGGGGCAGCAAGTGTGCCAATTTCATTATTTCCTGAAATGGCTGCCAATACCTGCTTTTTGAATGTGTGCATTCAATCGCCACTCAGATCACCCAAAATGGATAACTACTCATTCTTCACCATCTGTTGATGCTCAGTTTCAGGATCGGGTAGGAATTGTATCTCGCATTGTCTGAAGCATAATGGCTGGAAATAAATTGAAAAAAGACTCTGACAAACCCCAATACAATATTTTGCGAGTAACAGTAAGATATCTGAATGTGACCAGATATAGAAGAACCCAAAATGCAGAACCAGATATTGGAACCGATGGGTCGAGCCAATCCCAACAGAACCTGCATGTTGAACGGTACAGGTCCAGGTTTGCCCCCACAAGAGTCTGTGGGTCAGGTCGTTGGATGTGTCTTGGACAGAATTGAACAGTATTTGCAATCCAAATATGTACTGCTGGCAGGTCACCCTGACCCGTTGCTAATAGTAGTCTTGATACAGAGTGGAAACAATGTTCATGGTGATAATGCTGAAGGCATACAAGATGGGCTCTGGATGTATTGTGCTGTGTATCAGGAGTGGGTAGTACATTGAATGCTTTCGCAGACACACTGTGATACTAGTCTTGAAGTGCTCCATATGACATGGTCTCCTGCATATAGTGAAGAATGGGACACAGGTTATTATGATTAAGTATCTGGCAAACGTAATTAACATTGTTGGTAGATTGATATGCTCCATTCACATGGTCGATATATAGCCATTTGTTAAGATCAGGGCTGACATGTCACCAGAATCCGTTGGCTGAATCGACTCAGATATATGGCTTGCAAGATGCATTAAAGGCTAACAGACATGTATTTCATGCTGTTGGATTGTGTTTCGGACCTCCTGAACACCCAATATCTCCTACCACGCTTTAAACACAATGAAGCAGATGGAGATTTTCTTCCTCAATCGCACCTGGTTATTACATGTGATACAATCAATCTCTCTCTCGAGCTGATTCATAGTGTGGTTTGAATGAGCAATACATCACGTGGTGGCTTCAGTCACAGCATCAGATACATGGACCTGAAATCTCACATACTTGTTGGGGGTTATTTTTGTCACCCTGTGTAACCTCTTCCTCTGCAGTAATGTATAATTGAGGAAGTTTATTGGTAAATGTGCTTCTGGGACTGGTGGTCTTAGTTCTGACTGTCTTCCATTGTTGTTGCTCATGACACTGAAATAGTTTATCAAACAGGATGCATTTCACAGATGCCACCTGTTCTGATTCGTGCTCCATATGTTGTTTAGCCTTTTGTTGATCAGTACCTGACCATTTGTATGCCACTGGTCGGGCTGTATTCAGACGGACCTGAATTAGCCTTCACTTTATGGCAGTTACATTTTCAGCCCCATTTACCTGAATCTCAACTGCAGTATGGATTTTATGACTGTTGTATTCTCATAACCAAATGATTCCCTTGCAAACAGTTTGTCCACTCTCTCTATTGCAGACTTAAACATTATCTGCTTCTGAAAAGCACCCGTCTGAGGGCCAAATTACCTGTGTGCATGATTGTGTGCTCGAACGAATCAATCAGAGTAATTTTGATGGCTAACAAGGAAAGAGAATTAACATAATGTCCACACTGTTCCAAGCCATATAGTTTAAGGTCACCAGAATATAGTTGAAAAGTAATTTTTGAAGTGTTTGATAGACAGCAATCTTGATAATATAATACGATGTTCTTCGGAGCGAATATATTGACTGTGGATTGCTACCAGAGCTTCATCTTTTCATTGCTGGAACAATGAAATCTCTTTACAGTCCTCTTTGAGGGTTTGTGCGCACAGACTTCAATGCTGTGAGATAATACTCCTGACAGCCTTATTACAGTCAGGTCGTACAGTTTCGGTATGCACGCCAAGATCAGTGGGATGCATCCCAGTTGGTTATCATATTCATGTTCCACAGAGTTACTCTCCTGACCAAATTGTGGTCATCCACTTCACAACATCAGGTCAGATATTATGACAGATCAAACTTGAACTTTGACATCTCAGATTCCTGTTGCATTGGCAGTTGAAACATTAGTCACTCATAATCAGTAGTGCTAATTATAGCTGACTACATTACCAGAGGTGCTGTTCAGCATGCATTATTGATTCACTCGATAACTAACCAATTAGCTGTCAATCTAGAATCTGGCATGACATATGGTATGAATACTAAGCCTGATGCTGCAATTCATCTTTGCTCCAACCAAAGAGCAGGGTTGCTTCAGGCCTTATATTATCAGCCAACATGATAATTCACAGAGACGAGTCTTGCTCAGGCTGAGCCAGTGCTTATTGGCTGTCATGTAGTTCGATAACTCCACACCCCTATTGGCTATAGGTTGGTGGGCCCACCCACTTGCATATTTACTATCAACTGCCGTGCATGTTTGTCAGAGTAATATCAAGTCTAACCAGGCAATATCCCACTAGTATCAGAGTAAATGAATGTGGTTGAAAATTATGCTCACTGCTGATGTTTACCACATTCCAGTAATGGCAACATTGCTGCATCATTGAATGTGAATCCGCTAATCTCTGTTGCTTATTCAATTGACATGTAACTCAAGTGTAGCCCTGGTTAAAGGTTGAACACAGACATACTTAAAATGTGTCAGATAGAGGTTGTGTATGCTATGTGACTAGACTACGAGTAACTCCCTGACATATATCCAATTAACTATCAACGTCTACCCTCATTGCTATTAATGGAGAACCCACAACATGAAAGTCATGTGCAGACCAAAATGGATGCCATCGATTCCATAGTTCCAAGTAGATTTCCTGCTTGTAATACAACCCAGTTGCTTTGCGATTCGCTTTCCCCCCAGCATTTTGCACTCCAACTACCTTCTGATGAGCCTTTGTGTTCATTGGATCAGGGGTACAGAATAGATCTGGCTTTTGGTGTTCTATAGTTTCTCCATTGAGAGTATCTTAAGGTGGTAGTACACCAGGTTCATTGTCCATGGGTAGATCATTAGTTGACTAGCTCATGAATGGCGATTTAAGTATAACAACCCAAGTTGAACCATGATGGCTTGGGTTGATCCCAGCCTGCTGTCGATAAAATCCCTTCGGGCAATAACCATTCATTGATGGATATTGGGTGATGTTGTTAATCTGGATCCTCCAGTCGGTTCTTGTTAAATAATATTTTTTACACCACAAGCCTCTAACATGATTTTAGTAAGTGTTGACCATATTGGAGAAATGCTCAGTGTACATTTATTCAGATGAATCAGGATGATGCTTCAGAGGGTAATTCAAAGCCACTGGGATCTTGGTTTGAACGTAAGCTGACTTAGGTTAGTGTAGCCCATGCACAACTGCATCACACCCTGCTGAGCATGGGCAGGAGTCGAACAAAGACACCTTATCATCAGTTTACTTCCCAAAGCAGAATATATAATACTACATCATTGTGGCATTGTGTGGTATACCTATGCTGGAGCCTCCAGGTAGCAGATAATGAAGATAAAGATTGTCTTCATAGAATGAATGGGTGAGTTTCCTATATAGGTGGATTCCCAAGTGATAATCATTGAGAACTGGGAGGCGGGATGGATGTGTGCTTTACGAATGAACCCTGATTGAAGGATATATTATAAGGGGATCAATGATATTGAGACAAGCAAGCTCAATTGGAAGCAATCACTGTTGCTGTTTGACTCACAGGCTCCGATTAAATGAGGTGGGAGGGTGTACATGCACAATTTCTGTCTAATATCCCTCATTGTGGTAAAAATGACACTGGACATAGTTCTTATTGGGTGCCTTGATATATCATCTTATATCAGTTCTATCAACTGTAACAGTCATGAAACTGTATACCGGTAACAATTTGTTCATCATGATGTTAGGTATTTTACCGACAAGCAAGCATGGAATGAATATATTTGAATGGACTTTCATTAATTCAGTTCCTTCAATCCGAACTTAGGTTAATACAAGCATTATTCTCTTGCTCACATTCCATTTCTCCCACCCCGCATCCATCCTATTCAGTAGCTGTCTATGTCTATGTATACTGATGAGTAGTTGGGCATGTATAGCTTAACACAGCTAGTATGGATTACCTTGTCCGGTTTAATTGCATGCACTGCATTCTCCTTCTGTAATGGGCGGGGTCGGGCGTAAGTGATATTGGTTACTCAAAGGTGATATCGGAGAACCAGACAAAAAGCTCGATGTTCGTTTCGGGGAAATCATGACACGACAAGAGTCAAAGCTGTTTCAAAGTCGTAACTTGCTTTGCTATACAAGAGAACGAGTAAAGAGAGAAGAGAAAAGAAATCCTCCAACGCCAACAACACTCTCTTTATATACAATCCATCTGCCACCCACGAACCATTCCTCATGCTCTGATGTACCATCCGAATCTCATCATATGATCTTACACTCCACTCCATCATTCCTTATCGTAACAATGACGCCATATCATCCGACATCGCAACACCTCAGACCACTTCGTTATCGTACTAAATCATACCACCACCAGCTCACCGCTTCCTCCGCGTCCGCCAACGTCTCCGCCTTTCCATAACACAATTCCTGCAACAGCCCCCTTAATCTCTATGTACCTCCGTACCTCCCAGCACCGTGACAGTATCCCCCCCTTAGGCTCGAGGTCCTCTGAGAGCATTCTCGAACGGTCCAGGCTTCCCGGGGTATCGTTGATGGAATTCCTCAACCGCTTGCAATCCATCCACAAACTTCGCTGATTCGCAAGTAAGGGAATCATATCCTGTCCAGTGAACGAGGTACGGTAATTGATTTCAATATATTCGACTATCCGCAACATTCAACACCTGGTATTCCTCCTCACCCTCCACTTCCACCGGAGGAGGCGGGAGCACCACCTGTCCTTCTAATGGGTCTTCGTCCACTGGATCTAGAAGCGAAACTGGTTGTACTCAATGAATCCGTATTGACACGGGTAACTCCAACTCATAGACATAAGGGGACACTTGCTTTTGTACCCTGAAGGGTCCCAGGCGTGTCCAGTCTAATTACCGGGTCGGGCGGAGAGTCCGTACATTTCAGGCATCCAACCACACCTTGGATCCAACTTGTATATTTGGTGCCAGAATACGTCCTCGATTTGCACTGTCTTCTTGTCCCACTTGACTCCGTCTCATCTCAACCCTCCAATGTTCATGAATCTGTTGAATCGAGGATTGAACTTGGTCTGCCTCCAAACGCAGTTGGTCTCGTTCCTGCGTTGGTTCTCTGGCAAATGACATTCGGGGGTCCATGCCCTGGACTGCACAGAATGGGGTACACTTAGCTGACTCCGATACTCCATCATTAGCAGCAAACTCAGCAAGGGGTAGCCACTGCACCCAATCATCCTGTTGATGATTAACGAATACACGGAGGTACTGTTCCATCCCTGCATCCATTCGTTCAGTCTGACCATCTGTCTGTGGATGAAACGCAGTGGACATTCGTCGGTCTATTCCTGACTGGCTACATATCTATCCCCAAATGGTTGAAGCCAACTGAGGTCCGTGATCCGAAACAATGGTGCTCGGTAAGCCCTGGAGACGTACAACTTCTCGGAGAAACAGCTTAGCCAATTCTATCGCATCAATCGTTGTATGACATGGGATAAAATAACCCATCTTTCAAAGCCTATCCACTACTACCCAAACTCCATCGAACCCCTCGCACTCAGGTAGCCCTACCACAAAATCCAGCGAAATATCTTCCCATGGCTTCTCTGGTACTGGTAGTGGGCGAAGAACTCCAAACTTTGCATGCCTTGAGGTCCTGGATCGTTGGCAACTATGGCAGTTCCGTACATACTGATCCACCTGTTTCCGCATCTCCTTCCAATAATACTGTCTATCCAGAAGATCAAACGTCTTTGCCCGTCCTGGATGGCCAGCCAATGCGGTATCATGATGCTCCTGTATAAATCGTAACCGCAACTGATCACCCTCAGGGACATAACGCTTTCCTCGATACCACACTTGCCCTTCCTGTACCGTACATTCTGCTACTGTAATATCCTTCAGGCTATCTCATTGTCTTATAGCTTCCAATATCTTATTAACCCACGGATCGTTCACGCATGGTTGAGCAAAACAGTCAGATATCAAAGGAACTTCTTGCGCGGGCAAATCATTAGGCGATATCCTCAATTGTTCCGGCAAATTATGCGACTTCAGAACAACCTGTTCCATATCTTTTAATCTTTCATCCCCACCTTCAGGGAGGTCTCCTGGCCTCCTCGTCAAAGCATCTGCTTTCCCGTGCGATTTCCCTGGTCGATTCACAATCCTATAATCGAACCAAGTTAAAAATTCAGACCATTGTGCTTGTCTCCCGTTTAAAAGCTTCTTTGTCATAAAATATTCACGGTTCTTATGATCAGTTATCAATTTTAAGGGGTATGTGGCACCCTCACACTCAGGTCTCCATTCTTCAAGTGCCTTAATAATCGCCATAAGGTCTTTATCATATATATGATAATTGCACTCAGCCGGTGAATGTTTTTTCGAGTAATACGCCACAGGGTGTAGCACTCCTTCATCATCTCGTTGTGACAATAATCCTGCAGACACATAAGCGGAAGCATCGGTCTCAATAATTACTTCCCTCTCATGATCAAAATGTCGGAGTGCTGGTGCAGTAGTAAACACAGTAACCATCATCTTGAAAGCCAATTGTTGTTCCGATCACCACACAAAGAGTTCCACCTTTTTCGTAAGCGTAGTTAATGGTTCCGCTTTCTCAGAATACTTGGGGATGAACTGTCGATAATCATTCCAGAACCCCAAGAATTGTTGTACCTCGAAAAGGTTATTCAGTCGTTCATTCTCCGTCTTATTCTCCCAGCTCCACTTTCGTACGGTCCCAACGTTATCCTCGTTCATAGAAATCCCTTTTGTCGATATTATCAGTCCTAAATACCTTACTGTTTCCTTATGGAACTCGCATTTCTCTGGCTCCAGGTACAATCCTGCATCCAATAGCCGCTGCATAATCCATTTAACATGGCCAACATGTTCTTCCTCGGAATCACTATATATCAGGACGTCATCCAGGTATGCTGAATCAAAATCATCCAGGGCCTCTCTAATAGCATTATTAATATAACCTTGAAAATCTGCTGGTGCATTTGTTGTGCCAAACCGCATTACTGTAGGTTCATACAGCCCATATCTTGTCCGGAAAGCCAACTTATGCTCATCCTCTTGCTTAATCCGAAGTAAATTGTATACCCCTCGGACATTCAGCTTTGTATATAGTCGAGCTTTTCCCAAAAGGTTCAACGTCTCCTGTATTAGCCGGAGGGGGTATCGGTTCTTCATCGTTTTACTATTAATATCTCGATAATCGATACAAAACCATTGCCGTCCTCCAGGTTTCTTTGCGAACAATATGGGTGCTGCAAAAGGTGACGACGACTGTCAAATAAATCCCTTTGACATAGTCTCCTCAAGCCATTCTTCCAAAACGACCAACTCAGCTCTCGACATTGAATTCAATTGTCCCCATGTTGGTGTGTCCCCTTGCTTCAACCAAACCTCAAGATCAATTCGGGGTCGATGTGGTGGTAACCTGTCTGCCAACACCTTACTAAACAGTGGAAGGAACTCATGATACTGTTTGGGAACAACCTGTTTGAGAGGACGTTCCTTCAGATCCTTTGCCTCGATGGCTTTATTTATATCATATAACGAAGCCTTAAATACCGTAAGTCTTCCCTTCTTAACGGTCCTACAAAATGAAGCTCCATTAAGCATAACAATATTCCCTTGAAATGGTCTTGGGGGTCGAATCTTTGGTTCAAATATATCTTTAACTTGGTATACTGGTTCCAGAGGTTCTTCTGTGACTCCTTGTACCGTTACTGATGTATCATGGCATTGTGTAATGCAATATTGTGATCCAAACGTGACCGTATTAAATGCAAAACGCACGGCTACGTCATGTAGTCGTAGCCAGGGGATTCCAAGAACAATTGGATAATGTCCCAACTTTGTAATAAACATGGGTAGCTGTTCCTTATGTTCCTGTATTTGCATACCAACTTTGGCAATATGTGTATTATCTCCAGATTCAATGGGTCTTCCGTCGATGACCTCCACCTGTTTCTTCACGTTTATCTCTTGAAGGGGTACCTGATGATGGCATGCGAAATCTCCATCCAGAAATGCAATGCCCATAGCTCCACAATCAATTAGTGCATGCGCCGGTATCTCTTGGTTACTCACGGTCAATGAGCAGGTTATAACTAAATGTTTGCCGTCCATTGAACTTTCCAATACCTCCACCTTGCTAACAGATAATCGCGAAATTCCGAAACATTTTAAACGATTTACAACAAAACTTTTTCCGTCAACCAAAGCGCAATCCTGCTTGGGTTGACCTAATCTTTTCCCAATTCCTTGGAACCTTCCTTGGTTACTATTTCTTTAATCTCTGCTCCAGCTGCCTTAAACGTCTGAGCCTTTTTCCTTGCCGCACATTCCGCTGCCCTGTGGCTAAAGCCCCCACAGTATAAACATCTCCCATGTGCAAATCTCTTTGCTCTTTCTTCCGCCGAAATCCTTTTCTTGCCTGCACTGAGATCCATTGGCGCTGGTCCAGTATATCCGGCAACACTCCCAGCAGGGGCCACTTCAGGGGCCTTCGGGGCAGGAGGAGGCCTGGGGGAAGCGAAACCTATCCCGCTTCCTTTGTTCTGTGGCGCCTTCTCCTCTCGTTTTTGATGAATCTGATTATCCTGTTTCTGGCAGACCGTCACAAACGCGGGAAGTTCCTCAGACAGATTGCTATAGGTAAAGGAATCTTTTATTTGCTCAGATAACCCCATCCTCAAGGCATTCCGCAGGGCCGAAGGATTCCAATCAAGATCAGCGGCAATAACTTGAAACTCAGCATAGTACTGAGAAAACTCGTGGTTCTTTGTGTAATGTGCCACATTTTCCGTTCGGCGGTGGCTACTCGGTCTGGGTCCCCAAAAGCTGCTTCCAGGAGCTGTATCAAAGCTGGTAGGTCTTCCAGCCCAATCGTTCCGTCATCTCGGACGTGTGGCAAGATCTGGCCTAAGGCGATTCGCCTCAGGAGGTTGAATGCATACCGCATTTTCGACAGTTCGTCGGGAAAACAGGCGGGCTTGTGTCATATGACCATCCGAAGTTGAGCAATCCAGCCACTCAACTGAGTTCGATCTGACCCTGAAAAGTGCCGGGAGTCGCGAAATTTCTGATGTCTGTTTTCCGGAGCCTGGGGAGCAGCCGGAGCTGCACTGGCCGCTAACGTCAAGGCATTCGCTAACTGCGTCCTCAAACCGCGGACATCCTCTCCAGATTGCCGTGCGTCCCGGGTCATGTCATGTAACTCTTGTTGAAGTTCCTGGTTGGTTCCGGGAGCCATTGGTCTCCTCAAAGCTTTGTCCCGTTCGTTTCTCAGAGTCTGAATTTGTCGGTCGAGCTCAGTATGGTCGCATTGCGGGGGCAGGAACTGCCTCGTTTGGCGGTCCGTGATCTGCCGCTGTAGGTTGATAATCTGTTGTGGGTGCTCACAGACCATCTGCACCTCTCGAATTGGCTGTGAGTACTGTGCTACACGCTTCAATACCTCCTGTGTTTGTATGAACGCCTCCCTCAGCTGTTCGTTCCCTACGTTGTCTTTGTCGATGTCGATGAGTACCATGATGGTGCCCTGATCCTCGATGGATACTAGGGCCGCTCGGGGTTCCGTTGATCTTGACATTGCAACGAACTAAGCACATCTACCAGTGCCAGTTTTATGGGTCAAGCTCGGAGGGGGTCGGGGTCAGAGGTACTACAACAATCAGTGGAACCCCCAGAGACTTTGCTGTTGTTGCTGCTGCGTGTCCAATTGTCGACTGTGTACCTACACAGTTATGTCCTTCACAATCGCACGGTTCTTCGAGATCGCACAGAAACCAGGAGTGTGCTCCCATATACCGAGTCCAATGCAGTCCAAACACGGGATCGTTAATATCAAGTATGCCTCCTTCTCGGGCTGCGTCTGTCTAATAAGTATTCCAGGGGGAGGGGACAGCTGGCTGTTCTCAAAAATAAGCTTCGAGAGGTTCTTCCTCAAAAGATGCTGTGAGTATAGCTTCAATACTCTCGAAAGCATTCCAAGGTTCGGGTTCAAAAACAAGGCAGGGAATGCCGGCAAGATTAAACCATTTAGTTCGAGAAGTACAATGACTGTCGTACTGGTGCATTCGAATATGGTGATCAATAAGGGTATTGAGGGATATCGAATCCGGTGAGTCGTCGTAATTCGTTGACGCAATTGTCGCAAACGTGTATCCAATCATGATTGGATGCTAGGTAAACCCAACAAGAAACAGAACAAGGTAGGGAACAATACTTACACCCTGTCGAGGGATGTAGGCACATTCAATATCAGGTAAGATGTTGTAAAGACTCATTCTAGTGTAACGGGTGGGGTCGGGCGTAACTGATATTGGTAACTCAAATGTGATATCGGAAAACAAGACAAAAAGCTCGATGTTCGGTTCGAGGAAATCATGGCAAGACAAGAGTCGAAGCTGTTTCAAAGTCGTAACTTGCTTTGCTATTCAAGAGAACGAGTAAAGAGAGAAGAGAAAGGAAATCCTCCAATGCCAACAATACTCTCTTTATATACAATCCATCTGCAACCCTCGAACCATTCCTCATGCTCCGATGTACCATCCGGATCTCATCCTATGATCTGACACACCACTCCATCAGTCCTTCTCGTAACAACCACGCCACATTGTCCGATGTCGCACCACCTCAGACCACTTCGTTATCGTACTAAATTATACCGCCACCATCTCACCGCTTCCTCTGCGTCCACCAAAGTCTCCGCCTTTCCATAACAGAATTCCTTCATCACCCCCCTCAATCTCTATGTACCTCCGTACCTCCCAGCGCCATGACACCTTCCCTGTAGCTCTGCTCATTTCTACCAAAAATAACTTCATATTCTGTCCAAGTTTCAACTTGAGAGCATTTTAAAGGCAACAGTTGTATGAAATCTGGCCATATATAGGATGATGCATGATTTGCCGATATGTATATAATGCCATATACCCTGTGGCCGCTGCATACTTCTCCAAAGTAGACATGGAAAACAAAGTTACAATATATGACTCATTCGGGCCACTATGGTTGTTTAAGAAATCGTTCAGCTCGTCCTGGTGCCTCCCATTTGGGTATGAGGCTCGGAGTTGCATGGAGTATAGAAGGTTATCATTGTTGTTTAACCCACAGTGAATGACCACCATGAGTGTTGTATTTGGCAACTCAGAGTGGTTACTTATTACCTGATTGCTGGCATGCTCTCCCAAATCTGTTGCCCTTTGCTTCATTCCTCACCCTGGCGTATTCGTTGACTGACAAATCTTACTTGCAAATTGCTCCAAACACAACTTGATCAATGGCCGCCGGACCATCCGGCAATAGCAAAAGTTGTCAATCGCAGCTGCTTCTTGAATATCGTCCATGTTTCAGAAACTGCCATCACCCAGTGGAGGGCTCCATGTCAAAGCTGTTTGAATCAGTTCAGTCCTCGAATACTATCATGATGTGATTTCCCCTGACACCTGGCAACCAAAACTTTCTTTTACATGTTGGATGCAGTGTAGTGAGCCTGCCGCATCCTGGCGGCAAATTGCTTCAAGCACAGTTCCATTTGTTTCAACCTAATTGGGGTTTTGCCTTCAGCACCGCCAAATTCCAATTAATCATTGCTCACATGATCTGCATCTTATTTGTTGTAGGAAAGCCGCAGTAATGGGGGCAGCTTGGCAATCGCTGCAATATCAGTTTCCGCCGGTCTGCTGGCAGCTGGAATGGTTTGATTGAAAGGGTAATATGTAGTCTCCAATATATGCCTGAAGGATATAATGTTGGAGTAGAGCTGGAAGATGTTGGCAGATTGACTGGTGCATCAGCAACAACCCTGGTTTCCATCTGAAACATCCGGGTGTGCCAGATGGCTCTGAGGGCTCTGACAGAACCTCGTACCCTCTGACAAAGAATCCGACGCGACATGTGGTCCGAGCAATAGGTCATATTGCATATCTCCCTTGCGGCGGGTGTTATACCATGCCTCTTATTCTTGCAACACGGCGCGTTGTACATTACGCTTGCCGCTCCGGCGTCAGGCTTCCTTTACATTGTGTCCGGAATGTGGTGACTTACACGCGGCATCCCAACGACACGTACCTTACGCTCTTCGCAGGGGTTGCAGTTATGCAGTAGCCATTTACACAACGCCTGGCGATGTTTCTGCCTTTCTTCTGCCAATAGACACATGCCGCACTCTCATTTATGTTTAGCTTTGAGATTTTGTCACCTAGTGCAATACAGTCTTCGCTTCAGATACATCACTCGCAGTTGGATTTGCTTTCCCATTATCGTATTGTACACATCTGAAATATACTGTCGAATCTTCACACTCTCTCGTACTATGCCCTTACTCCGCCACAATCTGCGTTCATCCATCATCGGCTTCCGATACTTATTCGCCATCATCTGCATCTGCATCGTCGCCCCGATACCTGTCGACATCACCTACTATGTCCTCAGTCCTCCACATTCTGCATTGATCCATCATCGTCTTGCCATACTGCTTCCTCCTCATCAGCATCTGCATCCGCATAATCGCAATCGTCGCCCTCATACTCGTGGACATCACTGGTTCCCAAATCAAACCTCTCGAGTTCAGACTCAGCCCATGGTTGCCAGCTGGTGGTGGGGATCGTATCGCGCTCGTCGCCTTCGTCACTTTCATCTTTGTACTCCCTGCTGCCCCCTAGCATCCCGAAATATAGTTCGTCATCCATGCAACTGTTGTCTATTGGGATGATTGGGTCGGTGCTTCCGATCACAGACTCCTCAAGCACAACTTCGGAGGTCATATTGTTAAGAAGAATTGCATTGTTAACACCCGCTGCTTCCACGCTGATGACCACAGCAGGCGTTGGGTTCTGCGCCTGCTGGATCTGACGCTTCACTGTAGCAAGAGTGTTGTTATACACCCTCTGTTACTAACTCTCCAGTAGTGGGTTCCAGATATTCATCAAAAATGTTTACGTGTCTGCAATGCCAGGCGAGATTAACCACTTGGGACCCATTGCAGTTCAGCAAGATGCCTTCTTACCACCATCATTCTTATGATTGAAGTAGTTCGAGCAATCAGGTCTGTCCACTTCCAGCTTTGACTTGGAAGCTTTCAGATGAACGCCTTTGTTCTTTGGCCACTTCAGGAGAGCATGGCACAATGCAGTCTAGGTAAACATGATCAGTGGCGAGGGTATATGACCATCCTTGTTGTTACTGAGGGAATTATAAAATCCATCAGCCTACAAACCGCGGTTATTCGCCTGGTGATAAATTTTGATGTTGATAAACAGGGGGATTGCTTCCTCCAAGAAGTAAAGTGGACGCTGGGCATTCGTTAACAACTTTCGACTCTCTCCGCGTTGGATTTGGGCCCCGTACACCATCTTCCACAAGCTCTGCGACAGGAAAAAGATACTTATTGTCTGCCTGAAGGGAAACAATGAATTCCAAAAGCTCCGTGGCTGATTCAAACCGGTGCAGATCATAAAGTTCTGCTATGTTGTCCCTTGCTGTTTGAATGCAATTGGATTTAACCTTATCGACTTGTGCGCGAACCTGGTGCCGGTTTGAGCGTGTAATATCCAATGTGCGCCATTGCTTTAGCATACTTCTTTCAAGATCTCCTTTGTCAACACCTCAAATGCTATGGACCAAATGATGTTATGCTGCATCACAGTGTTCCAGTGCATCTCTATTATCTGCCAGTTTGTTGCTGCAGCTAATGTGTTCAAAACACGTCGCGTTGCACAACTTACGGACTCGAAGTCGTTTGCACTCATACACAGCCCTCTGTTCCACATGTAGAGCTCCAGGAGGCTGCCTATTGCAAACACATGACGCTTCATGTCTGAGGGACAAAATCGATGGATGTTGTGACTGGCGGAGATGGTTGATTGAGGTGTAGACACCACCGGCGGTTGCAATTGTCACTGCCTCTGTCTCTGAGTATTTTCGGTAGCTTGCGTTCATAGTGGATTTGTAATGATCGCCAGGGCTTCAGGATTATGGATGGGGGTATGCATGTTTTCAAGACCGCGAAGCGGAGTGGGAATAATAGCAATGCCGAATGTGGAGCTGGATACAATGCGACATGTTGAGGTTCCTCCTGGGTGCTGGTGTGCAACGACTGCTAGTCACTGGGGTGGCGGTTGGAGTATATATTGACCGTCGCTGGGTAGCAGACGGGGTGCAAGTCACGCATTGAGTGATATCTGCAATGTGAGAATTGTTCAGCAAAGATGACGGGATGGTGTTCTGACCTTGGATTGTAGAGGCTACGGAACTCCCTCAATGAGAGGAATCCCTCTCGCCAGCCGGTACGGAAACATGTCTCAGAGCAGGCGGAAGTTGAGAATTCCCCGAAGGCCCATGCATATGTTGATTATGACCATTAGCATGACTTTGAAGGCTTTGTACAACCGGAATCATGTCAAGGTGAGGGCTTTGGAAAGGTAAAGTCCAAAGTTGATGTTCCACATGAAGAATGTAAGACTAATTGTCTGTGTTTTCGTATGCAACTTCAGGCGAGGTAGACTCCTATTTCAGCGACCAGGAAAGGTTTCAACATACAAGGGAGACGCAGTGTAGACCACACTAGACTGCAAACGCTAACAATTCTCGGTGATGAGAGCTCTTGAAAAGCATTCAATTATGTGGTGAACTGCGATCACATTAAACTCAGATTAAACTCAGCATTGCTATTCACTGTTACAGCGACGTCTGAAGATCTATTGTCACCGCTTGATGGGTATTTAAGCCTTCATGGCGTGATTATCATCGAATTGCACTCGTTCTTGGCACAATACTTCGAACTATCGATTGGGTATATCTTCAGCTTGCCGGTGGAAATCCCCCTTTGGCAGAGCTAAAATCATCGTAAAGGTAACGATGACGTATTCACTATCTTATGACATCAGGTGCATGTTCTTCTTCCACCGCTAGGCGTGGGTAGCCGTTTTGGATGGTTGCACAGTTGAGACAACATGAGAACTACTCAGTTTGCTCCGAGATGCATGAGGTTTGTGCGTTACAAGTGGTATGAGGTGTCAAAGGAACGCCCGGCGTCGCAACCTGTCTTCACCACGAATACTTAATCTCGTCTGTAGGTTCCTCCTTCATTACGTTCCTGGTGGTTGTGGATGATGAAGGCTGGGCTGTTGTGTGTTTATTACCCAAACAAACGCAGGATATAAATCAAATCGCAGGCACTCGAGTATATATATCTCTTCTTCCCGCCTTCGCCTCCATTCCCTTTTCCTCCCATAGTTTACACACCGCCAGCATCCTCAACACTCTTCACATCACGTGATTTGCACAAAACAACGCTTCTCTCTCCAAAACACATCCCATAACCGACACAACTTTGTACGTTGCATCAGGGTTTGCTTCTGCGACATGCAACTGTAGCTTAATGCTGCTGCCTCGGATGTAAATTCATTTATCAACTCACAGCGATGGCACCAAACGGCAGCCGCAAAGGCAAGGGGAAGGCAACTACAATGGCAAAAATGCCGACATCGGTTATAAATCTACGCCTGTCATTGGCTCGGGACAGTCTAAAGTGATTCATCTCAGAACACATCCGTGGACCCATATGGATATACAATGTTTGCAGCTTCAAGGAAGAGATGGTCTGGGACGTCTTTTATGATATAATCTTTCTTGATCCAGTCATGACTCGCCACTTTGCACAATTCCGGCTGATGTGGCCACACCGCAGGAGCAGGTGTTCACCTTTTCGTCAGTTGTGGGCAGCCTTCCGGTCATATATGGGGCAAATGTTTGACAACACCCGCGATCAAATGAACAATTGGAGGTTGGACAACCCCAGTGCCTTCAGGTATCAAGTCGATCGCTCCAATCCGTAGACAGACAGCTCAGGGAATGTCAAACTCACTAACGAGCATTTCTCTTGGGACAGTAGCCATGATCTCAGGGCGAAGATTGAGCCACCAAGCTGCCAGCAGTACAAACCAGGCAACTTCCTGATATTTAGACTACGGAATTCGAATGAGATAATTGACGACGATGATGATGATGAGAACTCGGTGGATCCTGGAGGGTCGGGCAGTGGAAGAAGCCCTCCTTGCGATGGCAATGACAATGACGACAGCGAGGGTGAGGATGACACACAGGGAAGTGAGACAGGGATTCGGAAACAAAATGATAAAAAGGATGGGAATGGACAAGGGAAGGGGAAGGCAACGAAGGAAGGGAAGGGGAAGGGGAACGGAAATGGTAAAGGGAACGGTATTGTCAAACAAACCCGAGGAGGAGCTGATATCTCTCGTGCCGTTGCGATGGAGATGCAGATGGAAATGTATGAAGCTGACTTGGACACGGAGGGCTAACTAAAGCGGGTATATTTTCAGCTGGAAGCATCGCCCGCTGTGTCAATTTCTTCATTTGAACACACCAAATCCACTGGGTGGGACGGCGACTATGTCTCAGAACTTGACCCTGACGTGCAAATGTGCATGGAAAATGATATGGACACACAAGAGAGCGTTGATTTAGACGGCGATGTGGATATGGAACCAGATGGTGACGCAGATGAGGAGGAAGATGTGAAGAAGGAAGATGAGGAGGAGGTGGAGGTGGAGGTGGAGGATGAGGAGGAGGATCAGGATGAGAATAATGGCAATGAACCCCGGACGCTTGGCCAGGGAGAGATGATAATTTCATCGGCTGACGATGCTGATACCATGGTAGACTATTGGCCAATCGTGCTACCTGAGCAACGCCAAGAGATGCGCGAGCATGTCCCGCAGCCACAATCTCCGGCGCTTGCTCCACGGCCATAGACCCCGGAGCCTCGCCCACGACTACAAACTCCGGAGACTCATCCCATCAGCATGCTTGAGCATTTAAGAATGTGATGCCGCAAAAACGTCGCCTGGTGGTGCCCACTCTGCGAGGATCTGAGGCCGCCGGAAACACCTTGGATGTGGATGTGGATGTGGATGTGGATGTGGATCAACAGCTGCTGATTCAATCGGCAGGTGGCAACCATCTCCCCAATATCCCTCTCCCCGATATCCCTCTCTCTGATGTCCCTCTCCCCAATGTCCCTCACCCCAATATCCCTCTCTATCGGGCGCGCCCGGATGTCTCAGTAGGCGAGAAGTGAACCAGTCTTGGCGTTGCAGAGAAGAGAATCATGGTTGTGTTCAGGTTAGGGTCCGGTTCTTGTCTTGTTCGTTTCCGTTGTTCTAATCTGTTTATCTGAGGTATTTATTATTACATGTGTCTTGAGGTTTTTGGATTGCTCAAGGTTTATTTTATTTATGGGTTTTGAGCTTGTTTTATTTTTATTGGTTTTGATATACTCATAGTATTATGGGACATCGTGTATGCAGAGTTTTTGCAACTCCTGGCGTGTAAGTAACCTCCTTGTGATGGTGTTGAGGCTTAACAAGTTATCAGAAAGTATAGTGAGCTTACACACGAGGCTGCTCAGGCCTAGCACCAACTTTCATCCCGGTCTACAGTGTATACTCCAATCCTCGCGTGTCGTCGACAATGCCAGGCAAGGCTCCTGTCCATTGCCCCAAATTTTCTTGCCGAAAGAAGTTCACCTCCGACAGCTGGCGACTTAATCATCTCAAATCCCACCATTCTGAACACCAGCAAGTGGCACGCAACAACAATCTGACTATTCGCAGCACGCCCGGACCTGTTGATCCCACTCAGCATCGTAAATTCAACACTAACAAAGATTCAGTCGAAGACTTGGACGCGTTTCCCAACCCAAAAACGTTGAAACCATCATGGCCTCGCAGTCTCAACCACCGCCAACTCTGCCCCAGACGGATATAAACCCTGGCCCTGGCGTTCCGCTGATTAATTACATTGCTGAGCCATGGGTACTCGATGCTGCGAGTTGCCGTCAGATGCACCTACAGAACAATCCCTACCACCCATTTGCGAAGCGTGAAGAGTACAAATATATCCAGTGTGGGATCAAAAAGATGGTCATGAAGATGAACTGCGATAACATGCTGAACAAAGAAAACACTGCTCACCATTTCCCAATCTTCAACAACGGGGATCGTGTCCAGAAGCTCGTGACTAGCATGCCAGTTCATCAGACTCTCACGGAGTGGGAACTACACACTCTCATGGATATGAGATGGAATGACAATCACCAACGCCCTATCAAATACGGGAATCGAGACATCATCAAAAGCCCGAGATGGTTGATGCCGCAGCGAGCCTGTGCCGAGCATCACATGTTCGCCCTTCAGTGTTGATTTAACACTGTTACGCCCCCGAAACGCCTCTATACCGAAATGTACACAGCAGACTGGTGGTTGGAGACACTGACAAGGAGAGAGCGTCGAGGATAATAATGTTCTAATCGAGCTATAGTCGATGCTCAGAGTGGGAGATACACTGGTTCCCTTGATCTTCATATCCGACTGAACACATCTCTCGCATTTTGCTGGCAATAAGACAGAGTGGCCTGGATATATGACAATTGGCAATCTATCTACGAATATCCACCAGACGCCCTCAACGCACAGCGTGGTAATGGTCCCTCTCCTATCGATTCCAATCAAGAAACTCAGTTTTCCTCAGCAGCAGCAAACAAACCAAGAGCTGCTGAACGAAGTACTCCGGTGGGTACTCCAGCCACTGACCTTTAAAGAACATCCCAGCAGTGAGACTGGGTATTACCAGTGTTATCAACGGTTCCAGACTTTCACTTTGGGTCCGGGTCCGAGTCCAAACTGAACCGTTGCCAAGTTGGCGGTCCGAGTCGTCATTAAACCCGAACTGCCCACTCGGGTACGGTTCCATGGAAAACTCCCAACCCGTCTGAATTGGGCAGGTTGTCAGCAGGTCGCCCACCGGGTCCATCTATAGATTCATATAAGGCTCTTGAATTTCCAGTGTGTTAAGAGTATCTTATCAAAATCGCGTTTTCAGTAACCAACAATGTGCTTTTGCTTGTTGAGTAGTTGGCAATATCGAGTAATTTGGTATCTGTGTTTCACCTTTGATATATGGTATATTTGCCTAGCAAGGCGGTCAATAATACAGTTATGCAGGCAAAGATCCGCGCGATGCTTTGGTTACGAAATCTGCAAGTCCTAAAACTGTTGACGCTCTGTTGACGCTCTGTTGACGCTCTGTTGACGCTCTGTTGACGCTCTGTTGACGCTCTGTTGACGCTCATCCTAAGAATGGGGTGGTGACTGTGTTGCTATCTCTTTTCCCAATAAAAGTCGCCAATACGTCCGTTATGCATATCAATTACCACGTCACTTGTGAATTACCGAACTTACAAGACCACAAATCGTTGACGCCCCGTTGATGCTCAAGCTAAGAATGAGGTGGTCACTGTGTTGCTATCTCTTTTGCCAATAAAAGCTGCCAGTACGTCCATTATGCATAACAATGACCAAATCACTGGTGAATTACCGGACTTACCAGACCACAAATCGTTGACCCTCCATTGAGGCTCAGGCTACGAATGTGGTGGTGACTGTGTTGCTATCTGTTTTGCCAATGAAAGCTGCAATTACGTCTGTTATGCATAACAACGACAAAGTCAGTGGTGAATTACCGTACTTACCAGACCACAAATCGTTGACACTCCGTTGACGCTCATTTTAATGTATTTTCCATTCAACATCTGCTGCCGTCGATGATTGTTTTCATCCTAATTTGACTTTATCGGTTGTCATTCGGCCTGATTAAGACTCGGCCCTGTGGCAAAGCCTAGCGGTGTAACTATGTTGCACTGTTCACTCTCACAAGACTAAAAATGATGTATCATGCCAAAAGATTCATTCCGCCTGCTATACATCTATTTATGAACCGATATTCACAAGCTACTTCTTACCATTCGCCCATAATATATCTCTAACTGAAACCCTCAGTCAAGCTACAAAAAGCTGGTGAACCATTGACACATTCTGTCCTACATTTTCTTCCCTCCTGTATTTCTCCGCGTTTCAACTGCGTTGACCGTCAAAATCACCGTTTCAGTCAGTCTCTTTGACTTCCGTGTCGGCCAAACCAATCCAGGCACATTTAGCGCGGCGCTCACATCCTGCTTCTATGCGCATTCGGAATCCACGATGCCATTGTTGTGCTCTATATCGGATTCATCGTCTGCTGGGCAATCCTCTTCACTGTCATTTGGATTATCCAAGTAGCCATTCCAGTTTAGCCAATCATCGGTGTCCGAAATGCTTTCGGGTGCGCTAGCCTCGTCGCTTTCGACTGGATGACGGTTGATTCTCCGGATTCTGCGGACATTCAAGATTTGAGTTCTTCCTCCAGGAAGGTCCTTTGCAGACAAAGCTGGTGGCAAAGGTGATCTTTCTGACAATTTAAATGCAGCAGCACCATCATGTTGAAAGAGTGACCAGGATGCGTTGACGATCTCTTTCGTGTCCAAAATGTATCCTACAGCGGTCATCTGCTTCTTTTGAGTGCGAGATTCCTTCCGGATAGCATGTAGATATTGGCTGCCCTGCCACATCTCCAAAATGTCGTAAACCTTGGCCATTCTATGCAATTTCCTTTCCTCCACCTCTTTCTTCATTTCCGAGTCGTTTTCTGTGTTTGTGGTATCCAATACTGGGTCAGTGCCTGCCAAAATCCCGTTATTGGCTCGAACAAACTGCCGTACAATGACCTTTTCTCGATGGGTCTCGCCTGTGGTTTTTGACTGCCTCCAGCCAGTAAAATCTCGGCCAAGAGAAAAACTGGCCTCCACTCTGACACCATGTGGTATGATACAGAATATGTCACGTGCCACATTGGAGAGATTGGCGTACTTTGAGTGTATTTCCTCCTGTTGACACCACCAATCGGTTATGTCCGGTATCCAAAATGTACTGCTAATCTCCATTGGGTCGGAGTGGTAATCATTGAAATTTGGTTTAATTTGTCCCCAGTTGTTTGGTGCTTCAGGCGGCGAATTCAAATGGAGCCTGGCGGCGGTCAACAAGCGGGCTGTGCGATCGCTTCGTCCGGGTGTCATCTCAGCCATATTGTTAGACGTTAAGTATTCCTCATCATCGCTGGACGAATCATATGGATCAAAGGATGATTGATAGGACCCTGAAGCCGTTGCAAAGGGGACGAGATTGCTGCTCTGTACTGTTTCGAGTTTATTGACCGCCACACGTCGATGTTTGGCGCAGTATTCATTCTCCACATACTTTAGAAAGGCCTCCTGGTATTGTGTTGTGTAGGATGTCTTGACCTCAGAATGAATATCCATTCCCTTGTCCCACCTCCTAAACGATCGCAACTTCCTGAAAGGATCGAGGATGTGTGCGGAAATCAGAAGCATGCCAGTCGTCGGAGTCACATCAGTGTAGTATTTGGAAAGCTTCTGTTGAGCTAACTTCACAGTGAAGAACAAGTCTTCCTTCCATTGTGTCTTCTTCTTAGCCAAAGCTCACATCACGCCATCAATGTGATCGAACATGTCATTGTATACTGTGATAACGTGATGCAATGTGACTGTATGCCTCTTCAACATCCAAATGGTCCAATATCAAAATCGCCTCAATACTTCCATGACATAGTTGACAATTGTCCATTCATCCTGACTTGTGAATAGCGGCCAGTATTCACTGTATTTTGAGTTTTGAAGCCACTCACGTGTGAATTCCCTTAAACGGTAGGCGTGATCGAGCAACTCCAGTGTAGAGTTCCAACGTGTCTTCACATCCATAATCGGAAGTACTGCAATGTGGACTTTGGCTTTTTGACAGTCAATGAACTCGTTTTGGCGACCAGGTGATAGCGTAATTAATACAGCAAGCATTCTCTGCAATACGAAGGTCAGCTGCAGGACTTTCAAAATATCATGAAATACGTACTTTCTCAATTATCTTTGTTAAACCTGATCTCATGGCGGACACCTTGTTGATTCTAGCATTGCCCTCTCTTCGAAGTCTTTGACTCTTCTAAACGTCTATGCTTTCATTCTCTCCAAATTACTGACCATGCTCATGGGCTACCCAAGACTTGGTGCAGCCTTTCACACCGAGACTGCTTATGAATACACCTAAAGCGAGCTGTATGATGTGCGCCATGCATGGTATGTGGTTCCTCAATGCTGCCCACTCGATGCCAGAGGCCTCAAGTTTTGATTGCAGCTCATGTGTCACCGAGTAGTTTGAGGAAGCATCATCAGTTGTAAAACCAAGCAAACAGCCATCGGTAAGCTCAAAACGATCAAGCACGTCCTTGACATGTACGTCTAGCCGTGCTCCAGTATGTGGGCCCTTGACCTATCATCCTTAATTAGCTTACGAAACGGGAATAGAACAGGCGATGAACCTTATCGAAAGCAAGTCGACCTTCACGCAAGGCCCAATTTCAATCCACATAGTAAGCAATGACCAATGTTATAGCCAATTTGTTTGTTGATGTCCATCCGTCCAAAGCTATACTCACTTTATTTCTTACCGGCAATTGCTTCTTAATTGCATCAACTGCCAGTGCATATTCCCTCCGGCAGAAGTTACTAAGGATTGTAGCAGATGGCAGCACTAGATCATCGCGTAATGGCTTATATGACCGCCGTAGCTCAAGATATGATGTAGCGTTCTATGGAATATGCGCTGAAACAAGTCCTAACATGAGGTAGCGATTCCATGTGTCTTGGTGAAATTGAGAAGTTTCAAAGTCCTTACCTGCCAGTTTGGAACGTTTTGTCTGTTATTTCGGTCAATATGGATTAAACTGGATATCAAACATAGTGTTCCTCAGCAAACATACTATTGTGATTCCTCGACTTCCTTGCCTCTTCAATATGGCGAAAGCTGTTTCATCAACTGTTGAACAAGTCAATTCGGTGACCTCTGACTCTGTTAATTCGGTTGACTTTGCGATGTGAGCTTTTGCCAGTAAGTGTTTCCCCATTGAGCTTGTCCCATGTTCTGATGGATGGCGAAGAACATGATGGCAAACAATACATATGATGGCAGGGCTGCCGGTCTCCTCAATTCAACCGTGCAAATAGAATCACAACCAAGACGCATGTCTAGAATTCTTCCAAGCAATAGGCCGCATTGAGTCTACATTCATTGAAGCCCACCATGCATTGAATATGATTTGCAAAGTAAGGTCGCTCAAATCACGAATGAACATAGGGTCATTTTTGGAAGAGATCATAACCTCGAGCAATGAGGTGTTCAAAGATTATGTATCCGACATGGCAGTAGAAATTAGGACGTTGGGTAATCTGACTCAAAAGACTGCCGAAAATAACGATACAGTAAAGCAGACTGCGGGTTTTCAAATATTGACTCTACAGCTACAAGGAAAATAATCAGATCAGTAAGACATTGCATGCATATTTGTGAAGTTGAATGCAAGAATGGATTGCAACGACTGACCGCGTAAAACTCCATTTAGGAACAGCATAATGCAGTTTATTGCTGTGGAGCATTTGGAGCCTTGACGCACAGTGGGCGCTCAATTGTAGGAGGCGGACACGATATCTTCACTTGCATTGTTACCAATAACATCAGCAAAATGTAATTATCTCACTGGGAGCCTCTGGGAGTGTCTGAGAGTTGTCGGACCAGAATCCCAGGGTGGTCAAATCCCAGAGTTGACTGGACTGACGCAGTGGCCTTCAGGTGCACCTGGGAGCGCCTGGGAGCGCCAACTACAGGGCTGGGAGCGCCGGCGACAAGCCTGGGAGCACCTCGAATCACTGTAGAGTAGTCCGGGAGAAACATCATCTTCTTTGGGAACGCTGCTGGTGCGCGTGGAAATCATAGCTACTACTTCTCGTTGAACGATTTTTAAAATTCATGTATTCAATTTGTTTTCTCATCTATGTATGTATGTATCTATATAGCTACCCATATACACACGGGATATCTGGACTGGTTTGAGAGCAATTCGAGGTGCGCCTGAAGATGACGATCGAGTGAACTCAAAGATACACTTGGAGGCGGTGATCTGTGAACTTAGAGATGCGTTTGGAGGCCGTGATCGAACGAGTTTGGAGATGCGCTGGGAAGCCGTGATCGAGTGAACTCAGAGATGCACTTGGAGGCTATAATCGAACGAGTTTGGAGATACACTTGGAAGCTGTGATCGAGCGAGTTTGGAAATGCACTTGGAGGCCGAGATCGTGTATCTCAGAGATGCACTTGGAGGCCGTGATCGAGCGAGTTTGGAGATGCACTTGGAGGCCATGATCGTGCGAACTTGGAGGCCGTGATCGGTCGAGTTTGGAGATGCACTTGGAGGCCGAGATCGTGTAACTCAGAGATGCACTTGGAGGCCGTGATCGAGCGAGTTTGGAGATGCACTTGGACGCCGAGATCGTGTAACTCAGAGATGCACTTGGAGGCCGTGATCAAGCGAGTTGGGAGATGCCCTTCGAGGCCGAGATCGTGTAACTCAGAGATGCACTTGGAGGCCATGATCGAGCAGGATTAAAGAAGTACTTGGAGGTCGATAGGAGGCGCGCCGGGTGCTGCGACTCTATCCATCAGTTAGTTAACTTGCAACTGTGAGAATGTGATGAGGTGACTCTACCTTTGAGCTCTCACGGAGAGCTGGCTGGTGGCGGTCGATCTTGAAGGGAGGCCGTGCCGGGTGCTGCGACTCTACCCATCAGTTAGTTATCTCGCAACCGTGGGCATGTAATGAGGTGACATTACCTTTGTGCTCTCATGGAGAGCTGGCTGGTGGCGGTCGATCTTGAAGGGAGGCACACCGGAAGCTAAAGCTACATTCAGGTGTCAACTCGTAATCGTGAGAATGAAGGGAAGACAGACAATCGTGGGTGGATGCAGTACGCAGTGTATGCTGTACTCGGTGTATGCTGTACTCGGTGTATGCTGTACAAGGTGTATACTGTACTCAGTGTATGCTGTGCTCGGTGTATGCTGTACTCAGTGTTAACTCATGATCATGGCATGGAGAGATAGAGAGGGATGACTTAACTTTGTGTTCTGCGATGATGGTAGAGAAAGAGAGATGGGGGATGACGATGGGAACGATACGGAGGATACGAGCGGATATGAGAAGTCAGGGGTAGGACTTGCCTGATTGGGTTTAGAAGACCTCGTATCGGTGTTTTTACCCGCCGGATCGGGAGTAGTACCTGCCGTATCAGGAATGGTAAATTGGCTCGCACACAAAATTCTCTTAAGTCCCAGTTTCTCATGATGTTTTCCCCGATCTCTTCTCATCTCTCTCTTTCTCTACCATCACCTAAGAACACGAAGTTAAGTCATCCCTAACTATCTCTCCATGAAATGATCATGAGTTAACACTGAGTACAGCATACACCAAGTACTGCATACACCGAGTACTGCATACACCGAGTACTGCATACACCGAATACTGCATACACCGAGTACTGCATCATCCCAAGATCGACTGTCTCCCGCTCTCATCTCTCGGCGGACCATATTGTACTCCACTCTCTACACGATTACGAGTTAACCAATGAATAGAGTCTCAGCTGCCGTCGCACCTCCCTCCTGATCTACCGCCTCCAGATTGACCACCTCCAAGTTCTCCTCCAATCTCGATCGATCATGGCTTCCAAGTGCATCTCCAAACTCGCTTGATCACGGCCTCCAAGTTCGTCTCTGAGTTACACGATCTCGGCCTCCAAGTGAATCTCCCACCTCGCTCGATCATGGCCTCCAAGTGCATCTCTGAGTTCAACTTGATCACGGCCTCCAAGTGTATCTCCAAACTCGCTCGATTACGGCCTGCAAGTGCATCTCTAAGTTCAACTTGATCTCGGCCTACAAGTGCATCTCCAAACTCGCTCGATTACGGCCTCCAAGTGCATCTCTGAGTTCACTCGATCATGACCTCCAAGTGCATCTCCAAACTCGACCAATCACGGCCTCCAAATTTGCACGATCATGGCCTCCCAGTGCATCTCCAAACTCGCTCGATTACGTCCTCCAAGTGCATCTCTGAGTTCAACCTGATCACGGCCTCCAAGTGCATCCCCAAACTTGCTCGATCATGGCCTCCAGGTGCATCTCTGAGTTACACGATCTCGGCCTCCAAATGCATCTCCCAACTCGCTCGATCACGGCCTCCAAGTGCCTCTCTGACTTCAACTCGATCACGGCCTCCAAGTGCATCTCCAAACTCGATCGATCGCGGCCTCCAAGTACATTCCCCAGTTCACACGATCACGGCCTCCAAGTGCATCTCTAAGTTCTCTCAATCAGAGTGTCCAGGTGCTCCTGCGATTACGCTCCAGTACCATCTGTCGCCAGATCGGCCGTATGTATATATATAGAAAGACTTAGATAGATATTACATGCCATATTATGATGCAGCGAATCTTGTGACTGTAACAAACATGAATCTGATACACGAAATGCCTTGTGGTCATGGAACCCTAAGAACCACTACTGTCAGAATGCGGCACTAAGTCTCCCGCAGACCTGCGCAGAGGTCTCTGCACCTCCAAAATTTGACTATCCTATAAATCAAATCTGGTAGCATCCTGAATGCACCTCCATAACTGCAGGTGCTCTCCGGAGCACCTGAGAATGCTCTTGCAGAGTCTGAGAGCACTTTGCTTAGCTCCAGGGGGGCCTGGGAGCGTCTGGAATTACTTGGGAGCACCGGTGAGGTTTGCCGGAGTGTTTGGAAGGTTTGCGTGTGGCTTTCGAACCGATTTACATTCTGCTGATGAAAGGCTGCCAATATGTTCATTGTGGTTTACCTCCATTCCATTCCGGTAAGATTATCCAAAATGCCAGGGCAAAAATCGTTGACGCTTTGTTGACGCTTATTTTGGGACATGGTTATGATCTTCTCCTAGGCATATTTGCCTACAAAGGCAGCCGATAGTTCGATTAAGGATTAATGTAGTTGCATCGCCCAAGGATTTTGCAAGATGGAAGGCATCAAATCGTTGACGCTCCATTGAAGCTCATGTTTAGGGCATAATGACGATGTCGTCAAAAGCATTTTTGCCTAGAATGACGGCCGATAGTCTGATTATGTGTTAATATCACCGCACTGACCTTGGATTGTCCAAGATGCAAGGCCATAAGTTGTTGACGCTCTGTTACCGCTCATTTTTAGGGCATAATGACAATGTGGTCAAATGCATTTTTACCTAGAAACACGGCCAATAGTCCGATTATGTGTTACTATTGCCGCACTGACCTCTGGTTGTCCGAGATGCATGGCCCAAAGGCGTTGACGCTCCGTTGACACTCATTTTCAGGACATAGTAGCGATGTCGTCGCAACGGTTTTCGCCTAGAAAGGCTGCGGACAATATGATTATGGCTCAATGTCGCCGGAAAGCCCTAGGATTTTCCAAGATAGACGGCTAAAAGTCGTTGACGCTCTGTTGATGCTCATTTTTAGGACATAGTAGCGATGTTGCTGCAAGAGATTTTGGCTAGAAGGCGGCCGATAGAGCGATTATTGAGCAACGTCGCCGTGCTGCCCATCCATATTCCAAGATGCAAGGCCAAAAGTCGTTGGCGCTCTGTTGACGCTCATTTTTCGGACATAGTAGGAATGTTGTTCCCACCATTGTTCTAATAAAAGGTGGCCGATAGTTCGATTATGACTTGGTGTAACCGCACAGCCTACTGGATGTTTCATGATGCAATGCCAAAAATCGTTAATGCTCCGTTGACCCTCATTTTTAGGATGTTGCAACGAGCGAGTCATTTGCTTTTTTCGCAATACTGCCGACTGATACATTTATTATGGAATGATGTGACATTGCCACCCATTGATTGCCGAATGTGTATGACTTAAAATCGTTCACACTCTGTTGACGCTCATATTAATCACATCGAAACAGCCTTTGTTCACTCAAGAATTGAGTGCAACAAATCATATACCCATTTTTGACATCCAGTATTACGATTGTATGCATAATCGTTTGCATCCAGGCGTTGTGTTGCCTCTCAATTTCTGATCAACTGCTGTCTACGCTCTCTGAGTGAGAAATGACGTGGCCCTATTACATTCTCGTGCTTTCGGCCGGCAATTGACGGCATGTAGATCATCTCACTAGTTTTTAGTAAATACAGCTTGACTTCCTCACCATTCCGTATCCAGCTCCTTTTCCTCAATTTCCATGACATACCACAATCAATTTCAAATATCTCAACCATGTGCACCAGGTCTGTACGGCGAGTTATGAAGTTGGATAGATGGATGAATTCAGCATGACGGTTGTCGTTCAAATCTATTCATCTTGCGCACTGACCGCTATTTCTATAACACATATGACATCATTCACTTAAATTTTGTTAGCATATTTTGTCACTATTGTTCCTTTGGCTTTGTCGCTTAACAGTCACATGCAAAAGGAAACTGAACGTTTGGGCCGTCTTACAGTGTGATTTGGATTCTAGAACATTCACATGGTGCGTTCGACCCTTGCACATGCAAAGATGAATTATCATGTCTTACAATTTGGTCACTGAAATCAAGAAATAGCTGACACGTAGCAAAATTGGTAAACTCCTTGCTTTTCAGGGTGATCAGACCTCAAACATTACCGTTTGCATATCTATTCTTCTGCAGATGCAGCAGCCATCACCATCACTTGTTGAGAATCCGATACCTATATGGTAATTAGCGGGAGGCTATATGCAGGGGTAACAGCTTACTGGTTCAACTGGCTTCGCTTTCAGCAACGTGGGCGTATCGAGCTCCGCAGCTTGCTCCCCACTAGGTATGCCTGACTTTGACTGCGGCTTTCCTGAACCTAGCCTGATATGACTACTTCCTGGTCGAGAAGTCCTTTGCGGCCTTTGCGATATTCTGGGGACAATGTCAAAACTCTCCATAAGCACTGAAATTGTTGTCGGTGGAGGTGCCAGAGCGTCATCATTTGTTTGCGGCTGAATGACTGCCGGAACACTCAATTCAGATGTGCCGAACTTCTCATCTCATTCACGGAAGAAGTCAGCTGCATCCTCCCATCCCAGTTGAGTCAATTCGTCGAGCTTCATCTGCTTCTGCCGAAACCTCTCCATGCGCTGCTGTACCATTTTGGTGATTGTGCACATCACCCAGCTGGGTTCATCATCTTCGCTCAACTTGCCCTGCTTTGTCTCTTCATCATCCTCCTCTTCCCCTTCCTCCCCATGGTCGGAACATGCAAGATTACTCAGATTGTCTCCGATAGCAACCAGCATCTCCTGAAATGTCTTTTTGGGCTCTCTGGATGTCAATCCCGCAATTTCAGCATGCTTCATATCGTCCTGTTCCTGTTGAACCGCTGCCTCTGCGTCTTCAACTCCCTTTCTTGCCCCAGCGGTTTGTCTCTCAACATAATCTTCAATCCATTTCTCTTTCTCTTCATTGCTTAGGAAGTGCGTTTCTCGTCGCTTCTCCGCCGCAAGCTTCTTTTTGAATCTCACACTGCGCAATGCTCTAAGGGCGCGGATTCTCACTGCCTCCAACCAGCGCTTCCCTTCATTCACTTGATGACATCGTTGGGTTGACCGCTTTGTCGACTTAGCGTATCTGCCTGCCGGGAGTAGCGAAAAGTTCTCTTTCGGAGCATTGACCATTGTACTTTGCGTGGACTTTGTTGTTGGGCGAGATATTTGATATTGCAAGTTATGGACAATATGGAGGCAAGCTGTGTCTTGTATGTCAAGGTTAGTACATTTACTCATCTTGAACAAAGCAAAACTTGCCTCTTGAGTGTCAATATATCAGGAATAGTGACGCTAACCGTACGACATGACATGATTGTTAGCGTCATATTCGTGTAATATCCCCGGGATTATTTGAGACAAACATCAGCAGACGTTCTTTCCCTCGACCTGCATCCTATTGATATCTAGCAATTAGGCGATTTCGGCGGTCTTACACCATAATTTATCCCTGTTAACAAACAAACAACATCAGACCGACACTGTGCAAATTGCGGGTGGTGGGAAACCCCTACAACTTGCAGCCATACTCAGTAGGATTCATCTTGAGCATAACGATCATGTTGGCTGCTACATATTCCATTCTGATATGAAGCTAACTATGTCATCCTCCGGACTTCCCACTTCCTCTCGTTATCATCTTCCTCTCCTATTCCACACCAGCACATCATCGATACACAACCACCTCCACCATGTGAGAGCGGATCGAATACCGGCCGATTGGCGGGCGTTACATCCAATACGGATATTCTTGGTACACAACAATAGCGCAGACACAAGTTAGTTCACCATGACGCCGCCACTGCTGCCACCAAACATATGACCCAGGATGTTCATTTAAAAATCGTCTGCAAGACTGGAAGCAGGGAAAATAAGTAGCAGCATGCTGTGGGATGTGAGTGTATCCATATCAAAGGAACCAGCGGTCAATGAACAGAATAACGCACAGTGAGTGTCCGAAGAGAGCTACATAACAAATTTATCGCTGCCCATAACGGGAATCCTCCATGGTGGACAAACACATTTGTCCGCACAGTCCACGAAATCCAACATCATGATGTTGCCAGCTGTGGGATTTTCGCAGATGAATTTTCTGATAAGCATCCTTGAGGGTGAACGAAACAGGTGTTAATCACCTTAGAGGAGGCTAGGGAAGCGTATATGGTGGAGGTAACAGCCATATTTCATTGTCAGAAGCAGCAACTGATATCTTGTAGGTTTTCAACATGTCTGCAACTATGGCAAGGCAAGGAGGCCGGGTACAGCTGGAACAGTCCGACATGTGCCTGGTGTTGAATATGGCCAAAATGCCCAAAGAAGGCTTTTCGCGCGCCGCAATGGAGGAATCGAAATATCTGATTAAGAAACCATGCAGCGAGGTCCGAGAAGAGAAGATGCGGGGTGTTGAGTTTCCTGGGCATAACGAGGTCAAGGCTGCGATACAAAGACACCCTGCAATGCTTCGTCAAAACCAAGCTTCCGGCTGCCTTCCTTGGCAAAATGGAACCGCATAGAATCCGCAGACACCATGGATACACAAATGAATAGGTACACCTCCACCCACCCGACGCAGAGAGCGGACACCACAGCCGACTCCACCTCCGCCCGGCACGCCACCCACCCCACCCGTCCAAACTGGTAACACTTCCGGAGCTCAACTGTCTGAAATCATCAATTTGCCGGTCGGATATACATATTCGCATACAGCTCTTCCTTATCCTGAATCGTTCCATGATAATGGGGATACCGAGCACAATACCGATTTTGATCCCGATATGCTTACTGATGCTGTTTAGTACACCATTTGTTGTGTGGTAATGCGGCTAACATTCAGTTTGAAGACAAAACCAGCGGATTGAGCGATTCTGCAACTGATGATGAGCATTGACCGAAAGACATGGGATTTTGGAGATTATTATTATATATATCTATGTATTATTAAAGAACAACGTGGTGATCAAGAAGAGAGAAAATTAAAATGCCAGAAAGGCAGCCAAAACAATGTAAATGATGAACTGTGCCAAACTCATTGATTGCATGTTGTGGATACAGCCATGGCAAAATGAGCTTCAATGGATCGTCAACGATTTTTGGTCATGCGTCCTGGAAAATCACACCTCCGATAGGTTATACTCAGTCACAAACGAATTTTTGCCGGCCTTTATAGGCAAAACAGATTGCAATACCCTCCCTGCCCCATCATGAAAATGAGCGTCAACGGAGAGTAAACGATTTTTGGTCTTGCGTCCTGGGAAATCACACCTCCGATAGGTTGTAGTCAGTCATAAAGGAATTTTTGGCTTCCCTTCTCGGCAAAATAATGTACAATACCCTCCCTGCCCCATCATGAAACTGAGAATCAATGGAGCGTCAACAATTTTTGGTCATGCGTCCTAGGATATCACACCCCCGATTGGTTGTAGTCAGTCATAAAGGAATTTTTGGCTTCCTTTCTAGGCAAAACAGAGTGTAATACCCTCCCTGCCCCATCATGAACATGAGCGTCAACGGAGAGTCAACGATTTTTGGTCATGCGTCCTGGGAAATCACACCTCCGATAGGTTGCACTTAGTCATACACGAATTTTTGCCGGCCTTTATAGGCAAAACAAATTGCAATACCCTCCCTGCCCCATCATGAAAATGAGCGTCAACGGAGCGTCAACGATTTTTAGTCACGTGTCCTGGGAAATCACACCTCTGATAGGTTGTAGTCAGTCATAAAGGAATTTTTGGCTTTCTGTCTAGGCAAAACAGAGTACAATACCGTCCCTACCCCATCATGAAAATGAGCGTCAACGGAGCGTCAACCATTGTTGGTCACATATCATGGGCAATCTGTGGGGCGACAGGTTGCGCATTGTCATGAACTAATCATTGGCTGCCTTTATAGGCAAACCTGACAGTGAAACGCTTCCTGCCCCATCTTCAAAATGAGCGTCAATAGAGTGTCAACGATTGTTGGCCTTCCATCATGGTTAATCTCAGCACGATGTGGCGGTTCATGTTTATATACATCGTTTTGACTGTTATCATACGCTAAAAGGCTCAAGAATACTTTGTGGTAGCTCTGTGAATGCAATAAGTTGTTACTGTCCCGGAGGATGTGGCTAGAATTTACGGTACATATCGGCCTATAAAGGCTGCCATCTCCTTCTTTACGGATGCTTGTGATCAAACACCACTGATATTACCGAAGATGCAAGACCAAATATCATTGACGCTCTGATGACGCTCATTTTCAGGATGCGATTGGGCGCTTTAGTATGCTTGTTTTGCACATCAATGCAGCTAATACGTCCAAAATGAAGCGTACAGTACCATGGTCAATATTTTACGATTATCAGTAGCATATCTGAATGCGACCATAAATGTGAAACCCCAAACGCAGAACGGGAGATTGGAACCGACTGGTTGACGTGTACGCGTCGGGGTTTGGCCCGCCAAGAGTCAGCAGGTTAGGTTTTTGGCTGGGTCTGGAACCGAACCGGCCCGTTTTTGCTTTCCAAACCCGGACCCATTGCTAACACCAGTTCAAGAACAAGTTGAGAAGGTTAAATCCTATTTTATTCAATGAGCAAGGGACAACATAGCGGAGCTTTATGATCTCCACCGCTTTGAATCCGCCGTAGAGCTTTTGGAATTCATTAATTCCCTTCTGGCACTCAATAAGTATACTTTTCCTATTGCTGAGCGTGTGGAAGGCGTTGGACGCGGTCCACATCCAACGCAGAGAGAGTCGAAAGCTGCTACAGAATGGGTAGCGTTCACTTTAATTCCTGGCGGAAGCAATCCCGCTGTTTGTCTACATCGAATTTTATCCTCAGGCGAATAACTGTCATAAGTCTGCAGATGGATTTCATAATTGCATGATTGACGACAAGGATGGGCATGTAACCTCGACACTGCTCAAGTTTACCTGTACCGCCTTGCACTATGCTCTCCCACAGTGGCAGAAGAACAAAGGCATTCATCCGATACCTTCCAAGTCAATGCTGAATGCGGACAGACCTGATCGCTTGAACCACTTCACCCACAAGAATGACGGTGGTCAGATCGGATCCTGCTCCACTGTAAAGGGTCGCAAGTTGTTAACCTCGCCTGTGGTTGCAAACATGTATACATTCTTGATGAATACCTGGAACACACTACCGGAGAGCTGCCAGCAGAGGGTGTATAACAACACTGTTGCTACAGTCAAGCGTCAGATCCATCAGGCGGAGAACCCAACGCTTGCCGTGGTCATCAGCATGGAACATCAGCAAAATGTAACATTGTTCGGAAGTCATAACTCAACGACTCTGCTATTCCGAACAGCCACACCAATCCTTCCAGAAGCTCCCAGACGCTCCCGAACAGGTTGAATGCAGAACCATGTGCTTCTGAGGTACTCTGGGAGTACTTCAGGTGCTCCTCAATGCTCCTAAAGTAGCGGAACAGAATACAAGAATATTCTAAAGAGGATGAAGTCGTCTTCAGAATGCTATAAAATCATGCCTTTAAGTTGGTAAAATTTCGGAGCTGCTGGGACTACGACACTCGTCTCCAAGACGATTCCGGGGCACCTGCAGCCAGTCTCTCCGGGAGTGATAAATATATAATGTCTATATGGAATAGTAAAATTCGATAATCTATCTCACATCTACACACCTGAATCAGGCATTCTAATTTAAATTAATATACAGTCCAGTACGTATCTATATCAACATGATTATTTACAAGCCATACGCTATCCATGCTGCCCGATGAAGCATTCTTCCGCACCAAACGGGCCGGCCCCACTATTGCTCCAACGGGTACAATGTGCATCTTATTCGTTTGTTTGACACCCCAGATGAACCCGTCAACACAATCAGCCCAACCATGAAGATCTTTGTACTTTGTTGGAATTACAACCGCATATTCTTGAGGTTGAGGACGTAATACCCATTGCTGAGTGATCTTACACCTCTTAGAAAAGGTCAATATTGGATTCCCAGCTGACAGGTGCTCCTGAAAGTGGAAGATCTGATTCGGTGGAGTCCAGCTGAAGTATAATACCGGAAAACAAGGAAATCGACCTTGGAAGGTGTCATCAAGGTCATTCTCTTCACTTTGCGTATACTGGACCCAGATGTTATCAGCTTCAGGCATGATTCCTTGGTTGGCATTGGTATATTCTACCTTGCAATCAAGTCCCAGACGCTCAACAGAAGTCAGGTTGTGACATGGTTGACGGTAATACAACAGCCCGTTATGGAGTTTACTAAATATACTGTCTCTGAGTACATTCTGATCATATCCGTGCACAAGTCTACTAACTTCGTGTCCCCAGTCCTCATCAGTTTGCGCGCGGAATAGCTGTCGATAGTTAGGAATTCCAAAATCTTCTGATGCATCTCTGAGTGAGGTTAATTCGATACTTCTGCACACTCCGCGGACATGCGTTTGTGTCAAATGATATACCCGCTGTGATACAGGGGGGATAATGGGCTCGTCCTGGATTTTTTTGAGCCATAAGAGATGTGCTCTGCCAGCAGTTCGCCGTTTATCGGTAGGGGACAGAAGGTTGAAAACTTTTGCAGAGTCAATATCCTACCAGCCATTGAGTGCAAGATATGACAGTGTCTCCTCCATATAGTGGTTACCAGTATACTGGTCATTGTGCTTGAGCATCTGTCGAATGTAATTGACTTTGTCGCTAGATCGATATGCCTCTTTCACATTGGCGATATCTAGCCATTCAGAAATATCAGTGGTGAAATTGTCTCCGGAACCCGTTTGGCGAATTGACTCTGATATATGGCTCAGAAGATGCATCTTTGGATTTCCGAAATGTATCACGCGCTGTTCAATGGTTTTCCACAGCGCCTCAATGCCCATTGTTTCCCACCAAGGTTCCAACTCGATCATGCAGATGGAGAACTTCATCTTGAACCGCTTCTGTTCATTCGAGGTGATGCTCTAAATGTCTCTCTCCTGCTGGTTAGTGACACACTCCGTATCGGCCAAGCTCCAGGTGGTGGCTTCTGTCTCAGCATCAGATTGGCAGATCTGAAATTGCAGTCACTTGTTGGCGGTCATCTTTACAGCCCCAAAAACCTCGTCTTCGGCGGCGGTTTTCTTTCGGGCAAGTTCTTTGGCGAATTTGCCTCTGGGACCGGTTGCCTTGGTCCCGACTTCCTGCAATAGTTGTCACTCATGGCATTGGAATAATTTTTCGAAAAGCTTGCGTCTAGCAGGTGTCACTTGATGGATTTCACGCTCCAATTGCGCAATTGCTTTCTGACCATCAGCATCTGACCAAGTGGTTGCCACTTGTCGGGCTCTATTCAGGCGCACCTGAAATAACCTACATTTTGTTGTGGAAACGTTTCCAGCCCCATACACAAGGGCCTCCATTGCAGCACGAATCTTATGAATCTTTTGTTCGCGTAACTGATGGGATACCGTTGCCAACAGGTCATCCACCTTGGCCTTGGCAGACTTCAACATTTTCTGTTATCGAAAATACCTTTCTTCTGGTAAAATCGCTTTAGCGCATCGTCTAGCGCTTTGAGGGATAGATCAGAGTGATTTTGTTGGCTAACAAGGAGAGAGAATTCACATAATGCCCGCACTGCTCCCATTAACATTTCATCAGAGGCATTTTCCGCCGCAGTTTTCCCGTCATCTTTGGAGCAGTCAAGAATTGGAGCTCAATTCACTCCCAGTGTTCTGATCATTGCATGGATCTCTTTACCTTGCGAGGAGCCGCTTTTCAATGAATCGAATGGTTTAGAGAAGTGCTGTTGGCTGGGATATCGTGGCACCGATGTGAATCGATTGTCAAATTAATCCTTGATATTACTAGCTTTCAGGTATTTGAGCAACCAGTGCAATAAGTCTTTAACTAAACCCAGGAGCAGCTGATGCAATTCATCAGGCTGCCAAAGCCAATAGACATTGCAGAGAGGGTATTGCCAGAACTGGTTGCGGATTGGGTGGACACCGAGAGTGTGCAGAGTATCAATATAATTATCTTCCAGCAGCTCCAAGTGAATGGGCTGGTCTCTTGAGTTATCGAGTAGTCGAAAAGTTGAACGCCCCATCGGGGCACCATTGGGAATTTCACACACTGGGCAGGGCCCATATGAGACTTCAGCAACCATGACTTGTTTCAGCCAATCCCCGACCCAGGCAGCCAACAGAGGGTAACATTGTCACTGGAATCCATCTGCACAATCCCGTTTCAACCCAGGGCCAGTGATGTCAAGATGCCAAAGTTGAGACAGCACAGTTCCAACCACGCAATGCCAGACTTCGTCAATGTTCTTGGCACCTTTCGTGGGGACATGGGATCAGCCTGACAAGAATCCAGACCGGCTTTTTAGATGTGTGGCGGATATCTTTTCGAATATTACCGATTGTGAGATACAGCAGCCAGGCTTGCTGATCGCCCGAAATATTGGTCCAGTAAGTCTTGTCCGATGCACATATGACTGGCACAATCGTCATTCCTGTAGGAAGTTGATCCTGTGTAACCCACCCCGAATCACCCGTGTTCATCTCATTGTAGATGCAATAACCCTCAGAGTCAGCGACACGCTCCGGTTCAAAATCGAGGTGCCCCCGAAATTGGAGATGTGACAAAAGGAACTGAATACATTTCAAAATATCCCTGTAGTATAATGTTCTGAACATATGTGAGTCATCTTCAATCCAACTATGAATGCCGAGCCCGAAATCGAGTTCAGAGAGGAGCTTTCCTAGGGTGTCTACTGCATGTAATTATTCGATTTTGAAGTTGTCCAGTCCATGCCTGAGATGTTGATCAATCCATGCTTTCTTTTGCTTTCTAAACGACTGAACCTGCTGAAAGTCGTATGCGGACCGAACTGGATGCCATGGATTCCATATTTCTGAGTACTTTCAATGCTTGTCGTACAATCCAGTTGCTTTGCCATACGCTTTCCCCCCCGCATTTTCCACTCCAACTACATGCCTATGAGCCTTTGTCTTGGTTAGATCAGGGGTACAGGTGAGATCAGGCTGCTGAGGGTCAATAGGTTCTTCGTTGGGAGTATCTTCCGGTGGTGGTGCACCAGGTATGTTGTCTAAGAGTAGATCATTAATCGACAGCTTGTCGATGGCCATTCAGGTGCACCTTCTGTAGTCAAACCATGATGGCTCAGGGGGATCCCAGCCGGCAGGTGGTACTATCCCGTTGGGTAAGAGCCCTTCATTCATCAATACTGGTGATATTGAGCTTCCAGTCGGTGCTCGTTGCATAAATTCTATTTGCAGATAAAGCATTTAACATGGTTCCGGCGAGTGTTGACCATATTTGAGAAACACTCAGTGTTCTGATGAATCTCGATGATGCTTTAGGGGGTATGGTTTGTTGCTGGATTTGAGTCTCAGGGAGATTTGTTTGAAAGTGAGCTAACTCAGGTTAGCGTATCATTTCCAAAGCCACATCACACCCCACCAAATGTAGAGGAGGGGTAAAACAAAGTCACCTCACAATCAGTTTTTTTTCACAAACTAAGATAATATCTACTGAAAATCATTAGAAGAAAAAGTTTCTTTTGTCATCACTGCGATCAACTTTTGATAGTCTTCATCAGCTGCTAGTACGATCAGCCTTATCGTATACTACGTCATTGCGGCATTATGCAGATTATGTCTACGCTCGAGCCTCAAGCAGTGGATAACATCAGCTCAATACAATGAATCAATGGGTAAGATGGCTAGCTGGCTGTATGCCCGCTCGATGATCATTGAGAGCTGATAGGGTGGTAGGGAGTTTTCCTAAGTAACGATCCTTGACGGGTGGGTGGACCCTGAGGAGACAATGAAGTTTGCACAAGGAGCTCAAAAGGAAGTATTTACTGTTGCTGCTTGACTAACAGGCCTCAAATTGAATAAAGTAGTAGGTCATACACATACATTTTGAGTGTATGCTGCCTAGTCATGCTTACCTTCCAACCGTATATAGTTCTTGTTGGTTTCCTGCAGATATCATGTCGAATCCCTTCATTGACCATTACAGTCATGATCCGAACAAAGCTGAGCTTCTATCCCAGTTCCTAGTATACGAATTCGAGTATATAACAAACAAAGGCAGGATGTGTGTGATTATGATTTCTTTTTCTGAACCGGGTGTCATGGATCAAAGGTGAAGTGAAACACCTCTGTTCGTGACATATATGATGAATATAAGAGGCCAGTATTCCGCTGAAGGTCACTGCTACCTTCGATATTCTCAACTATACTCCGCTTCATTCGAAATCACCAATTGAATTGATAATTTATTTACCACCATCTTTTGTTCACATACGATGTCGACGAACGGATCTCCACCAAAGACAACCAATATGGCTCAATCGGGTTCGCTGTTTGGCTCACAACAATGCGCAGAAGACAATGTGGGAGCATCTAACCATAATGCTGGAAATACACATAGCAAAGACACTCAATTCGGGCAACCCCCGAATCAAATTCATCTTCCACTGGGGTATAGTTTCCCACCTTCGCAGCCTGCATTTCCAGGCGCTCCCCAGTTTTACCACCCTATCCAATTCAACATGACACCAAGCTCGCAACCAAGCTCTGGTGGTGGGACACAAGCATATCAGAGTTATGGGCTATCGTGGCAAGGATACGACTTCCAGCAAGATGGCTATGGTGGACCTCAAATGTTCCCCCCTCAGCAATTCGCCGGACAGGGGCCGTCATCTCCAGGCACACCTCGAGTGCCTCCATCACAGGCTGGGAACTATCCAGTCAATTGGCCGACATCATCCTCCTCTACTCCATACGGACAATTTCCTGGCGCACCTGGCAGACCTCCCATTAGCCTCCCAATGAAACGATTTCAGCCAGCAGCTGAACCATGCAGGACAGATGTGGCAAGGATTGCGGATTTGCCCCCACTACCAGAGTTTTCTTAAGGTGAATTCGATGCAAATGCTGAAAGCGATGATTCGTCGGACTTGGGCAGGGCTGAAGGCAAAGCCTCTATTAGCTTGAAGCAAACGGAATTCTCCTTGAAGCAATTTGCCAAAAGGATGGTGCAGCCCAACTTTAGTGCCTTCAACAAGTGAAAGTAAGTATGGGTGCCTGGGTTTCTCGAGAATAAGCATCAGTCGATTATCCCGGGACAGAACCGTTTGAAACAGTTGCAAGATGGACTCCTGTGCTGGGAGATGGCGGTTGCAGATTTTTTGGAGACTTTCAAGACCTGGCTGCCTTTGGAAAATTTCGATAATGCTGAATGGATTCTGCGACAATAGGTTGAGATGTTTCTCAAAAAATGTGCAAATGAGGTTTGGGAGGCGAGGAAGCAGGGAAGGCGAGGCAACAAGCGACCGGCGACGGATTTGGGTGTGCCCACGCGCAAAAAAGCGACAGGTAAGGTCCCAAAGCTGCCAAATACAACGTTCATGGTTGTAATTCGTCGAGTGCTGAATGGCAACAATGACCCGACATCCAGCATGCAATTCCAAGCTGTTTACACGGATGTGACGCACTGGGAGGAGCTGATTGATTTCATCGAAAAAATGTGTAGCCCGAAAGAACCATACTGTCTAACTGAGTTACACAAATGCAACTTGACGCAGGAAGAATTGGACGAAGAGTATATGGGATTATACGCACTGGGGCAAATGATGAATGACTCTCTATATGATGAGATATCATACAACAGCTCCCTTTCCAATGGCTTCAAGTTGCAACTGGGACACAATGTAAACCTATTTTTGGTAGAAATGAATTCAGTGACAGGGAAGGATATTGCGGAGCACGTAATGAGACCGGCGAAGGTAATCCCAACTGGCCTGTTTCTGGTCAGTTATGCCCACTGCTATTCAGTATTCTTAGACTTCGGAAGGATCCGATGAAAATGAACGAGTGCTGAATGAGGAGGCAGGTCGGAAAGAGATTGATTGTATTACTGTAAGTTCTGACTGAGTGAATAGAATTGATTTTATTCCACATATTATTGGGTCCAAATACTTGTCTGTGAAATAACTAACATCGCAATGAATTCCATGAGTGCCGAAATATGAGCCCATCTGCTCAACTTACCTCAGAGCAACTGAAAGAGATCATTGAGGGCAAATAGAAGACCGACCAGGGTGCCAGAGAGATTCGGGAGCAAGTGGCGGATGGTGGGGAGGTTCTCGATCCTGAAAATACCAGTTCAGTATTCAGCACTCTTCTCAACACAATCAACAACGAATGTGAACATGAGTGTCTTGATGAGGCGGTCAGGCTGCTGAATGCCCATTCTATTCGCCAATTAGCAGATGACCGTGTTCCCGGCCACAAGTATTCAATTTCAGGCCTGCTTGGACCTGAGTATCTGACGTACCAGGTGCGGGCCATCTGGTTCATCGTGAGGTAATGGATGTGGGATGCTGATATGACAGGAGCACTGGTGGCAGATGAAAAGGGTCTTGGAAAGACTTTCACCTCGGTTGCAGCAGCAATGATTTGCAAACTGCTGACTGAGAAAGTCGTAATGCGTTTGCCACTGTCTAGTTTATAGGGGAATACCCTTGAAGAGTGGGTGATTTTGGCGGACAACGACTTTCCCGGAATTGTCGGTGAAGAACGGTAGTGGTATCCGCTCCAGATATTGAATTCTGTGCCCCACCACCTATTGAAGATCTAGACAACACCGCCTCACGGACATCCAGCACTTATATCGGCCCATGAACCAATCTTGGTGGTAACAATGCCCGGGGTCGCAGAGACCTTCAAGACTTTCATTGACGAGATGACACATGGAACCGATTTCAAACTCGTCAACTTGGTGCAGGCCGAAAATGCAAATCTCACACACGAGGATCTGAACACCAGTATTGACAAGCCAGAAAACCGATGGAATATCCACCTTGTGTTGTATGATACCGTAACATGCAGAGCAAAACCATCAAGCAATGGCCGACTCTCACACTGTTCCTGGAGTTTTGGGATTTTTGATCAGTCTCATTGATACAAGATGAAAAACACTGTGGGCTGGCGAATTGCGACAAATGCAAGAATTGAATTCAAACTTCAAGTCACTGCAACTCTGGCATTCCGGTCACTCTATGACTGGTGTTATCAGGCGATGTGGCTGTTTTCTGATGTGCCTGAAGATCCAGAGGACGAGAAAGTGATTTAAATGCACAGTGCCAATGCACTGTATTCCGCAGTGAAGAGTTTGATGCATGCCATCCGGACTGAAGACCAGAACACTCAACAGGATGTAACACACCGGATGATCCAAATAGCAACGGCCTGGACGATGAGGAGGTGGTCAGAATCGAAACTCGCGAATGGGAAACCACTTGTTCGGATACCGAAGGAGAATGCGCACCTTGTTGATCTCGAATGGACTGGGGACGAGCAAGCTAAACTTAACACCCTTGTGGAGATATTCACGTCATGGGGTACTTCCGGAGGGTGGAGGGTTCATAGATGGCGCCTGGCATGTTTCTCATTGGTATTGGGAGACACCGAGGATTGGAATGACATTTCAGGACAATGGTACAATGAATGGCCAGTCGACACTTGGGTGGATTCTCCGATTTTCCGATGGCTGAGGGACACATTTCTGCAAATGCTTGTCAACGAATCTGTGGAGTATCCCGAGCCTGACAAGGACGAAATATCAAATGAAGCCCTCCTGCACGAATCCGAAAGTCTTACAAGCACCTTGCCACTTGCACCTCCTCCTCCTCCAAAGGCGGTGCTATTTTGTCCTCTTCCAGGCCAAGTTCGTCATTTGAAGTGGTGGCTCACACATTTTGTTGGGGACAATTTGGATATATTCTACATATTTGCGGAAATGGGCAACGATGAACAGACAGAAATGCAGCTCAAATTCCAAGATTCCCCAAATCCCTCTGTGTTTGTAACTACACCCAAAGTGGGTGGGACACGCCTCAATCTCACAGCAGCAAACCATGCGGTAATAACTCAGAAGTTCTGGGTATTAAATGAGCAGCGCCAGGCATTTCCACTGGTTGTCCGGCTGGGGCAAAACAGAGTTCGACACAGATGGCTACTGAACACTGGACCCAAAGGTTATGATCATAGAGCGAGTGATCTCCACCAGCTCTCTGGGGTAGCTCTAATGAGAGTCCTGCATGGTATGAGGGTACGACCGAACATCATGACGATAATGATATACCGGATTCTGGAGTGTCGTCAGGACCATACGAAGCCACTTACAGAGCATGGAGACTTCGTGTTGTCAGAGGGTGAAGATGAACAACAATCATCTGGGTAGTGTAATCAAGGTATGCCTCTTTAAACATTCATCCAACACAATCTCACCGACTGATGCATAATAGGCAAATGAAATCGAGAATAAGACACAATTTGGGAGTCCAGGACTATTGGTTAGAGTTCGGCTCCATTGCATGTTAGATGACTATAGTGATGAATATGAGATGATGGCAATGGTAAACTGATATCTGGTAAACTGAATCACAGCCTCATTTGGATGAACCAATATGTGATGAAAACCAGGTGCGCCAGTTTAATGGTGGACCAAGTGAAATTCCGCGCTACCATATATTTCTCTGTGTGGGAATCTGTCGAGCTGCAGTCACTACTCTTCTTCATCATATATTGTCCGTGGAATTGTGATTCTGAAATCTTCAAATGCGATCTGTGTTTTCAGGTGCGCCTGAACTTCCAAGTTTGATTCCAATTGCTTGTTGCAGGTCTATTTCAGGCACGCCGGGTACTAGAGTCACGAAAGAATTCGAGATATTCACTGAATCATGAATGTTGAATAATTTACAGTTGATTGCACAAGAGAATCGCTCTCAACTTCTCGACCCTCCTGAGACAGATCCAGTACAGTATATCTGGAATCATCCAGGGATAGACAGACTGTCTAAACGATGTCGAGTTGATGTATCGTATCCTGAGAGAGGGGTTGCGTATTCCAGGCTTACCCGAAGAATACAGCCGAGTATTTCCTCGCTCAACGATGAAGTTCAGACACACCTCAAATCCACTCTCCTATCGCGGCTGATGGTCTCAAATTTGACCCCGCACCCATATTCTATTCACCGTCCAATTTTGACCGCAGCCACTTATTATTTACATATGATCCCACTCCAGGTACGCCTCTGAACCGTGTATACCCACTCCGCATTGCCCTTGAATGATTCATTTTTCTCCATTCCAAGCATATTTTCTCCTTCTTGAATGCTTTGAATCTGTGGCTGCCAGCACACACAGAGTGTCATCTTTCAGACCCTAAACTTTTAGGTGCAGGCGCGGCTCATCCCACTCGGCCTAAGCTAATATCTGAATCTATGCCTGATCGGTATGTGAAGGCCACCGGTTAATTGCCATAACAGTCACGCTCCGTGTGAATCTATCCGTTGGAGGAAGGTGTCCACCACACGCTAAACGTAGATCCACAGCCCTGGGCGATATGTAGCGACACTTAACTGGATTTTGACTGAGATATGTATTTGGACCTTCCATTTCGAAGATCCTAAAATAGCTTCTGTCATTCCGGCTCCATAACCGAGCTGCAGCTTGGCAGAGTGAACCTCAAAAGACAGCTTCTGCCCAGCAATTCTCCAGCTGACCGGCAAATCCCGCTCACTTGTTTACCACACTTCCTCGAATAGGCTTAGATTCACAATGCTTCTAATGCAAACGTAACAACATTTTGACTAACTTGTATGTTTGGGCCGCCAGAAACCCATATCTCAATATAGATTATGAACTGATTTCCATTAAGAGAGCTCGAAGAGATAGAATCTGAATGCCAGTCTCAGCTCAACAGCTCAATCAGTCACCGGCAATCTCCTGCCCACCGCATATCTTGAACGCCTGAAGTTCGTCCCAAATCATAAACAGACAATATCTGATTTCCGCCAATGTCCAATCCCAAGAGTGCATGAAGTACAAATCGTGATGAAAGCTCAAGTTTAGAAAAGGCAGTTTCTGAGAGTACAAGTAACTGTCAAAGTCAGGCGAGCCTACAATCCCAGCCATTGCATTAGATTGAATGCTGCATGCAGATTCAATTCTCACTGCACCTCGATTGGCCGGAACTGCATGCTGTTATTTATCTTCCCACTGTCACATGAAGCCTCATGACGCATTCATCCCGTTCTTACAAGATATTATGCGCAACATCTTAATGTGAGTGACAATTAATGACCTATTCGCAAACAATCTTGGCATTGACGACAACTGGAATCGATTAGATTACCCCTGAATCTTCATCGTACCTTTACCATTCTTCCTCCTCCCTGTTGAGTCTCACCTTTATAATCGCGAATCCACCGTCTTCACTTACAGTGACTGCATACATATGGTGATTCAGCAGACTCGGACCGCTGAAAGTGAAGTTCTCCACACGACATTGCCTAATTGACCGCTAACTTTGCTGGAGAATTCTAAAACAACAGAATATCATCAAAATAGGGTGTCCTTCCGACTGGTATACCTCATTCGGAGATTTATATTTATCCACTATCAGCATCAAACTCTGTTTGAACACATGTAACTTCAACTGTTACCACTTACCAAGATTCCAACTCTATCCTCCGTCCAAGTTCTGCAAGATTCTTCAACACACCAACAATTCTGTGCCATGAGGTCACCATGCATATGCTCGAACTAGAGGCATAATGAACTACCTTCGGCGATGTAATATGTAGTGGCAATCATGATCGACCAAATTCTCAGTTTCCCATGTCCAGTCCTGAGAGGTTGTCAGCGATACAACCATGTCATTGTCTCAAGTTCTCCAGGCACATCTTGTTCAATTCTAGGTATGTTGGCTTAAACCAACCTCTAATTCTTGCATCAATAGCGTACTTGGATACGAGTACTAATATGTGGGAATTGGGGGCAAGAAGAATGCATCAATCTGGTGCACATGACGCTTCCTAAATTGCAACAAAGAACTAGCATCACAAATTTAAATATCAACCGCCGACATCTCTTCCGGACTCTTTTCAGGCACGCCTCGAATTGCATCCTGCTCGATCATGTGTTACTTTGTTGCCCTGTTTTCCTGTTATTCTATTAAACTTCGTACTATATTTACACTTATACACTTCCCTCTACATTCCCAACTTCACTTAATCAAACATGGAACCTACGGCCAGCCAGGTGAGGAATCACTATTCACAGAAGAATCAAAAAGCACACCTTGAGAGAGCACTTACACATGCATTACAGAAGACAGCCAATCTTCATTGCCAATCAAATGTTTGAACATCCAATCCAGCCTTGGAGTATAGTGTTGGAGATAGCTAATGTCCAGGCTATAATTCTGATGAAGCAGGATGATGACGATACCGATCGGGATATCAACATTAACGAAAGTGAAGACCCTGGACAGTCTACCTTGTCATCTGATATCGAAGAAGACGATTTGGACATCCGGCAAGAGGTCCTCCATCTAGACCAGGTGCGCCATCATAAGACAATACGAACTACAAGGGTTCCACTGCCAAAGAAATGGAGCCATGCAGATACTGTCATTGCCAACACTCCACTTCCAAATCTGCGACATCCGGCCAGGGGGTTAGCACCACCATTGCTCAAACACCAAAAGTCAGTCATCAACATATCATGCGAGTCTGACATTGTACAGGCGCTCCCGCTTCCCAAGCCCGGTGGGGACCAGGATGTTCCTCAACCAAAGGCCGGTGGAGATCACAATGTTCCTCAATACCAAACGGCTACGTTTGAGGTAGCGAAAATGTTTTTGGAGGCGATCGTATTCACAGAGACCCCCTGGCCAATCATTTCCGATGAGAAGTACTCGATGGTTGACGACGCTTGAAAACGAGCCATTGAAGCCCAGGATCGTCAGCGGGCATTAGCAGGTGCTCCTGTATGTTCTCCATCTGTGTGTCAATTGCCTGCTGGTCCATCTGTTAAAATCGATCTGCAAACCCGAGAAGCTGTGAGTGAATATTCTGTTTTCTGCTCCTCGATTGGACTTATGATCATACTAAACCTCGAATCATATATAGTTAAAACCAAAGATTACAACCATTCGAGGGCGCTTAGCAGATGGAGCTCGTCAAACTATTATCCGCTGTTACCAGTTGAATTTAGGATCAGAGACTGAGCTTCGAATCCAAATTAAGGAGCTCTTGTTTGACGATGTTTATCTCTCGATGGTCATCGATGACAAGAAGTCTTGGTTCACGTGGATCCAAGTGCTTGACTTAATCTACCACCAATTTTTCTTCACCGCCAACAGCTTGGGGTAACAACCGACCACATCGCAGTTCTTTCAACCTCTAACACCACAGACATTAGCACTTGTGGCCGCAGGGATTCATTGCGCTCTGTCTGAGTATGCCACTGGAAAGAAGCTTACAGTTATGTTTTCTCAAGATGAATATCAAGGTAAATTTTGCTCTTCCACGGTGACAGATTGCATTTCTGCCGAAGCCATTGCACTCATCAAATTCAAATTGCACATGGTGGGGCTGCTTCATACCCCCCCCCCCCCCTCCCCAACGGTGCTCGTCCACTACAATAGGCGGTCGTCAATCTCCGTCGGCGCTTGGCAATTCCCGTCGGCTCTCCTCAATACTCGTCACCGCTCCTCAATCCCCGTCGGCGCTCCTCAATCCCCGTCGGTGCTCCACAATCCCCATTGGTGCTCCTCAATCCCTGTCTGTGCTCCTTAATCCCCTCAGCCCTCCTCAGTCTGGATTGGTGCTTCGATAGTTCATTCAGCACTCCATAATGCCTTTTCCGTCCGTGCTCCTCCTCTAGAATTGGCGCTCCTCAATCCCCTCCTCAACCTCAATTAGGAGCGCCTCTATTTCCTTCCAGACTCTTGACCTCCCTCACCGTTTGGCGCTGCTCAGCATGGATGGGCCGCTCCGCTCCATAGGCACTCCTCAATCCCTGTTGGCGCTCCTTGGCCTGGATTTGCACCCCTCAATTTCATTCTGCATCACCATCAGCACTCCCCTTGACCACCTCACACAACATCAGGCACTCCTCCTTTCCTGGTGATGCACCTCTTTGTCCCCCAAATTCATCATATTGACTTTCAAACTCCATTTTGATTCACCACAAGCTAACCTCGATTCCAACCCTTTTAGATATCACAAATCTAGCCAAACGACATTGAAATTCAATTCCACCCACTCCCCAGGCCCGAATCATTCAGAAATATAAGGAGCATCTGCAGCTTTATTGCGCAGTTGATGAATTGTATGTTCCTGCGTTTGTCGGCCCTGATGTGATGGGAGATTTGGTGGATGACATTAAGACTATGTTCAATTGATATCATTCCGATCGCTTAGTCAGGTCATTGTTTCGCTTGTACCTACTTTGATTTTTGAATCACTCGTCATTTTCTTTGGTTCTTCCTTAATGTAGCGATGCAAACAATAAAATCTTGATGAGATGCTGGGTACTATAGTATGATTTAGAGGTTGATAATGAACAATAATCTGTGCATCATACATGGAGGGTATTCTTATTGCTCGTGTACATCCGGAGAATCTCAGATAACGCCTGCAGTCCTTTGAATGAATATCCCTCAGAACCCAGCATCTCTCAGAGTTAGTTTGGGATTCCCCATTGGTTGGGCGACAGTCCCAGGTGCTTCCAAACTTTTCACAACCGCTCCCATGGTGCTCCCATACCAATCATCAGAGATCCCAGTTGCTCCAAAGGCCGGCCGGATTGCCCTCCTAGGTGTTACGGGGGTACTTAGATCCTCTGAATAGGTACTAGTACAGCCGTAGATCCTAACAACTGAACTTCCGTTGTCGTGCAAGTTTCTTCCTTTGTCTTTTCGAAACTTTATTCTGCTGAAACTGCTTAGGTTTTCCCAGTCTTCCTTGAGATTGCCCAATAGAGCTGGTTCGTAACTCTTCCTCAATCTTATTCAATCCGGGATCCGCTGACACTGATCTGCCGATATCTCTAGGTACTGGCGAAACCTGTTGTAATGTGGAAATCCTTAGCGAGGCCGATTGTTGCTTATCGTTTGGGATTCGAGAATAAAGGTTATCGATGTAAATTGTAAGTCCTTTATCCAATCCGATTACCCCGGCTATCCACCAAATACAATTTGCCACAAAGAGGTACTGATTCTCTCTTGCAAATCTTATTATCCTTTCCAAAGCGAAGGCAACTGCGTCGTTATCGGTTTCGAAAGTTAAAGTCATAAAAGTGCTTGGGGAATACTTCAAGGTACGGTGCTGCCGTACTATGCTAGTATATTTGAATACATATAATAATAGGTATAGGTATCATAAAAACACAATAATAAATAAAGGTCTTCTTTCGCTGGTAGGTTTCTGACTGTTCGCTGCTAGAGCTTGTTCTTTCATTGCCGGGACAATGTGATCTCTTTATAGTCATGTTCGTGGGACAGTATTCTTATCGCCCTTACTTCCATGCTATGAGTCCGCTTATCGTATAATTGCAATGTTATCGTTGCGTCTTACATTCTACTGAATGCGCCCAATAATTGATTGCCACGCTTCCCTTAGGTTATCGTGTTCATCTAATGTGGTTTTCAAGCATTACGCTCCTGATTAAATCAGGCCATCCATTGAATTAAATTATATCAAATGACGTCTCAGATCATAACTTTAACTTCGACATATTGCGTACCCATTTGTTTCAGTAGTTGGAACATTAACGACTGACACGTAACTCTGCGTAATCGCAATTTAACTGTGTTTGATCTTCTTAATGCTTTTCATTGCAATATCCTCTCGCCTCACCATAATTGGCTATTCGGCATTGCATCATAGATTTAATCAGCGACCAACTGATACTATGCCAACGTAGATTATGACACGTCCTAATATAACGTTGCGATGCACACGGGCTTAATTCAATAAGCCGGTTCGCTTCAGGCCTCTTATCTTTAGCCAATGCCAATAATCCCTCAGACACTGCATGCTTAGGACCCGACCTTCCGTAGTCCGGGGAGTGCTGCAAGTAATCTCATCACTTTTGCGCATGAGTTGCAGATCCCTCGTAATCGCATATTGCATAACATCTGCTGTGCACGTATTTCTGCGTAATCGCAATTTAACTATGCATTGCCCCACTAGAAAGAGTTGAGTAATCATGGCCAAGAGTTATGCGCATCTTAAGAAGGTTTTTCACTTCCATAGCAAGCAGCATAACTTCATCATCATGTTTGAATCCGACAGTGTGAGAGTATCGTCACTGCTTGATCGACGCGTGACTCAAGTGTAATCCCGCTAAAGACCACTTGACAGACAAACATGACATCGTATTTGATAGGTAGGTGTTTTGCATCCCTGAGGTTACCCTAAGACATGTACCTTCTTCGATCTGTCATGTATCTTTATCACTGCTAGGGGAGAACCCCTAACACTAGGGTCTCATACTCTCCTGAAATTGACGCTTCTAAGTTTACACTCCACATCCTCTTAGACACTCCTGGACACTCCCAGCAACTAAAATACATTTTGCTGATGAAGCAGCACTTGTTGACAATGCTATTCTTCTTGACTATTTGACCTCCGTAGTGGCGCTTGAGGAACCTGAGATCGGAAGCACTGACCCAAACATCCTGATAGACAACAATTGCACAGATGACGAACTGCATTTCGGGATGCCAGGGGGCTGTTACAGGTGTGTTTAGATCCCAATAATCAATACAACATTGATTGAATCTAAGTACAGCCGCCTATCTATTCTCTTTCTTTCCTCGTCTTATCCTAAAACTCAATCTCTTGCCCATCTTGCAAGAGCGATCCCTTCTTGCAACGCTAACACTAGCGTTGCTTCTTCCAATCTATTCAGATTGAAACGGTGCCACTGACCATCTCCGATATTAACGAAGATTAAACTTCCCTGTCGTGCAACCGCTCCTCGGAAAATTCCTCGCAGTGTAAAAGACCGGAGTTGAGATACCTCAGCACCAGGTAGTCAATATTCTCCAGTTGACAGAAATGAAAAACTACAGTGTAGGTGTGGGTTAACTGGTGCTCTACCAATTTCAAAACCAAATTGCCGAAACTCTGGACAACCTTCTGGAGTGCGAACTCGGATTGTGTATATTGATGTCCAGGCATACAAGGCCCAATCACAAGTATGAATGAGGGAAGTAATTTTTAATACAGAGATTTCTTAATAATATTTTAAGATCGTCTTCGGTGTTCTGATTGTTGACTGTGGATTGTTGCTTGAGCTTCAGTCTCATTGCCGGAGCAATGCCATCTCTTTATAGTCGACTTCAACGATTTGTACACCCACACTTCGACGCTATGACTCCACTAATAACAGATACGTATTGCGTCAATGAGGTATTAAAGGTTTAACGCTCCTGATAAGAATCAGGCCAGCCATTGCGCGATTACACGTCATGCAGTGTGTCAGATGAAACTTGAACTTAGACATCTGGCATTCCGTTTGCATCAATAGTTGGAACATCAGCCGATCTCGGTTGGCAGTTCTTATCGCAAATTAATGCCTCACCTTAAAGGCTATTTGGCTTGCGTCATAGATTTAATCGGTGACCAACAGATACTATGCCAATGTAGATCCTGACTCGTCAGCTCGTATCACTTACGAGTCTGATGTTGCAATGCATTCTAACTCAAACCAATGAGCAGGGTTCCTTCCGGCCTCATATCTTCAGCCGACGTCATAAATCTCTCAGTCACGTCATGCTTAGGCCGAGACCATTCTCTTTCGCCAGGGAGTGCCACTGTAACTCTTATCGCCTGAAATGATAAGCCGGAGATCCCTCGTAATCGCATATGGACTATCGACTGTTGTGTCTGATAAGACATGTCCCGCTAGTATCAGGTATAGTGAATGTGGTTGAAAATCATGCGCATGGCTAAAGCAAGCTTTCCTGCAATGGTGACATGATTGCATCATCTTAAGTGAATCCGCTAAGTGTACTTGGTCACTTATTCAATCGATACGCGATTCCTATGTATCCCTGCTAAAGGACATAGGACTGGTTACTTTGTAAGTCATGAATTGGTGTTATGCATATCACGTGACTATACTGAGAGTAACTCCATGACATGGATTCATAAGACTAATGCAAGTACCATTATCGCTGCTTCGGGAAAACCCCTAACAGGGGCAGTTGGGATTTCGAAGATGAATGTGACCAAAGCGATGCCATCCTTACCGCCAGCAGGCAACGATGGGCCGCGACCGATCTCGAGTCGTTTGACCTGGGAACCAGTGATATCGACGGGTATGAGGGCGAGGATGGCAATGATGCAGATGAGGATGAGAAGGAAGAAGCATCGCAAGCCGATGATGGATCAACGCAGAATGTAGAGGACTGAGGGCATAGTAGGTTTGACCTGGGAACCAGAGATGTCGACTGGTATGAGGGCGAGGATGGCGACGATGTGAATGAGATGGAAGCAGCATCGCAAGCCGATGATGGATCAACGCAGAATGTGGAGGACTGAGGGCATAGTACTAGATATTGTGAAGATTGGACACTATATTTCAGATATGTAATATACGATAATAGCAAAGCAAATGCAACAGCAAGCGATGTATCCGAAGCGAAGACTGTATTGCAATAAGTCACAAAATCTCGAAGCTTAACATTATGAGAGTGCGGCATTTAACTATCCGCCGAAGAAAGGCATAGACATCGCCAGGCATTGTATTAACAGCCACTGCATAACTGCAACCCCTGTGAAGAGTGTAACATACGTGTCGTTCTGATGGTGCGTATACGCCACCACATTCCGGACACAAAGTAAAGGAAGCCTGACGCTGGAGCGGTGAGCGTAATATCCAACGCTACATGTCGCAACAATAAGAGGCATGGTATAATAGCCGCTGCAAGGGAGGTATGCAATGCGACCCATTGCTTGGGCGACGGGTTGCGTCTCATTCTCCGTCAGAGGGTACGAGGTTCGGCCTGAGCCAGCAGAGCCATCCGGAACACCCGGGTGTTTCAGACGGAAACTAGGGTTGTTGCTGATGATCAGCTGTCAAACTAAGTGCTAGATGACCGAGCGCAAGAAAGAGAACCAATACAACAGTTCAAGGACACAATACAGCATGAGTGACAAGGAGACAGCATGTGCAGGGGTAGTAGGAAGAATAGATTGAGTGGTTTGCTGGGAGTGTATACTAGTAATTTTGTGGAAGGAAATAGCATTGTGAACTTGGTACACCAGTTGACCACTTTGCTAGTAGGTTGACCCATACACCAAATCTTCTGGTTGGCTAATAGGTTAACCTGTATACCAAAAGATCGACCGCTTTGCCAATCGGTTGACCTGTTGGCCAACGGGAAAATTTGGCATATGGGTCGGAACATATGTGTTGCTGCGATCACCGAAGCTGCGCTAACTTACATCCTACTCAATCGATCCGTCCGTTGAGACCGAGGATTTCATCACATAAGAGATGGATTCAGGAGAGATATCTTGGTGAGAGATAGATGAAATAGCGTTTGATTAGATAAATGGAGATCTCTTGGCATAGTACATGCTGAGATGTCCAGATGGACTTAGAGGCGAATTCACATGATCATGTGTTTTCTCCACTTCTCTCCATACAACAATTACCTCGAATTGGCAACCCAAAATGATGTCACGGCGTCCGAACTATGTAGCTCTCTCGAGTTCTGAGCTATTATGGTCACTAGCGGCACTCGTCCATTAACTTGTGCTTGGTTTAGATAACCTATGTTTCATATTATTATTACTATTAATCACTCTTATCATCATATCTTAGGTATATCCGTGTTATCTCCGTTCAATTCGCCGCCAGCATCCCCAAATTCTTCGCAAAAGCGTCCACATCACTGCCCAGAACTTCGTCAGCCACCAAAAATACAGAATACACAGCGCACTCACCGTTTACCACCCAGTTTCTCCTTTACCGGTCGACTCTTGGAGCTCCCTCGCGGCGGAACATAATCACTCAACCGAAACACCGGCGGCGTTGCTTCGACCGGACTTATCTCTAGTTCATGCTGCACAATCTTCGGCACGGGACTAGTCGGCGTGGGGGGAAGCCGCACTGCATCCTGTGGCCGGAGGAGACAGTCTTCGGGAACAACCCTTTCTTCCTTTACTGACGATGGTGCTGTCCTAGGCCTATAGCTTTCCACCACCTCCCGACGTGGATATCCAGGAGGATCGACGACAATCACCATCCACACACCTACCTCCCCTGTTGCGTCGAGGAGAGGCGTACAGTGGACCCACCGCTCCCGTCCGCTTCCACCGTCGCGGTTCGTCAGCCAGAGGACCTTCGCGGTCACCCCGTTTCCCGATCGTAGGGCGTCGTGCAGTTCCTCCCGTACTTGGTCCGAGCCGCCGATTTTGTGCAGGAAGTGCATTTGGTGGATACCTGGGGTGCCGAGGGAGGGGGAGGTGAAGAGGATTCGCAGCGAGGGGTAGGGTCGGAGGAGGAGGTAGTGTTTGTACACGCCTTTCAGCGTGGGAGCTATTGAGGGCGGGAAAGTTGTGTTCTGGTGTGGAGGGGTGGCGGCCTTCAGGACAAGCCGGGATCTACTCCGGTCCCGCCCGCGTCGTGTCGCACCCTCCCGCTTCAGACAGCGGCCTTTGTGGGATCGCCCGGCGTACATCCGCGTTGTCTCGATCTCGGTGTCGTTGAAGAGCTCGGTGAGCTCGCGGAATACGTCCTTGTCTTCAGGCTCCTGCCCCTCCTCTTCTGCTGCTGCGGCGGCTACGGCGACGGACTCCATTCCTGCGCCATCGCGGAGGAGCTGCGTTACGTCGACCTGGGCGCCGATGTAGTAGCGGAGCTGGCCTTTGGAGTCGAAGAGTGGGGCGACAAGAAGGAGGTTGAAGAATGGCGAGCCGTCTCGTCTGCTGCTTTGGGTCAGTCGGGGGAATCGGGAGGACCCGGGAGGATCGGAGGTGTGCATACTAGTTTAGAAACACTTCGCTCGTTTCTCGCTGTGCTTCTATCGCTGCCTTCAGCCTGGCTACTGTTTTCCGATCCGTCCGTGGCCCTTGCAGGAATCTACAATTCCGTCCGATGGCGTACGCTACTCCGTATTGCGTGACTCTATTAAACCCTTCCCACCATCAGCTCTCCCCCACTCCCCGAATCCACACCCACCCACCTTCGCTCATAAAAATAATCGGATTCCCCTCCCTCCTCGGATCGGTGAGACAAAAACACTCCACCAGCCCACCATCCGCGGCTACCGACGACGCCTCCTCTCCATCTACCGCTGTGATCCGCCTCGTCACATTCCTTGACATAACCTCCACAACCGAATGCGTAACATACGCGGTCAGCTCCTCCAGCAACGCCTCAAATGCCTGATCCTGCCGCTTCTCCAGCGGCTCGTTCCGTACCGTCACCTCCCCGTCCATAATCGCATTGCTGTATGCTAGCGCCTTCAACGCCTTCTTCGCGTCTAAGTACCGGATTAGCGTTTTTAACCCCTCCCCGTCTCGAGAGAAAAGGAAGTCTGCGAAGTTGGAGAGGAGGAGCGGATGGGTGAGGATTGTGGAGAGGTGCGAGGGACCAAAGAGTTGAGATGATAGGTCTTCGAGGGGTGTTGTGGACGGCGAGAGCGGCGGCGGGAGGAGGTCGTAGGATATGTCATCTGTACTGTATGCGTGGGTTGAGGAGGATGAGGACGGCGGTGAAGGAGGCGGTCGGTCCGGGCAGAGAAGCATATTTGATGTTGAGTATCGGCGGGTCATTGTCGGTGATGGGGGCTTGTGTTTATACACCAGGTAGCTAGGGGAAATATATTAATTGGATGATGTGCTTGCCTCGGTGAAACTTTATACCTTACATATGAGGAAGGGTACGGAGTTGACTGGCTAGCAAGGCTTGCTTTTTTGTGGGAAAGTCCGCAATTGCACCATGTATCAGGCGGCTGGACGGTTGACCCAGCTGCGGTTTCGAGTCGAGACGGGGGGAGATTGCGGCTGGTTGGTGCCTAGAGGAGTGGTACTAATAAGTGCTATATTGACTCCAATCTCAATGACAGTTGGTAGCATGCGGATTTCTCATCACTCGATCAATTGGGTTTGGAGGTGTATCCAGATAATCGACAGGTTGGATAACCCGTGGATCGAAGCTCGTTGCCAGAGTGTTTTCGTCGAACAACGCTGGATGTTGATGCCTTCGATCGGCAGCTCCGGGTCAGCTTGCGTTAATCAAATGATTCACTCCAGCTCTGGTAGATCCTGCAGGGGGGTGGCGAGTAAGATGAAGAATGATAAATTCGTGTACTCGGCGTAGACACTCGGCAAGGGCATTCCGATTCTCGATTACTAGTCGTCTACTCTACGTCTCGCAGGGTGATCGTGGTCGATGACGTCTCTAGCGACCACAATCGAAATGGCGGACCATTGGATGCTAGTTTCGGAGTGCTAAGCTTCGAAGATGCGACAGCTTGGAGAAGGCTTCGGCGTCGTTCCCAGTATACCGAAAGATAGCGTTGAACTAGCGCGCCATCTCGTTTCGATCTCCAGCAGGCGCCACAGATCGATGAAGCGTTCCTGCCGATCGATTGGGATCACCATGGGTCGGGAGACGACAGGAACCAAGAAGCTAGGTACGGTAAGAATCTGGTTGGTTGTTCACGTGAGAATCGTCAGGTGGGTGCGTGCGTTACACAGGACCCAGAGCGAAGCGAACCTGCATATGCGCATCCATTGCTGCAAGCATCGTTGAATGGCTGCGGATCCGATAGCCACAGCTGTGAATTGATTACAACTTTATTCTTTTTGCTGGTACAATGACACATGCAAACAGCACTGCGAGCTCTCCAACAGATGTGCGGCTGCGAATGAGGAAGGAAAACGATACAGAATCAGGCAACTTGGAAAAAGCAAACACGGTGTGATGCGCTCGGGCCACAACCGTGATAGGGGATCTGCTGGAGAAAATACGAGTCTTCCTTTTTCTTCACCACGTCCACCCCATGGTGGATCGCGACCGACAAAATACACCATGACTGAGATCCATCCCGGAACGCCCGTAGATTTCGATGCCCTGTGTATGCGCCGATTTCTTCTCCCCGCACTTCCATCTACTCACAGAAACAGCAAAAACCCCGAACCCGAACGCGACCCCCCGGATCAGCGACGAAACCTTCGTCGCCCCGTCCTCCTCCACCGACCAGATCGCCTCACCGCCAAAAAAAACGGCCTCAGTCACCTCAAGAGTCACACTTGCGACCTTCCTTCGCTCCCCTCCTCCTCCCCCTCCTCCTCACCCACCATTCTCTGGCCACGATGACTTTGCCCTCCCACAAATCCCGTACTCCCTCCGCACCCGAAAACTCGCCATAACGATAATATGGATAATCATCCTCCTCGACTCCGTCATCCTCCCCCTCGCCCTCTTCTTCATCCTCAAATACGCTGCGCACTGGTCCGACATCAAAAACCTCGCCATCTCGAACGGCGTATTCGGTTTCTGCGCGTTCATACAGTACGCGCTTCGGATGTATCGGCTCCTTCGCCCCTCCCCTGAATACCGCCCCCTGGGAACCGGAAGATGGGCGCTGGACATGTACCAATACCAGTTCACGGCTGGTTTCATCGCCATCACCCTCCTCCTATCCTTCGCTACTGGCCCGCAGAACCTCCGCCTCATCGCACTGGCACCTACCGTCCTCCCCGCCATGTGTGGCCCGCAGTTCCTGTTCTCGTGTATCTGCCACAAACGCCGCTGGCGCATACCAGTCAACTTCTCGTCCACCCCCAGGGGGAGCATAGCCCCACCCGCGGTTTTTACGGTGGTGGAAGACGTGATTGCGGTTGATGCGGCGCGCGGGAGAGAGTTTCGGGCTGCGTGGGGGAGGAGGTATGAAGCGAGTCCGGGGTTTCGCAGGATGATGTATAGGTTGACGGCGTTTTGGGGGTGGGGGTGTGTGGGGTGTGTTGCGGTGACG
>Ga0307512_10000415_pt1 | contig 62067 bp, 59 predicted proteins | sample 14_EM_MG_FD_200267 | JGI IMG/M metagenome (GOLD analysis project Ga0307512, IMG submission 200267) | Populus trichocarpa ectomycorrhiza microbial communities from riparian zone in the Pacific Northwest, United States - 14_EM | ecosystem: Host-associated > Plants > Roots > Unclassified | place... | reverse complement strand
TCCTTTGGAAACAGGTAGCGACAATTTTCGTCGGTGGTGATTCTCTCAGCCTGGTGACGTGTATTCCTGCTCATAAAGGTGTTCCATGGCTCTTCCTTTCCACCTTCGCAGAGGGCCCACCAGCAGCTAGTCCCTCATGCTTTCTTTGCCAAATCGTTTTTCTCCTCACCATGCGATGCCACAAGAGTTAATTTCCTTGGATCTGAACGGTATTGTTATTTTCCTTTCGACGAAGAACGTGGATCTAACTCAATTATGCTTCAAATGCAAAGTCCACTCAACCTCGTATGTTCTTTGTTGTTATCATGTGTGTGAGGCTCTTAAACCCATCACCAACGCAGATGTTTCGATTTCCCTCCATTATTGTAACAATCGCCGCGACACGGATGTATCGTTCTCTGATAGACTTTGCATCTAGTAGCACAGATATGTACGACACGTCTTTTCTTCTCCCCTCCCATCACGCTGACTGCTGAGGTACGTAGCGCATCCGATCTCCTCTAAGGTTGTAAAGCTAAAGTCTTGAAATTACAGAGGAACCAAGTCCCACGCAGCCCGCTTGAAGTAGCAGTGGGTACTTCGTACGAGCTCGCTCGAATATCGCTGACGAGTCATCATGATTCGTACATTAGCACTGAGGAGCGACCATGCAAAAAGCTACACGGATTGGGCCTCGAAAAGCATGCGGAGAACCCCACCGAGAACCGAGTCCCAGAGTTAGAGGCCGCAGAGTTGGAGTAACCCTAGCGCTGTCGCGCCCTCGTGATCTCTCCCACACTCCCTGCCTAGTATGTTACTGTACCCGGGTTTTAGCCGCGCCACACGACGTGTGCTTTCCTGCCACCACCCTACCCCGCAACCACCTCTGCGCGGACCTCGTGAGATACCCCGGCAATAGGACCGGGCAAAGGCCCTGGTTCAATTTCTCCCCTCCTACCACCCCTTCCTACGCTGCTGCCTTCTCATCCCCCCACTCTCCCTCACATGGCAACAAGAGCAGAGATGCCAAAACCCTCACGTGCGATCCAGGTGACGAAAACCGGTAGTAAGGGCACACAACGTAAGAAGCGGGCGACTGCGTGATCGCCGACGGAGTGAGGCTCCCTCTGACGAGCCGGGGTTGTAGAGTTTACGTACAGAGTAGCACAGTAGCGCCATGTCAATTTAGTTAGCCGCGACAATAAACTTGCTCTGAATTCGAGAAAAACCTAGTAACCCTAATCAACCGTTCCTCAACCAGGTCCACTGCTAAGGGACAGCATGGTGAAGGAGTCACAGCATACTGTAAATAGATGTTCTAGAGTGTGAATGTGCGCTAATGGTGCTCTTATGGTTATGGTATGGTGCCAGGGACTTTCGGCGGCGGACCTTAGGCCTTACAGTAACTTAGTATGAAACGACGTGAAAGGCACGTGACGGAGTCGGAGTGGCTGACCTGACGCCGGGGCGACCTGTATTTGTGCACTCCCGTCCCCACTGGCAGCCACTGACAAGTTCGCGTTTCAGAGTTTTTTTTTTTTCGTCCAATGGTACGTTACTGGCTTCAGCACTTCTATCCCACCATTACCAAGGACCCCACATACTGAATAGTCGCCTATAAAGGGATGCTCCCCGAAACGCAACCACATACTCAGCCCTGCCAGTGCGGCGAGCGATCCGTAAACCAAACCGCGTGGTCCTATTCCCGCATGGACTTCTCAAGATTCCCTCTCTCCTGTACGCGCACATAGGTGCATTTATTGGTATCGCCGATCTAAACCACCATCAATGCGCGCGCTCATTCTAAACCTCGTTGTAATCGTGTCCCGACAAGAACATTCTTGCCAAGTTCAATAAAGTTGTCCACGTCCAATATACTTTCCCCTTGATTGTTCGGGGCCGGTGATTTTCGCTCTGCCGCCCAGTGATTGAGATTTTGAGAGCCCATCAATGACCCCTGGCCGTTATTCCCACGAGGGTCGCACTTCTACGTTCAATTGAGACATGTTACAGCTGCGCGATCTATTGAAAAAGGTATGATACGGTCTGCGACATGGTATTTAAACATGCGTAGTACCCTGTAATACAGAAGCGAGTTTTGCTACCTTAGAGCCTACGCTTACTTTGATAACCGGGATGGTCAACTTTCGCGACCCCGTTATCCAGTTGAGGGATTACTGTGCGGACACTTTATTTGACGCTCTAATTTTCAAGGCCTGATCAACTTTTATCCCAATAGTGGCCCTCAAGACCTTCGTTCACACCACAGGCGGGATCTTCCTGTGCGTCCAGTTTGCCGCGTCGACCTCCCACCTCACATAGACAAACACCTCGGTTTACAGCTGGGAGTTTATCACGACACTTGATTATGAGTTCGATATCATCCGAGGGCATCGCCCCTACAGGCCGACGATATGGGTTAGTAGCAGCTAGCAGCAGGCCCATTTTAGTTCTCATCTCCCTCCCTGGGTCATTGTACTGATGAACCACTTGGGTAGATTTACTCCTTTACGCGCATCGTCACCCTCACGGCAATAATACTTAACTTCGTTGGCCTTAACAATACGACACCTATCGACTGTCAGGTAGGTGGTGCGCCCCACGTCCGAGTCGTCCCATTACACTCTAAATCGGCATATTTCTAAGATCTTGATTAAATTTACTGCCGTGAGTGCTTTTTGATACTCTCCTCTCCTCGAATAGAGAGCATTTAGTTCGTTTTTCTAGATCTTTGGATATCTCGGCTGTTCTTCCGCTTCGCTCTTGATTTTTCTTCGAATGTATGTTTCAGCAATCCTTTACATCCAGGACCATCTCTCCTTGTCAAAATTCTCATCAGAGATTCCAGCATTGCCATTTGGGACAGGAACAAAATAGTTGTGGCGATGTCCACCGGATTATGGGTGGCCAACATCGGGATCGTCATCCAAGGCAAGTCCTCTCCATCTTCCTTCACATGATCGAGAATTTCTTATCAGCATAATATTGTATCAGGTGTCACGCGGGTGAATACGCCAACCTTAACTAGTCTGCCTCCTCTAAGCTCGTCTATCTGCAGATCCGCTCCGAGTGGGACTCTACTCTGCCAGGTTGTGTTATACCCAACTCCCACAGTGGCATAGTCAACGTTATCGCCAGCCTCGTAATTGACATCACCTTACTTCTCACCGTGCTCGCCGGATTGCTCCGCTTCCGCATCCAAGGAGGTGGCGCGTTTGGCGTAGGACGCCTCCTTTGGAATCAGGTATGGTTGCAATCCTTCACCTCTTCTATGGTGTCCTCAGTCCAGTGACACGTTTTCCAATCGTAAGGGTGTCATGTGGCTCTTCGTTGCCACTGTCGCGGAGGTCCCGCCAGCGGTAGGTTCAGCGAGTTCTCTTGCACATGCCCTTGTTGTTCATCACCTTGGAACGTTGCAGGTGTTAATCATTTTGGATCTCAACGGTATTTTCTTTCTTTCGAAGAGAGATGTTGCACCGACCCAATTCTTCCGTAATGTCAGGTCCACTCAACCTCGTACGTTATTCGTTGTTATCATGTATGTGAGGCTCTCATACCCATCCGCAACACAGATGTTCCAGCTTCCCACTCTGATCACGATGGCAATGGCTGCAACACGGATGTATCGCTCGCTGACAGACTTTGGCACTGGTAGCGCAGACATGTACGACATCCTTTCCTTCCTCTTTTCAAGTTCTCCCGCTCGTTGTTGACGATGACTCTCTAGCGCATCCGACCTCCTCGAAAAGAATAAGAATACAAAAGTGTCGACATTACAGTGGAACCATGCCTCACGCAACCAACTTGAGGTGATCGTGGACACCGTGGACACCGTGGACACTTCGTACGAGCAACGATATCAAACGTCACGGGTGAGCCGCCATCATCCACGCATCGGCACGCAGGAAAAGCCATGCGAAAAGCCGCAGGGATTGGGCCTTGACAACGACCCAGAGAATCCCGTTGAGAACCAAGTTCCAGTGTAGATGCTGCAGAATTGGGTGCTCTTAGCTGATGAGCTTATACGTCTTCTCATCAATATGTGGTGATGAAAATTTTATGCGGGAGCCGGAGGTATTCACAGGCAATTGATCACTAGATCACCGATTGGTGTAAAGTAGTACTGGGAGGATTTTTCGTTGGGAGGAACAACACAATAGCGTGTGAGACTCGGGAGGATCTGATCGACCTCGACATCAGGGGGATCCACAGACACGAGAGCGAACGTAGATTAAGGCCGGGTCAGTAGCTATATGAGTCTGGCTACATTCCTTACCCGGGCCTACTTGTGCCATGGTGTAACTTCCGACTTCGAACTCTAACGTTCAAGGAAACACTCAGATTGAGGCACCAGCGACTTCACCATCTAGACTGGATTGCTTTGTGATTCCACGTCATCATTGAGATGCATACCCGTGAGCGGATGAGACGAAGAAATTTCTTTCTACAAGGGAGCATGCTAATTGAAGCGCGCCGCGCGGTCTTCTTGTCGCGCATGATCCGGTTGCACCGCAACCCAATGGATGGTTTGCCATGTATGCCTTATTATATTTTTCCAAGAGAGTGGGGAAAGTCTGATCCTTGGAAAGAACGCTATGACAGAGCCAGACGGGAATGATCCATATGGGCATCCGTCGCATAGTCGTTATAGCCCTAGATGGATTAACAGCTCCACTGACAGGGCTCAGTACCATGCGGATGGGGTGAAACATTAAGATTAGACAGTCATTGACGCGTCTATCAACATCAGCAGACAGAAACACAAGTGTAATGACGCTACCGGAAGGACGTGAGTGTGCTGATGTACTTGGGGGTATGGGTTTTATAGATTTTGTCTGTGCTCTGCATTCCCACAGTGCTCCGACATGGCAGGCAAGAACAGATATGGATTCATAGGGGCACAGGACGAGGTGTCGGTGTAGCGAACAAATGGAACAATGGAAGGTTTGATGTGCGAGGAGGACTGGCACGAAAAGAAGGAAGAGGACATGATGAAATGGGTGTGAAGTGAGGGTTGTAACTGAGTTGGTCTTGACGGGACGACCGGCAAAAAGGACGGGCACCGGAGGGGGGGAGAGAACCCGGAAAGAATACGGGGAGTGATCAAAAGACTCGGAGGGAGTCCAGACTGCGTAAGAGCCTGAGGGGCACACGTGAGATAGAAGGACGAGACAAGGTTCGGTGATCGGCGATCGCAGGGACCATCTCGAGGCTATCGATACCCCATTTCTGCGAGTTGTTCCGCGGCCAGCGAAGTCACTCACCTTTATACGAGGGAAAGCACGATCTTTGGTATGAAAGTCATGCAGCCCATGGGCCCATGCTAGAGCCAAGGCGCAAAGGGGTTCATCCATACGGACATCCGGGTCTATGCGACCTGGACACACAAAGTCGAAATTTTTGGGTCGAAATTTTGACAGACGGAAGGGCTCCCTGATAGGGACGATCATTCCGTTTGCGTGTCAACGCAGAAGTCGGTCCTACTGTATATGTTTCTTGGTTTTCTCGCATGTATCCAGATTAACGAGCGTGACGCGCAATTGTTTGTTGACTAATGACTACTGTCAAATTTTCGATTTTCGAATATCCCGCTACTAACAGTATTGCACATCCAAGGGACAAGGGGGTCGGAACCAAGAAAAAAAATGCGGGGTTTCTCAATGGTTGAACTAAGTACGTAATCAGGGACAATACCATATATGGAAAGGTCAGATTAGATCAAATGAATAACACTGCGTGCTGGACTCCCAGTCTGAGTAAAACAGGGCGGAAGGAATAGTAAAGGTTGTGAGTCCTCATACTTGACACGTTGAGGGTGGTGCTGTGTGTAACCGTTTGTCGTGCTTATGGGCGGGTTGCCCCCCTGAAATCTTGGGTAGCGGCGTAGCGCTAGATGGAAAGCACTAGTCCGAGGTCGTAGATTACAAAAAAAAAAAAGTTTATCGTGTCAGGTCCAAGGTCCGGCGAATCCCGCAAGGCCGATCCCGCCAGACTTGGCGAGCAAATCAGGCTGCCCTTTTGTACATCCGGGTCATCCTCGTCCAAGGTACTGTACATCGACCCCTAATCGTTTTTTTTTGAAAGAAAAAAGGCGGTTGACATATTTCAAAATGCGTTCCACAAACTAATGATCTATCCCCCGGTTCCTGAAGCGTGGCTCGGGACCTTGCTCACATTTACGGCTGGCACAGTAGCGTGTTCGTAAACGTATAAAAATGCCCTTGAGTCCTGCTCGGAGCATATTATCAGTGTGCATTCGCGATCCCCGTGTGGGCTTACAAACGATCTGCCACACCCTTTCTCCTTCCTGGTGCTCGCTTCAACACATCTCGTTGGGAGACTTGGAACGACTGCCCAACTCACGTAACAACTCTTCGTCGCTTTCCCGTCACGATGACCAACTTCCATCATGCCGCGGTAATTTCCAAGAGTCAATGTGCTCTTTCACGCTTGCCTCTGGAAATTGAGGGTATACTGAATTCATTCTTTTGAAGTGACGCCTTTGAAGTTCGGGCACGTTTTCGGTGGTATCTTCATGTATGTCCCTGTGTTTCTTGCAATTTCCCTTCATGCCTCGTCATGTAACTGAAAGACCATCTTCCAGTTGGGAGTTCGTTATCACCCTTGGCTTCGAGTGGAATGTCATCAGAGGGCGTCGTCGTTGTCGGTGGACTTTCTGGGTCTGTAACGATGAGACCATAATTTTTCCTCACCGTGAGGCTTCTAGATAGTCAAAAAGCTGATTTTTTTCTTTCTGCAGATTTACTCCCTTGCACGCGTGGCAGGCCTAACATCTGTGATTATCGGCCTTGTTTTTCTTAATCGCGCGGTCATAATAACCTGTCAGGTATGTATATATTCCATCCTATGTCAACCTCCCGACCACCGTGCTCTGAACTGTCAACTCAAGGTCATGACCAAGATCCAATTGGTCAGTACTTCTCCATATGTGCTCTGGTATCCGACTCAGAGGAGCGAACTCTTAACACTCCGCTTTCATTCTTCTAGGTCGCCACCAGCCTGGCCCTTGCTTCTTCCACCTTTTTACTTGTGCTCCGCATGTATGCTTTGTACCCCTTGATCTCCTCGAACTGGACATTGACGTCAGATGCCAGATTCGCTGTATGGAAGAAAAATATCGTTGTGATGACAATCGTGGCCCTCATATGGGGGGCCAACTGTGCATTTCCCATCCTAGGTGAGAACCCGTCCTCCACCCGACTTCTGTCGACCTGGAAAGACATTCCAATATGTTGTATCAGGTATTTTTCGGGTAAATAAATAATTATTGGTGTTCCAACGTCCTTATCTTATCTTCTCAACAGATCCACGGAGTCCGGGATCCTTTCACCGGCTCCTGCGTGGTTTTCAGCAACATACAGACCACCAAAGTTACCATGGTCGTTGCGTTTGTGGCGGACGTCCTCTTGCTTGTCATCATGCTCGTTGGCTTGCTCCGCCTCGGCTATCACAGACAAAGTTCGTGGGCTACGGGACGTTTCTTATTGAACCAGGTAGGATTTACGACCCTCACCCGCTGCAGCGTTCTCAATTCGTCCTCCTAACTCGGTCCATAAGGGCGTTGTTTGGCTCATTTTAGCTATTATCGCTGGAATCATACCCACTGTAAGCCCAGCTTGCTGCTCGAATTCCTTCTCTCTCATCCGTCCCGTGTTATGCACAGGTCTTCGTTTGTTTGGACCTGGACGGTAGCTATGTTCGCTCTGGTCTGGAAATCAGGTACATTGATTGGATTCTTCCGAAATATTAGATGCGCTCAGCAAGGTACGTCCTTGTTTCCACGATTCGCGAAGCGAGGATTGTTGGCTTCTTAATACTTATCGCTACACAGATATTCGAGAGCACCTGGTTTATCATAGTGTTAATGGCATCCACAAGGATGTACCGCTCTCTGCGAGACTTTATGTCCACTGACACGTAGGATGCTATCCTGTTCCTCTCTTCTCCACGCTCACACTGCGCGGTCATAGTCCTTGTCTCTCATATCAAGCCACTCGTGGCCCTAGCAGTGGTCGCACAATCCAGATCTCTGGGTCTCAGGGTGCCGCTCCAATGCCAAGTCCGCTCAACAAGATAGAAGTGCACACATATACTACCCAGGAGCGGAGTCTGACGGCACAGACGGGCCACAATAGCTTCAAGTTGGGTACACAGATGGAAAAACTAATGAGCAGCAAACCGCCTGAATTTGTGTAAGACAGGTATCCAGTGCGTCCACAGACCAACGAAGTAGTATGTCACCATCAGTGCCTGACCGCGTTTCTAGACGACTTCACCCTTACCCTCACTGGCACTGTCTCAGTCTCATGAGCCGTGACCAATCCAGAGTAACATAATCCGCCACTTTCTTTGTGCTGAGTTTTTGTGTTCTTTTGTCCTGCCTTATATGCACGTGTACTATTTGTTCCTTCTCTACCAACATGTTTTATGGAGGCCTGTTGAATTTTCAGGCAGCTAGAGGGTATGACATTAAGAGCCAAACGGACGAGGGCACGTCAACATATATTCAGTATAACTATACTAGAAAAGGAAGCGGAATCGTACGAGAAATCGAGTGACAGGTGCTCCACCTGCATGTGCCGAGTGAGCTCGATCCGAATTTACATCAAGGCTAAGATGCCAGTGGAGGCGCTGTACTCTTTCGCTTTTACATTAGCTGGCCCAGTCATCTCTCATTTCACTACTATGATTTTAGCTACTTACATTTCGCCCTTTCACCTTTCGAACCAGGTTGCCTGCTGTTGGCACCGCTGCGCGTTTCCTTACACGCCGTCGCCGCTGGCAGCCTTCATCATCGAAGGTCCGGGTGCTCTGTGATTCCGCGTCACCAAGGTGCATACATGTGCGCAGATGGAATGATCATCGACTTTGCCAAGGGGTCCCTTAAATCTGGTGCTACTGACCGGATGTTTTTATCTGGGTCTGTGGGACGGTCACGCAGGTGCGATAGTGGTGCAGTTTTGGCGGCACGAGCGCGTGTGACCAGACTCTTCCGTCTCATACACAGATAAGATTCACTCCGGAACCTGATGAGTTTTATAGCTGCAATGAATATCGGAGTCTGATCTGAAAGTCGCGGCTCCAGCTCAAGACCTCAAGTTGACTTCATCGGACTTAGTCTGAGTGTGAAGCGAAACGGCAGGTTCCGAGCCTGCGTCAACTGACTAAGTTTTTATCAGGTATCAACGTATTCCCGGCCATCGCCTCCAGGTTGCTTATCACTCACATGAACAATATTCTGCAACCGCGAACGGGGTTTTACTGAGCAACCGAAAAGCACGGATGGGTCATGTAGCCACGTGCTGAAGAATGAGCAGAGCGCTCAGGCTGTACTAGTTGCTGTAGTGCTTGTGATTCAGACTCGAAGCTTCCTCTATATCATATTGCCTTTTGGGGCTCTGTTTGCCTTAACCCAACAGGTATATGCCGGATGTAGTATAGTAGAGGCTCTTGAGCAGCACTGTCAAGAGACAAGCTGATCAGGATTTGAAATTGTCAAACACGAAAGGCAGCGCACAGTAGTCTATCCAAGTTATAACGGGATCACGGAAGTTGGCCATAATGCTTACAAGAAGAAAACGATGGTTTGAAGGCGGGAAAGTAGGTTTCGGGTACCCCCATGATCTTAGAGTACCTTTAATGTATCATCACCCAGCATCACTATGCATCACTTCTCAATGAGTGTGTCGCTGTGTGAAACACTGGTACCGCCATGGGAATGGAGGTCGGTGTCAATGACTGGATATATCATAGCCTTGTAGTATTTGTACGCACCAAGTCAATTTTGTGGCGCACCACTGCGATTCTCAAACACCAAAATCAATCATGGCGACATGAAGGGGGACAGGGTAGACTTCGTCAGAAGTTGCTATCTTATTGCAATAATGCGTGGAAATCCTAGCCTTAGATGTTCAGTCGAGGGCGCTGAGAGCCTGGTCCTGCGGCAGTCTTGTCCGGCTGTCTCTAGCAGTGGGACAAGCAAATTAACAAGGGAGAGTGGGTCCTAGGGAACAAACGAGGAAGGTACAGCGAAACGTGCTGCTTACCTCAGGTAACCTCACTGGCAGTGACCCGCATGCGTACAGCAAACTGAGGGGTCTGCGTTAAGATCCATAGTGCTTGAAGGAATATTAGGGTTCTCGGTGAGGCACTATGCCGCACTAAGCCACATCAGGCTTGACCGGGGACTACGGTATCGCAATTCCCCAAAGGTGGATGCCGTAGTGATGACAAGGGAGGAAATAAGGTTTGATGACTAGCGCGCCCAACTATGGCATTTTTCATACAGTATAACCGCAATGTTTCATATCAGCCATATCACTGTAGTCAGGGTGCCGGAACAGCGTGTTTGCGGATTCGAGTCGGAATTGGGGCACCTTAGTTTCATTTTTTGCATTTTCAGTACTGTATTAAAGGCACTCACGAATGTCCGGCGTTGGATCAAACAGTACAATAAGTGACACGGTCAACACCGCATCACGACTCACGTGACAGTTTCAAACCAGTGCTACCTAGGATCCCGACTATCGGAGCATGAGGCACCATGTTGTCCCCAGACACTGACTCGCAAGAACGATGCGACAGCTGCTTTTCTCTTTGTTCCCTAGGTTCTCCCCGTCTTGCATGGCATCCGTACTCAAAGTCTTGCTTGGGTTTCTACGCCTTGCAGGGAATTACGTCCTCAAATTCCCGGGCCGTCGGGCCTCAATCTTAGCCGTCCTTGGTCGCAAGTTCAGAGTATTATGGTATTTTGGGCTGGGAAACCCGGATATGTTGCGAAGGCCCAAGCCACCTAATCTCAGCAAGGCGAGCACATACTCGGTATCGGGTACTTCAGCTGTTTTGAGGGAGCACGTTGTCGCAGCCAGCATCGTGCCAGGATCGGCGATTTGCCAAGAGCGTGCGGAGTGGCAAACGGCAATCACGGCACCAGCACTCAGCACTTTTCCTCAAACCCCAACCACCAATGTCGGCCATTCCGTCGATCACGGACATAACCCCAATCCATCACCACCCTCCGACAGAAGAATCATCGCCCCTCTCGGTTCAGGAAACTTGAGCACCGTAGACACTCAGAGCAGCGGCAGTGACAGGCTTTCAGTTATTAGGGACTCACGCGATTCGATACATGATCAGCCATTGCGGCTTTCTACGGCAACTCACTTCCAATTTGGGCATCTCTCAGACTCGCAGTCAAGAGACCAACTTTCTAGGCCACCATCCCCAACAAACCCTCCACCTAGTACACTCTACCAGCTCCATCGCCCCAAATCCGCAGATCTACCTTCACTGGCCCATGGAGACACCAGCGTCAGTCCCATAAACCGGTCCTCGATATCCTTCTATACATATGAACCTCCACGGCCAATGGGTGGAAATCGTCGGAGACTGTTTTCGACCAGTATGGTTTTAAACGCTCAGAATCTATCAACAGAATCAGTCCCTATCTCTTCTTCGGTCCATCCACCGCAGGTGACAGCAGAGCCATTCGATACAGACACCGCAACTGCCTGTTCATCCCCCGTCTCCGCCGCCTTGGCCCTACATGGTGAAGCGCCTATACAACACTTGAACAACTGTTTGCCCGAGGGTCGCTTTGTGCAGCTCATTAACTCCGACCAAGTTCCGCGATACACAAAGAATATCACCATGTAAGGATATACCACCATACTATTACACCTTTTTTACATTTGTTGGCAGATCCCGCGAGGTGATGCCGTACGATGTGGAACCTTTAACAACGACATTCCCCTAGTACGTCGTAAAATGAATGATATCGCCCAATCTTCATGGATTTCTCGCTAGTTATGGAGAGCCACTCTGGCAAGACTGCACCCCGTGGATACCAGCAACTCATCCGGACGGTGCCCTCTACTTTTATGATCAAGAGAGGGTACGTGTGTCAGTGACCTTGGAAATTTTCAGACATGACTAATGTGTAAATGAAGAGATTGTTCACTGACACCGACATGCACGACCCAGCATTACGAGATGAAATGGAAGATTTTTATGCCTACCTGCAGAATGTTTTTAGCACTGACCATCCAACTATTCCCTCAAGAAACTATGACTTGGTGCTTGATATCGTATTTAATGATGACAAGCGGGTATCGTGGTCTTACTACTATGCTTGTCACGAGACACGATGTCTGTTCTGGCTTGAGAAGTATGACGCAAGCTATATGTTATCTGAACTATATGGGGTCAAGTCGCCTGCACACATCAGTGCGTTAATATAGCCACATTCGTCTTCTTAGCGGATTCCACTAATATAGTGCGCAGAGCATCGCTTGGAGGCACTTTATTGGTGAGTCGTCCCAAGTCCTATGCTGCCGTATTGGTGTATTAATGGCCGGTTCTTTCAATAGGAACCACTGGTCACTTTTTCCAGCTGTTTTTGAGGGTCGTTGTCTTCCAGTCGAGGTCTATGACGAGCTTATCGGAATATTGGTGCATGGTTGTATCGGTGAGCCAATTGATTCGAGGCCATTGGTTTTTCACGAAAACGTCCATCGTTGACTCCCCAGATATGATGACCTCAACGTCTTCCACTTTACCGTATGATGATAAAAAGATGCGAAAGATGATCGGACTCGTACAAAATGCAAAAGGCACGCCAGTGTTGAGATAAGAAGGATAGCATCGCTGACTTAAATCCCAGAGGCAAAAGGAAATGCGGCATACTACATTGCAGGGACTAGTGAGTACGCAGTATATAAAATTCCTCAATCACCACTTATGGGGCCATTCAGCGCGTCTACTGTCATTTTTCTGTAAGACCGGTCTGTCTGCTATGTGGTCCGCATTTGTCAACTCACACATGTGTCCAGCACATTGGAGGTTCTTATACTTCCACGGTCAGAGGCATGCACGGCTTGCTCAGGACCAAACCGTGTATGACAAACCAAAGCGGGGACGATCCGCACTTATAACTCTGTTATCGCCATTGTTTTTCCTGGAACCCGAAGTTCATCTACGAGACATGGAGAGATTGTGGACGGACGAAGTCATTATTGAGAAAGTTTGGAAGACCTTCATGGCAAAACGTCTGGGAGAATGGGAAGGTGTGATTATCTGCGTACGCTTTCACGTCTTAACACGACTATGCTTCATTCTCACTTGAATTTTATTCAGTCGATCTTAATGCTTACGGTCAATGTGGGCTTTCTCGCCGTCCCTGGCGTAATCTTATCCAATCTTAACGGGGGTCGTCTGACGAGCTCGAGTCAAGTGAATATTTTCCCATCTGCTTCACAGATTGCCACCTTTCTTTCGGCAGAAACTAGCATAGGAAGTCTTGTGTCTGGCTTGCTCCTGGTCCGTCATAACCGTATCAAGGAGAGAGAAGACCCCGCGGGCGCGGTTAGTGGACAGTCGTACCTGACACGCGTGCCAAACTAACATTTTGGCAGTCTACCTACCTCTACCAGAATTATCACAGGATCTTCGGTCTTGAACCGATGGCTATCATTTTCAGTCTTCCGTGGGCTCTGCTGATGTGGTCGTACGTTCCCTCTTTCCCTCCAAGATGTTATCCCCGGCTCATATTTATGATCTCATCCATCACGGATAGAATAGCGATCTTTTTCATTGCAGTATTGCTCTTTTGTTTCACCGTTTCAAACACTTTGACTCGCTCCTTCGTCGCTGTGATGTCGGTCCTTGTCGTTGTCATCATCATCTGTTGCATTCGGATTGCTTGGGAACCCGCTGAGGACTATGATGTGTGGCATAAATGCCTATTTACTTTAAGGCGCACACGCGATGACCTTTTCCAGCGTGTAAAGGAATTGGTGCAGGACCTTGGTCGGTGTTCTTCCCGTCACACCCCAGAGGATGCCCGCAGCACGGCGTCAATGGCCGACCGACGGTTTAATGTTCCAGGAGTTTAACACTTCAATCATGGATTCACACCCTCTACACGCACTTATATAGGATGCTTGTTGGTCGCACTGGCAGCCACACACAACATAGAGCTGCAACCAGTCTGGCTGGGTCGCTCCAGATCTTGGAAGAGATAAAGACTCATATGCACAGCGTGTGCGCACTGGACTTCGATTGATCGATTGATCGCCCCTCCTTTTCTCACTCATTTCCTTTCGGCCCCTGGACTTACTTCGCTTACGTTCCTTTCAGTACGATACACTTCCTCTCACACACCTCTCAGTCTTCTTTTCACCCAGACTGAGGGTCGTTACCCTCCTTCCCATTGTTTCTACTCGTGTTGACTAGTCCGCGCTCGCCACAGGCTAGTTACATGATGAACGTTTAGTCTTTCCTCCGTCCGCATCATCGAGCCCTAACCCGAACTCTATAGCTGCTTGTTGTGTTGTGTTCCATCTTTCTTTTTTTCACCCCTAGTAACATGGTACGAATAGCCCTGATTGAATTGAAGACCTCTAGTGCCAAACACCCGTGACCTGATCAGACAGCGCAGCCTCAACGCTTTGAACCTGCCGTGATAAAACGGCTAGTGTGTCCATACTCTTAAATAGTTTTGTCCTATGGACACCTTCTAAGTCCACCACATCGCTCTCCGAGTTCCGGCCGATGATTTGATCTGACTTGACATCACGCACCTGACTAACGTATCATACATGTTCGCTTGAATTTTTATAGCATTGTACATGCTTGACTTGTACATAACACCCAATCATGTGGAATCCCAAGGCAACTGAATCCGACTATAAGTTTCTGGTATCCTCAATTTGGGCCCTTTCTGAGGCTTGACCGGCTTGACCCTTGAAACTAGAAATGACACATCGCGGCACACAGTATCTGACCCATCTCTCGATATGGAAGAACTTTGGAACTTTTCAAAACGGCACAATGATGAGCCCATGCCAGTCGGTCAGAAACTCCCGGGTCTCCGCCGTCGAGATTGATCAGTATTACCGGCTAGCAGATCCTTCCGAAGCCCGCTCGCGCTCGCGCTCCCTGTTTCGGTTCTCGCCGTTCTCGCGTTGTTCTCGCTTACGATACTAATGCTGTAAGACTACTGACTGTACACCAATCGATTGACCTCTGTTAACGTAAGATATAGGAGTTACTGTCCAATCCGTACAAACTACCACCTGCATATAGTGACAAATAGTACAACATCGAGAACCTAACTGCGGCTCCAATGTCGAGACGTAGGCCTCAAGCGATCTCTCCGGCACGTTGCCGGGGCGCACTTTCGTGCGGCTTCCCGTACGACCTCTCTGTGGACTCCGTGGTGATGTATGGGTCATGACGGCTCGTCTGTGGCATTTGATGTTGTTCGAACGAGGTATCGACGGTCACTTCAATCCTGTTGCATGGTGTTTCGTTCCACTGTAACTTTGAGACTCTGCTATGACAGTTTCGGGGATTTTTCGTCAACTGTAAACACGGGAGACGAGAGGATGAGAAGGATGTCGTACATGTCCGTGGTGCTAGAGACAAAGTCTGTCAGAGCGCGATGCATTCGTGTCGCGGCGATTGACATAGTGATCACCGATGGAAGTTGAAACATCTGTGTTTGGAATGAGTCTGACGGCGTTCCCGAAGCCCTAACAGTCAAGAACATACCAGGTTGAGTGGATCTGGGATTTACGAAACAATTGGATTCAATCTATCAATCTCCGTTTACATCTTGAAATAATGCAACAATACCATTCAGATTCAAAACGATTAGCACCTGCGACGTTACCTGATGATTGGCAAAACGGGGGTGTGCAAGAAACGATACGGGACACACCGTTGGTGGGACCTCTGCGGCGGTGGCAAGGAGGAGCCAGATGACGCCCTTACGAACAGGACCCATATAAATGGACTGAAGGTACCACAGCCGAGGAAAATGATCGATATCCTACCTGTTTCCAAAGGAGACGAGCGATACCAAACATGCCAAGGCCGTCGCTGAGCCAACGGAGCAATCCGAGGAGCACAGTGAGAAGTAACATAACGTCAACGATGAGAGTGACAATGATGTTGAGTTTGCTGCTATGGGAGTTGGATATGATGCAGCCTGGCAGGAAAACATTCCACTCGGCGCGGAGCTGCATATGATTAAGCATAGACGATGCAAGGTAGTCGATGTTGTTTATTCACCCGCGCGATACCTGATACAATATTACGTCTGGAAGGTATGCTCAATGGCCTAGAAGAGGGAGCGGAGGACTTGCCTTGGGTGATGAACGCAACATTGGTCACCCATAAACTGGTTGCGATTGCTATGGCAATTTTATTCTTGTTCCAAATTGCAACACTGAAACCATTGATGAGATCTTGGCCTGGGCGAGAAGGACCACAAAGTATTGGAAGGGCATACATGCGAACAACGATCAAAAGAGAAGCGGCAGCAATGCCGAGATAGCCGAAGACCTCGAACAAGGTGCTAAGTGCTCTACCCTCGAAGACCTGAACATATCAGAAAACACTCACAACTTCGAATGTAACCCAGACCTTGGGATCGTGATCCATTCAGAGTGACTCCGGTGATTCCGATGTGGGGCGCACCACCTACCTGACAGTTGATTGGGGTCGTGGTGTTAAGATCAACGAAATTGAGGACTACAGCCATAAGGGTGGCCAGGCGTGAAAGGGAGTAAACCTACCAAAGTGGCTAATCAGTTCAATGGCCCAAGGTAGGAGGTGAGAGCCCAGGAAAAGGCGCCTGCCGTTACAGACCCAGGTCGTCCACCGGCATGGGCGATGACCTCGCATGACACCTAACTCGTAGTGGAGAGTTGTGAAATACTCCCAACTAGAATTGTGGTTGGGTCTAGGTTAGAGCGAGAAGTCGACGTAGGATAGAAACGTACAGGTATATGCCGCATGTAGTATGATAGAGGCTCTTGAGAACCACTGTTGAGAGAAATTTACATGAGGATTTGAATGGGCGAGTGTAATCATGGATCGCATGCGCACGGTAATGCTTCCCGGCTATAGCGGGATCTCGAAAGTCGACCATGCTGCTTGCAAGGCAACGACGGGTAGATAGCGGGGAAGTGGTAATATTCGGGGCATCAGACCTCGTTCGGGTATCTTATGGGGTACCATACCCTTCTCAAAGAACGCGTAGTTGTGGGACAAAGGGACCGCCGCGGGAATAACAGTCGGGGCCAGTAGCGGCTATCTAGGTTTGTACACGGAATGTCAATTTGGGGACGCCACATCGCCAGCCTCGAGCGTGAAGATCTATCAATGCTAAGTGGGAAAAAAGTTAACGTATGTCGGACAATTTGGCCATGATGTTCCGTCGGGGCGCTGTTTTGACGAAAAATAATGCCGTGCCGACGCGCAACGATGGCGCTTAATAGTGCTCCAAATTTTAGTAGAATCTGATGCAGTATACTGGTAAACGTACCCGTGTGCGTTCTATGAGAGACAGACGAGTCTGGCTGGAACAACGGGGTTTACGGATTTGAGCGCGTAGGCCGTGTTTCCGATGCATCATTTTAAGGCAGGCATTCGCGTGTTTAATGCGGCGGGAAGTCATGCCCCAACGGTAATCACGTACCACCAGTAGAGAGCGGAAGAATGCGCCCGAAACAGAAATTTGGGTAGGAGTTCGGGAGTGTGGTGTTGACGTGTGGCGATTCAGCGGACAAACTCGCTGGAGAATGGAGAACGAGAGCACCTCGCTTCATTTTTCATCCACACAGTATTGAATTGATCAACGAGGCCCCTTTTCAATTTGATCGGTTGATCTGCAATTACTGGCTTGTCAGCGGAACGGCGTGGCTTACCCGCTTTTTGGGAGTCTTCGGGTGAGTGTCCCACTTCAGCGCCAGGCGACTCGGAATTGAGGTGAGGCCAATCTATCACGTGCTTGTCGGCCATCTTGATTTCTGGCGCGCCCCATTGGCACGCGTTCCAGTCCAGTCATACCAAAGGCCCATTCTTTTTCTGCACCAGCGTTCACTCTACTATTCTCTTCTTTAAAAGTTCTTTTTGGGCCTCTACTATCAATGTCTCTGCGCTCACCCCCTCTGGAAGTGCGAGGGTAGCCCCTAGAAAGGCTAGAACACGAACACCCTCCTACTATCCTAAAATGAGGATATTTTTCCCTAGACCAATGAAATCCTGTAGTTAGAAGTCTAGTCCCTAGTCAACGTACATGTGCTCATCCGAGTCACAGGACATTATTTATGTCTCGCTGCCCTTCATGCCGCGACCCTGGCGTCGCCCATCGGATGTCGTCCCTTTCTCCCTTGACATTTCCGTTCGATGAATGTCCTTCGGGTATCAGCCCTTGACTCCTCCTTTCGGTACAGTACATAAAGGACATGGCGCTCGAATGTGACGAATTCTCTCACTGTTCTCGAAATCCCCGCGCGTGCTACTTCTGAGTCCTCGACTTTCAAAACTCGCATCCTCATTTGCCCACTTCGGTTTCCTTCCTTATCTGACCATGTCCCCGGCCTCATCCTTACGGAGGTGTTGAGGTTCACCGAGAAGTGATGTAAATACATCAATCTTCGAATTATATGTAATAGGTGCGCAGCCTCAAGCTGCCCCCCGATACGCATACAGGCGTAGAGACGTAGTGGGGTTTAATGATACGGATTGCCACGAATACTAGTCTAGCAATGGGTTTGCCCGCGCAAATGCTGCTACATTCCCTCATTCAGATGGTCTGACAACAACCCTGCGATAGCACCATCCGACACCTGAAGCGGGGTCCTGCCTTCGTCGTCTCTCGCATCTACATCGGCGCCATGTTCCATCAGCAGGCGTGCGACCTCGAGCTCTCCTCTTATCGATGCAATATGTAATGGTGTGGAGCCATCCTTACTCCGAGCATTCACATCGACACCTTGTTCGAGCAATATTCGAGCAACGTTGGACTTCCCCCATTTCGATGCCAGGTGTAACGGGGTCCGGCCCTCAATCTCCTGCATATTTGGGTCCGCCTTGTGCTGGAGTAGTGTCTGGGCGATCTCGGCGAACCCGTACATTGCTGCCTCGTGCAGTGCAGTCCAACCATCCCCGGAATTCGAGGCATTTGGGTCTGCGCCGCGACGGAGTAGCCATTGAACAATTTCGAGGTGTCCTGACCACGATGCCCCATATAGTGGAGTCCGCTTGTTCTCTCCTTGAACATCCACGCCTGCACCGCGTTCATAGAGTAGTTGTGCCATCCTGTAGTCTTCTCTACTCAACGCTGCTACCAGTGGTGATGCATAGAAGCCGCCATTGGCGTTCACTTGTTGTGAACAATTGTCGATGAGGTGTTCGGCGAGGTCGTGAAACCCGCAGAGTGCGGCATAGTATAGAGGTGTTGCAGGTGATTTGTTGAAGTGGGTGAAGTACCGAAAAGGCCAGTTATCGTTGGGTTCAACATCGATGTCGTGGACCCGGATCCAGGCTGAGAAATATGGCCCATCCGGATTCAAGAGAATTTCCATCGCTCCCTGTAAGTGTGACGACACGGTCTCGAATTGGGCGTGGTCGACCCAATGTTCTGCGGCATATCGAGCGAGAGGAAATCTGCCCTCGAGGTCGTACTCATCGACACGATCATCCAACCGTAGCAGAGTGCCAAGGCAAGCCCTCGCCAAGATCGTGTGCGCAGGTCCTAGAAGAACTTGGAAACGTGAGACGTCTTCGCTTGTACTGGCTAGCCGTGGCGAGATCAGAAACTCTTTGACAGAGAAGTGCGAGAATTGTACAACTTGATGCCCATTTTCATCCACAACAGCGATCAAACTTGAACATGTCGAGAGAACTGCTTGTTCTTGGTCCTCCCACCGCCAAGCTGTGTTCAGCCTCGACGTCTCTCCACCGGACGTCGTCTCGAAGTCGACTGCGAGGACTTCCGCAAGCTCTGCGACACGAAGAGGACGGACAGCTATCACGAGACACTGTAGGAGCCGATGGGCGTGACCTCGGTTCGCTTTGTTGATCTCCCTTAATATCCGCTCGTAAGTCTGGTCCAAAGTCTCGGGCAATTCTTCGAGCATGCGGCATATGCTCGGCGGAAAACAGTATCGAAGAGCTTCCAGTTGGCAAAATACCCATCGAAACCTATTTGAAGGAATAAGTATAATGACGGTACGACAACGGGGATGTCCTTACATCCCATCAGCTCTTTCAGAGAGTGTCTCGATTACCAACCGTTTATCTTCATCTCGCCATCTCCACATCCTTGCATCCGAGTAAACCACTGAGGTAATATAATTGATAATAGATTTCTTTTGTCCACTTTGGTCATGAAGGGACACTCGGCGAGGGGTCAAAGGTTCAAGGGCGCTGCGGATGCCGATCTCGGGGCGACTGGTAACACATAGATAAAGATTTGGTAACGAAAGCTCGACGAGCTCTTTTAGGAGGTCAAGGACCTGCTCTCGCGGGGATGGCATTCCAGAAGAGTCGGGACATTCGTCCAATGCATCTATAATAATGTAAACTGGAAGTTGATCTGGGAGTGAGACCATGTCTTTCAGGCACTTCATCAAATCGTCTTCACTAGGCTTTTGCATGCCACTGTCGTGTGCGCGATAGAGATCGGAGAGTACATCGCAACAGGGATGAGATCGAGTGGAAAGTTGAATAACGAGAGAGGGAAGTAGGTCGCGGCGGTTTTGTTTGTTGGTGTCCCTAAAATCGCAGTAGAAATAAGCCAAATAGGCCAGCCCGCTGTCGCGTAGAGAAATGATATCTTTGATGATCGTAGAGCTGAACCAGAGGTAAGTATTTCACAAGTTCGACATCAACTAGTAGTAATGACAGACCAGAGAATGATCTTTCCCGAGCCCGCTATGAGATATGTTCGTCGGTGGTAGCAGAGTGGGCAGGGGAAGAGGAACGTACGCTTTCCGTGCACCCACAAAAGCGAGCCAGCGGACTTCCATTCTCTAAAGTTGCTGCCTTCAAAGAACCACTCTGCTGTCCCTTGATGACGAGCACCACACGCAATGTTGTGATTCGTGGACGGATCTGGTGGGGAGAGCCATCTATGAAGGTCCTGTCGCAATTTGAGAAGGTCCTGTTGCAGCTGACTCCCTGTGAGGAAGCTTGAGCATGCACATCCAGTATCAATATGGTGAGGTGATCACGGACGTTTCAGTTGGTCAACGTCGTTGGCGGTTTGTTGGGCGACTATCCTTGTTTGTCTTCCGTCTAAACATCAGAAATGGTTAATATTTGATGACCAGCTGAAGACGGTTTGCGCACCACCGATGATAACCTCAACCTTATCATTAACCACCTTTACTTCGTCACCAACATTGGCCACCCTAGCATCGACGCCTTCCACTCTATTGTCGACGCTGGCTACCCTATCACCAACGTCAAGTACCCTGTCCACGACCACCTTAACTCTGTCATCGACAGTATGGGTCGCCTTCAGATTTTGCGCGACGGCCATCCGCGCCTCTTCGCGAGTCAGGTTGTCTAATCTTTTCAGTGCGTCCTCCATATCTGTCCTTCCGGCCAACCTCTTTAGATATTTCCCTGAAGAACATTCAGTCAACGGCTCCCGTATCAGTTTGGGAAACTCTTACTCGTCCGGCCTTGCTTAATCTCCAGCGTCGCAATTCCAAGAATCGAAAGGACTTCTACCATTATCTTGACCATGATAACTACCATTTCAGGGGTCGGTGGGACCTCTATGTAGACCTCGAGGCGTCGGAAAAAGTTTTCAATGCGCTCAAATATATCGATGAGAGTTTCTTGGCCCGAACGAACATCCCTAGCCGCCTGCGCGAGGTAGAAGTTACGATGCATCGTGCGAAAAGGCAGTGGGATACATACAGAAAGGAGAATACCGACTCACGCAAAAATCACTTTCGCGGGTGAGAACACCTATAAATTAAACATCAGGATACAGAGGTCAGACGAGATGAAGTCCTGAGACATACCAGGCTAATGCCCTCTCCAAGAGTCTCGGGGAACGCGTACAGGACATTGATGGTTGGATCGAGCCATTTGGTAAGCCTGTCATCACTGGTTCGAGATTGGTTGAGTTCCTGGACTTGTTGTTGGAGTACGGCAAGAATGGAGCTGGGGGATTGGCAGGCCTGGAGTTGGGTTGCGAGGGGATGGGAAAGAAGGTCGTTCTTTGTGTGCCTTTCATAAGCTTTCAAGGCACTATTGAATATAAGTTGGAAGTTCGGGGGCGATAGTGAGGGCCGTGAGGTAGGATGAGACATGGCAGTGGGTGGCAAGGGTGTGGCAACAACGGAATTCTGTGCCGGGACACGTGGCGGGCCTGACGGCCCGTGACGGGCGGCGTCCGCGCTCCCAGTGCGCTCCCCTGGGCCACTGCTCCCGGGAGTCCTGCCCACCCTTGCCAGTGGGCACCACCATAGGACATGCGGGTTGGCTCCGCACCTCGCGGTTGACGTTCCACATCCCCCATAACGTCACACGCTTTGGGATGTATCAAGTTGTCGGATATCGGGATCAATCAATTGTTCCACTGGCAAAAACACGCTCGCCATTATAGTGTTATGTCTCCCCGTTCTGGTTACTGTTGCCCTTGCCTACAACACAATATAGAACCAACACTCTGAGACGACTATACGCCAATCGGTTGTCGCTGGTTTATACAAATCTAGGTACAGCGTCACCAACCCGCACAAACTACAGGCATCTGACTGCAGTCCCTATCTCGAGATTCGGTCTTCAAACGGGCTCTCTGGGTTCTTCTTTGTGCTTATATCCCTCCGGCTTGTCGCATGGATGCTCCTCCGGGCCGATATACGGGCCATGATGGCTCATCGATGAATTTTGACACTGCTCATATGAAGTATCCACGGTGACCTCAATCCGGTTGAATGGGGTTTTGTTCCAACGTATTTTCGAGATTTTGCCTTGACGGAGATCGTCAGATGCGCTTTTTGAGTCATCGACAAATGGTGAGTGCGGATGAAGACAGAAAGGGAAAAATGTCGTACTGGTTCGTGGTACCAGGGGCAAAGTCCGACAAAGAACGATACATCCGCGTCGCGCAGATCGTCATCGTGACCACCGAGGGAATCTGAAGCATCTGTGTTGTACATAGATATAAGAGCATATTTTGCGTCATGACACTGTCAAAACCGTCGTGACAACCAAGAACGTACCGAGTTGAGTGGACCTAATACGTGCGGCATGGTTGAGAATACACTCGTCAGTGAGTTAATGGGAAGAAACCACCATACCGTTCAGGTTCAGGATAAGGAGCACCTACAATGATGATGAGGGAAAAGAGGGTAAGCAAGGAAACTTGTCGAACTCACCGCTGGCGGGACCTCTGCGACGGTAGCAAGCAGGAGCCACAAGGCACCCTGACGGACAGGGAACACGTCAATGGAGGGAAAAAATCACTGTCGAGGGGAATGGTCGCTATCCCACCTGTCTCCAAAGGAGAAGTCCCATGCCTATTCTGCCGCTACCGTCCCTGCACAAGCGGAACAATCCGACGAGTACCATGGTGAGTAAGACGATGTCAGTGATGACGAGAACGATGATGTTGAGCTTGCTGACGTCCGAGTTGAGCACCACACATTGTCACAGAGTGTCTTGCCAGTCGGCGCGGAGCTGCAGAATGATAAGCCTAGAACGTTCACAGTATTGGGGGCTGCTTATTCACCCTCGCAGCACCTGATGAAATATTGCATTTGTATGGCACCCCCAATGTTCTGTAGGAAGAGGAAGAGAAGAACTCACCTTGGATGGAGGCTACAACATTGGTAAACCATACACTGGCTGCTATCGCCATAGCGATCTTGTCCCTGTTCCAAATAGCGATACTGGGGCCCGATGAGCGCTTAGTTTGGAAGGGTGACCCAAGCCCCAAAGCATAGAAGGTCACCAACATGCGGAAAACGATCAAAAGCGATGCGGCGGCAAGGCCCAAGTAGCTGTTTGCCTAGAAAACCAATCCGTATGTAAAACTTCTCCCCGAAGACCAGAACAAATCAGAGGGTACTCACGGCTTGTAATGTGATCCAAGCCTCGGGGTCATAGTCAGTCAGTGTGCGGCCGTGACAACACAGAGTGGGACAATTCGCCTACCTGGCAGTTGATTGGAGTCGTAGAGGTAACATAAATCAAGTTGAGGATCGCGGAGATGAGGGCGGTCACACGAGCAAGCGAGTAAAACTACCCAAGTCGCTATTCAGTCCAAGGTGGCAGGATGGGTGGCGAGAATTGATAAAAACGCGTTACGGACCCATACCGTCCAGCGGTAGGGCCGCTTCCCTCTGATGATATTGAACTCATAATCAAGGGTCGTGAAGAACTCCCAGCTGGATGCGGGGGTTCAAGTTAGTCTTCGTGAGAGGGGAAGGTCTACACGGAAAATGAGACCCACAAGTAGATACCATCTGTGACAAGGTAGAGGGTCTTGAGTATCACTGTTGAGATCAGCCCATCAGGCGTCCGGATATCCAGGGGTCAAACTCCAAAAGGCATGCGCACGGAGGTCCTCCGCAACTACAGCGGGGTCATGGAAGTTGACCATGAGGCTGACGAACGAATGATGAGTTGACAGAAGGGATGTAGGTTCGGGGGTAACAATACTCAGTCGCGCACCACATGGTACCACACAAGTTTAAATATCGCGGGCTGCAGAGCATTATCATACCCTTCTCATACGCGCGAGGCTGTGACTATATCGGCCAACGTGGGAATCGTGGTCGGGGTCTCTGATAAGCTACGTAGTCATCAGGTGTCCGTCCACAGCCCGCATGATACTAAGTACGCAACACTGCCAACATCGAATGTGATGAAGATGAACCATCATGATAAACGACGTCTGTCGGAAGTTGCCCATTTTCAAGGTGATTCGTTCTGCCAGGACGTGGTGACGACGAGACCACCGCGTAGACAAATAGCATTCAATATCGCTGAATGGTTTGAAAAAGCCAGAGTAGTAAGGGTGTGACTCGGAGTCGGTACTAGGGCGCGTGGGTTGGACATCGGATTTACTAAGGCTCTGATGATGTGGGGGGTAAAATTGTGACCGGTGTGGGGAGGCCAATCACTATCAGGGTGCTGGAATCATTGCGAGTCGAGTTGGCAACAAACATTATTCGGGGCCCAGTGCCAGTCGCGTTGTGATGTGCAACAATATGATAAGTTACCGTGATCCACCGCTGCGCCACTTCCCTTTGGCCACGTGACCCTGCGACAATTACGATTACGCTATTACGGGAGTGGCATCACCACGTGCACACGCGTTTCCAACTCCGAGCAAGACTCCGAGTCAATAGGCCCGTGTACTGTACCCATGAACTCATTCTGCGTTGCAACTCTCCTGACCGTGGTCGACAAATAGTTTGATTTGGCTTTTCATCGTACCCCTTTTCCATTTGTGCCCACAAGTTTGAAGTTCGCTTGATTGTGATCCCGGCTACCGCCGCCTGTGGATCATGATGCCGTATGATCTACGAGGCCCACCTCCATATTGCCGAAAAGCCATCACTGCGTGCAGTAATCCACGTGCCACTTCGCTTTCATGCTGGCTAGCGGCATTGATGTCGTGCGTTCCTCAATTTGGACGGAAGTGATCGGCACGGAGGCAGTCTTCTTGGTCTTGGGGTATCATTTTTTGGTGCGCCAAAATGCATGAGACGACACCAATCCAAATGATGTTGACTCATATTGGGCCTAGTAGTAGGCTAAGTCATCCCATCCTAGCCATTTGGTCGTAGCTCCGGTCCACTTCTCGGTTATCCGGGGCCGTTTCCCCATCATTCTATTGTTCTTCTCGCTAGACTAAAATTTAACTCTCTAACATACGACCAAACTGCTGTCCCCGATAATAAAGACACAGTCTACTCGACAACTCGACCATCCTCGTTCAGATTGCTTTTGCTCGCGCATATGATCATGATACGATATCAATTCTCTGAGACTACTGTGAGCAGTCGGTTGTCGCCGGTTAGTTAACACTAGATCTTTTTGACTACAGTCACTACACCTCAATCCGCACGAATTGCTACCTACGCATAATGACGAGTGGTACGAACATACAGCTCCTACCTCCCAGAGTGTTCTCCGGGTGGCTGTCGCGGCTCATAGCCGTGGGGCTTCATGGATCTTCTTACATTTCTGCTCTCCAGCCTTCCCCAAGCAACTCGCACGGATTATGATGGGTAATGACCCAGGCTCGTCGGTGGCCCTTGATACTCCTCGTACGAAGTATCCACAGTCACCTCAATCCGATTGAACGGAGTTTGGTTCCACTGTAACTTTTGGAGGCTACCGTTGGTTTTTTGGACATTGTCGGATGCGCTACAATTATCGACAAATAACCTGAATGAGCTCGTGAGAAGAGACCAAGGTAAGAATGTCGTACCTGTTTGTGCTACCAGAGAGGAAGTCCGACAGCAAGCGATACATCCGCGTCGTAGCGATGGTCATAGCTACCACTGAGGGAAGCTGAAACATCTGAGATAGGTGTCAGAGCAGTTCCACGAAGTGACACTGTCATGACAAGCAAGAACGTACGAGGTTGAGTGGACCTGGTATTTACGACATAACCGAACTGTTCAGCATTCGTCCGTGGCATAACGGAAAGCAAACGATAAATACTGTTCAAATTCAGAATAATGAAGACCTGCAATGTTACATCGTGGTGAGACAAGGGGGTCGGCAAAGGAACTTGCTGAACGTACCGCTGGCGGGACATCTGCGACCGTCGCAATAAAGAACCACAAGAGACCCTTACAAACCGAAACATTTCAATGGACTGAGGCGATCACAACTGAGTAGAACGGGTACTATCCCACCTGTTTCCAAAGAAGACGCCCTATACCAAATGTACCGCTGCCTTCCCTACGCAAGCGGAGCAACCCGATAAGTACGATGAGGAGTAAGATGATGTCGGTGACGGCGAGGAGGACGACGTAAAGTTTGCTGCTCTCCGAGTTGAGCAATATGCATTGTTTCACAGTCTCATCCCGGTATGAGCGGAGCTGCAGATGGATGAGCCTAGAACCTTCAAAGTATGGAGATTACTTATTCACCAGCACGATACCTATTGAACATCGAGTTTATATGACATTCCTGATGTTCCGTGAAAAGAGGTAGAGGACTTGCCTCGGATAGAAGCCGCAACATCGGCCAACCACAAACTGGCTGTGATCACCATAACGATCTTCTCCCTATTCCAAATGGCGACACTAAAAGTACCGATGAGCGTTTGGTGGGGGGAAATAGCCATGTCTCTAAAGTATAGGTGACTAACAGACGTAAAAGAATCAAGAGGGAAGCGGCAGCAACGCCCACGTAGCCAAACGTCTGGAAAACTTAACTGAATATTCTCTACTCGAAGACTAGGGCATGTCAGAGGGTACTGACCAGTTGTAATGTGACCCAAACCTCGAGACGGTAGCCAGTCAGAGTTTCGTCTGCGATGAAACAAACGTGGGATGCGCCACCTACCTGGCAGTTGATTCGCGTCGTAGTAGTAAGAAAAATTATATTAAGGATTACAGTCACAAGCGTGGTCAGGCGAGCGAGGGAGTAAATCTATCCGGGTTTCTATTCAGTCCAAGGACACATGGTGGACGAGGAGAACCAAAAAAAGGCCTGTGGTTACGCACCCATATCGTCCAGCGATGGGGGCGATGCCCCCGAATAATATTGAATTCGTAATCAAGGGTCGTAAAGAACTCCCAGCTGGATGCAGGGGTTGGTCTAGGTGAGACCGGGAGGTCGACACGGTGAGCAGACCTACAGGTAAATCCCATCTGATACAAGGTAGAGGCTCTTGAGCGCTACTGTTGATAGATAGACTCATGAGGAGATCAATCTCTCATGTCAAGCTTAAAAGGGGTGCGCACAGAAATGCCTCGCGACGACAGTAGGGTCGTGAAAGTTGACCATGAGGCTGACCAGGGAATGGCGAGTGGACAGAAGAAAAGTGGACTCGGGGGCAACGGTACTCGGGCGCGCACCACATGGTACCAGACAGGTTTAAATAAAATGTGCTACAGAGCGCTATCACACCTATCGAAGACGTGCGAATCCGCGACAAACCTATGCCAAAGTGGGCATAGTGGCCAGGGCGACAGGGCCACTGATAGGCTTCATAGTTTTATCCATTGGAAGACAACCTGGCTCTGAGGTGGCGCAACACTGTCAGCGTTAATGAAGAGGATAATCGGCGTCGGTGGGAAGTTGCCCGAATTTCATGACAACCGTGTTTCGCCAAGACATAGCGAGGGCGAAGTTCGAGGGCCGCCCACTCTCAATATTATTCGGCCTTGTCGCTACGATGTCCGAAATAGGCCGTAGTAGTCAGTTTATCCGTGTATACTGTATGCGCAGAGAGGAGAGACAAATATTCATGTTAGGGCGTTTTTTCTTCTGAGATGGAGTACAGCGCGTGGGCCGATGTCGGATGGATCCATTTAGGGCACGAAGTGGAAAGGCCGATCACGACCGAGGTGCTGGGTAATTACGAAACAGGAAAGCAGCAACAAACACCGCACTGGCCAATTGCAATTGGTGCTGCAACAGGTCACGTTCGGGCTTTCCTTTTCAACTCTAGCCTAACTCTAAATCATACAGTAGCTGTTTTGCAATGGATTCATTCGTGCCCAGCTACTCTCCTTTTTGTGGCAGACAAGCAAGTTATTCGGCCTTTCATCGGGCAGCACGCGTCTGACCATGTGTGAATCCATTTTGCGGTTTTGCTCGATTTTGACACCAGCGCCGCTCGTGGCATCATGGTGCTGTATACGCAGACACCTCGGATGCTACCATCGGCTCCATACAGCACCATACACTCCTCTGAGTGTGAGATGTGATATGACGCCGATGCCATCACCTTACATACTAGTAGTTTTGTACATCGGCAGGTGTCATACTCTTCGGCGCTGGAATCCCTGAGCCCAACACGCTACGAGGTGAGGATGCCGTTGGCAGGAACTCTCACACTAAATCCGCTATTTGCACCAAAGCTCATCTCACCAACCGCCGTGCAACTCTCTGAGCCTTGGTCGGCGAACAATTGAATTGGCTTGTCATCGCGCCGATGATTCATGAAGATCACGTATCACCTTGGCTCAAACCAACCCCAATGCTTGTTTGATTGCGCGTAGGCACCCCATTGGTGTGAATCTCAAAGCAAACTAATGTCGAAATCACCATCCCACCTGTTTCCATAGGTCATATACCGCCTCTGCCGCCGCCGTCCGTGAGCAGACGGAGCAATCCGACGAGTACGACGAGAAGTGAGATGATATTGGTGATGGCGAAGACGATGATGTAAAGTTTGGTGCCCTCCAAGTTGCGACATTCATGAGGAAGAGGAAGGGAAGGACTTGCCTTGGATGGAGGCTGTCACATTGGTCAACCATATCCTAGCTTCGATTGCAATGACAATCTTGGTCCTGTTCCAAATTGCGATGCCGGGAGTCTCGATAAGCACTTGGGTTTGGAAAGGATGGCCCTAGTTCCAATGCATAGAAAGGTCACTAACGCACGAAAACGATGAAGAGTGAAGCGGTAGTAACACTGAAGTAGCCATTTGTCTAGAAAACAAACCCCAATCTTTTCTACCAGAAGGGCAACGCATCTCAGAGGGTGCTTACAATTTGTAATTTGATCCACGCCTCAGTGCCGTGACCAGTCAGAGTGTAACTGTGATGATGCAGACATTGGGCGCATCACCTACCTGGCAGTTGAATAAAGTCATAGTCCTAATATAAATCATGTCGAGGACTACAGTAGCAAGTGTGGCCACGCGAGCAAGGGAGTAATTCTACCCAACTCGCTATTCAGTCCAAGGCTGCAAGTTGGGTGGCGGAAAACTGAAGAAAACGGCCTGGCAGTACGGACCCATATCGTCCAGCAGTAGGGGCGATTCCCTCTGATGACATTGAACTCGTAATCAAGAGTCATGAAGAACTCCCAGCCGGAGGCGAGGTGGATCTACGTAAGAGTCGGAGGTTAACGGCAAAGGAGACCCACACGTAGGTACCATCTGTGATAAGGTAAAGGCACTTGAGCGCCACGCCACTATTGAGATCTATTCAGAGGGAAGCTCATCAGGCATACGAATCTCCACAGTTAAGCTGGAGAAAGGCGTGCGCACAGAGATCCTTCTCGGGTACAGTCTCATCGTGGATGTTGACCATGGGGATGATAAATAAATGGTAGAAAGAATGGAACGAGGTTCGGGGCAACAGCACGCGGTACACCACATGGCACCATGTGAACCTGAACACCAGTGTTATCACACTCTTCACATTGGTACAAAGCCGTGACAAACCCTGGCCAACGTGCCAACCATGGTCAGGACCTTTTGACATGCCATATAGTCTGTTCATCCACAGGCGACATGACATCTAGGTGGCCAACTGGACGCCAAGCATTGATCAACTAGAAGCAAACCATAGCAATGAAGAGGGTAAACGACATTGATGGGAAATTGCAACCGTTTCTAGCCAGGATCTGGTGACGAAGACCAGCGCACGCGCAGATAACATTCGATGTTGCTATGATCATTGGATATTGAATGTTTGAAATAGACGATACGAATAAGGATATAGTATGTGTGCACAGGCACAAAGAGGCAACAAATGTTTCATGTGGGACCGTCGTACTCTTGGTACGCGACTGAGCAAAGCGCGTGATTGGATTTCGGATGTATCAACGTTTGGCCCTAACGATGTGGAGGTGTTGGGTACGGCGAACCCGAAGTGGCGAGGCGATCACTACGAGGGCAGTTGAAGAGTCCTCACTGCGACATGACGAGGAAACGACAACAAATTTCGTTTCGAATTCGATGGCGGCTGAGGTCACGTGTCCGCGTTTTTTTTTTCTGGAAGCGTTCTACCATAAGAGGTACCATCAGCCACCATCAGGCCCAGCTGGTGGACCGGAGAGTCGGGGAAGTCCTTGTTCTCCTCCGACTCGAAGGAGACGCCACGACATTAATCTTACCCACTAAATCCTCACAGGCCTCACCTCCGTAGAGCCAGTTAGTCGGGAGGTTCCTTTCACAGCGCAAGAGATCGCCCCGGGCGAGGACTCGGAATGGCTCGTTAGCCGGCCATGGCGCGAATCAGGACATTCAAGTTGCTCTCAGCATGTAAATCTGTTTGGTGTTAAGATCGGTCAGATCCGTCCAACCCGACTTAGCCGACTCCCGGCTAATCTCGTTCCAGTAACTGCTGTTCTTGCCCCCGGTAACTATCCTCACGATCTCTGAGACCACTGTACTACCAATTGTACACCAGTCTGTGGTCGCCAGTTAATACGAGATCTTGGGCTACACATTATTCTGCATACATTGTCACTCACGTATGTAGTGACGAGTAGTACAAACGACGATCATCGTACAATTTCCCCCCTCCTCAAACAGTCTCTCCAGATGTTTGTCAAAGCTCATAGGCCTGAGGCTTCTCGCACTTCTGCTCCTCCAAGCCCAACTCTGGGCTAATGCACGGATCATGACCGCCCGTCCGTGACATTTGATATTGCTCATACGCCATATCCACGGTCACTTCTATAGGGTTGAATGAGGACTTGTTACCATGTGGCCTTGAGGCCTGACTATTGCTCTTGTGGAGATTGTCAGATCTGCTATAGAGCCATCGACAAATAGTGAGAGAAGGAAAGGGGAGGGAGGTAAGAACTTTAATGTCGTACATGTGTGTGATACCAGAGACGAAGTCCGTCAATGCGCGATACATTCGCATCGCAGCGATTGACAGCGTGATCACCGAGGGAAGTTGGAACATCTGTATTGCGGATGGCATAAGACAACTCATGCGTTATGACGCTGTTGTGACAAGCAGGAACGTACGATGTTGAATGGATCTGGTATTTATGGTATTGTTGGGTCATCCAGGGTTCGTCGTTAACATTGCAGAGAGGAAATGACAATACCGTTCAGATTCAGGATAATGAACACCTTCAATATTACATCATGATGAGCCAGAAGGGGGTCTGCAGTGGAACTCGCCGAACGTACCGCTGGTGGGACCTCTGCGAGCAGGGCGAGGAGGAGCCACAGGATACCCTGAAGAACCGATAGCATATCAACGAGCTGAGGCAATGACGCCTGAATGGAACCGGAAATATTCTACCTGTTTCCAAAGGTAGAGTCCTACACCAATTCTGCCGCTACCGTCCCTGCGCAGACGGAGCAACCCAACGAGTGCGATGAGGAGTAAGATAATGTCAATGGTGACGTCGACGATTATGTGGGGTTTGCTGCTTTCTGTGTTGAGCGTGCAACGTTGTGAAGCGGTGTCCCAGTCGGAACGGATCTGCGGATGAATGAGCCAAGAAGATTCGCAGTAGTGGGGACCGTGTATTCACCAGCACGATACCTGAGGAAAAATCGCGTTTGTATGGCATTCCCAACATTCATGAGGAAGAAGGGGAGGACTTGCCTCGGGTGGAAACTACAACATGGGTCAGCCATAAAGCTGCCACAATCGTCATGATGATCTTGTCCCTGTTCCAAATGGCGATGCTGTGAATCTCGATGAGTTCTTGGTTGGGAAAGACTGTCCTAGCTCCAAACTATGGAAGGTTACTTACATACGAAAAATGATTAAAAGTGTAGCGGAGGAAACGCTCAAGTAGCCGCTTGTCTATGAAAGGTAGCTGAATAATCTCTACTTGGCAACCAGGACAAATCAGATGATACTCACGACTTGTAGTGTGGCCCAAGCCTTGGGATCGTGGCCAGTTAGTGTGGGGCTGTGGTGATGCATATGCGGGACGTGCAACCTACCTGGCAGTCGATTTGAGTCGTAGTGTTAAGAAAAATCAAGTCAAGAATTACGGTGACAAGCGTAGTCAGGCGAGCGAGGGAGTAAATCTAGCCAAGTCGCGATTTAGTAAGAGGCTGCACGTTGGGTGGGAGCAAAGAAAAGGCCTGGCGCTACGGACCCATATCGTCCACCTGTAGGGGCGATTCCCTCTTATGACATTGAACTCGTAATCAAGAGTCGTGAGGAACTCCCAGCTAGGTCCCGGGGGTTGGTCCACTTGAGAACGGGAGGTGTACACGGCAAAGGAGACCTACAGGTAGATGCCATCTGTGACAAGGGAGAAGCTTTTTAGTGCCACTATTGAAAGATAAGCTCGTCAGACGTTTTGTACAGAATGGTCAAGCTCGAAGGTCAGCGCACAGAAATTCTTCGCGATTACAGCGGGATCGTGGAAGTTGACCATGGCGGTGACAAGTGAATGATGGGTAGACAGAAGAAGAGCAGGTTTGGGATAGCAGTACTCGGTTGCGCACCACCTGTCACACAGTCCCATACAAGTTTAAATACCGTGAGCGACAGAGCGTTATCATGCTTCTCATACATCCGGGGCTGTGAAAAGTCGCTGCCTAAGTGGGAATAATGTTCAGGGATTTCGACGAGTAGATTAGCCTTGTTTACCCACGGAACGTATATTCGGTGGCACAGTGCCAGAATTGAACGGCGTAAAGATCAACCATCGCAATGAAGAGGATAAACGACGTTGGTGGGAAGTTCAAGTTGCTTGGTTTCGTTTCAGCCGTTCTCAGACAGGACATGGTGACGGAAGGACTTGGGAGATAGGCGCGCACTGCGCACAGAGATAGTACTCAATGTCCGAGTCGTTACGATCATTGAACGTTATTGAACCTTGGAAACAGGCCATACGAGTAAGGGTCTGTGAAGGCACACGGAGCAACAAATGTCTCACGTGGGAACGTGGCCTCTTTGGGGAGTCAGTTCGGAGTAGAGCGCATGGTTGGGTTTCGGGAAGATCAGTTTAAGGTCCTTACGATGTCGTGGCACAGGTACAAAAACCTGAAGTGGAGATGCCGATCACGACCAAGGGGCTGGGTGGAGCTGGAAAGCCCTCACGAAAACCGGAAATTTTCAACAATGCATGTGCAACATGTCACGTGCTCCCTCGACCTTGGTTGCGGGGTCTCACGCGCCACATGAAAAAAAAAAAAAAAAACTGACAGGAGAAAAACAAGTAGGCCCGTCAAACAACCGTCCTGGCCATTCTTTAATCAACATGATTGTTTCGTCGATGTATGTAATTCCCTTTCTCAAGTTCCATCAGATTGTCCACCCATGGGGGCAGTGCTCTGATGACTTGTCTGATGATATCTGAAGTTCCACTCCGAGTCTCCGAGTCTCCGAGTCCGAGTCGTAGTCAAGAGTTGTGGGGAATCCCCAGCTAGGCTTTCCAAGCTGCAGAGTCAGACCCCAGAGCCGAGTGCCCAGAGACCCGACTCAACTGTACTGGGACCGGGCAATTTAGGCTAGCCCTGGAGGCGGAGAGCAAATGATGGGTATGACCTAGAATTAGATTGGTTTAACAGCATTTTCAACCCTATTACATGGTACAACGCACTTATGGACTATGGGCCGTAGACAGTCCTATAACCCCTTCTAGGAGTGGGATGTGATACACCTTTACCTTCGCGGGAAGAAACCGAAGGTCAGGATCATTGACAGGTTATCTCGTTTGGCTCGTCGGCTGGCATCATGACCCTTCAATAGGCAACACCAGCGGCCTCGGATCCAACCATGAACTACTATTGCGATGGAAAAGGGAATGGTGTGTTGACTATCGAATAATCGTCATATTTACTCTGACTTCACTGCAGTCACAGTTCCCCCAAGGCATGATAAAGACAAGGTGTGCTGGAGCGCGCGTACTGATGGTACTTATCCAGACCGTTTCTGAATCATTTTCAACAAGCCGTACAAGTAAACACACCTGCTGCCGCGTGCGGCGTGGTTTATAGATGTCTGGGGTTCAGATGCATTGTTAAGCGCGTACAGGGCGGGCAGCTGGATTTGGATGCGGAGAAGTAGAAGGGCAAATACCGATCACATAAACAAAGGAGCGGATGAAGGCCCAGGAACCAGCCACAAGAAATTTCGCACATGATCGGAAAGACGCGACGGCATGTTGATCGATCGATCAAGCTCGATCAGGCCTGGATCATAACTGAAACCACATGTAATGGGTTTTCTCGACTGGTGACCGGTGACCGGTGATCCCTGGCACGGCAGCACGGCCCAAGACATTGGCCGTGGTCACGTAGGGAATGGCGCAGCGCAGACTTGCTTAGAAGACGACCATGGGCCCATGGATCATCACTCCCGGATGCGGAAGGTTCTGTCTCAGGGCCGATCAGATCAGTCCAAAGCTTCGTTCAGATCCTTACGTTACGACACTAACACCCTGATACCACTATACGCCAATAGGCAGTCCAGAAATGCAAGATATTTAGATTATACCCCAATCCGTACAAATTGTCACATGCGTGTAGTGACTTGCCACTCAGATTTCGACTATCTATTGCAGTTCCTACTCATAGACACCACTCTCAAGCAGTTCCTTCGGGTGGTTGTCTGGGCTCATATCCGTAGAGCTTGTCGCACGGCTGCTCCTCACTACTGGCGTATGGGTCATGATGGCCCGTCTGTGACATGTGGCACTGCTCGTACGACGTATCCACGGTGACCTCTATCCGGTTGAACGGTGTTTGGTTCCAATGTAACTTCGAGACTCTACTATTGCTTTTGGGGAGATTGTCGGGTGCGCTAGAGTCATCGACGAATGAGCGCAGGAGATGAAAGAAAGGAACGAATGACGTACCTTTCTGTGACGCCAGAGGCAAAGTCCGAAAGAGAGCGATACATCCGCGTCGCAGCGATTGACATTGTGATCGTTGAAGGAAGCTGAAACATCTGTGTTATGGATTGTATAAGAGCATGATCCCCGCGTTGCGACAACGAAGAACCGTACGAGGTTGAGTGGACCTAATATTTATGGCCGAATTCAGTTTTCGTCATTGACATCATGGACAGAAATCGACAGTACCGTTCAGGTTCAGAACGATGAAAACCTGTGACGTGAAATGGCGATGAACGAAAGGGGCCGCGCAATAGAACTTGCCGAACTTACCGCTGGGGGAACCTCTGCGGCAGTGGCAAGGAGGAGCCACAAGACACCCTAACGGATCGAAAACGCGTCACCGGACCGCCGCCAAGGGGAACCGTCACTAACGTACCTGTTTCCAAAGGAGAAGTCCTATACCGAAGGTGCCCGCGCCGTCCCTGCGAAAACGGAGCAATCCAACGAGTACGATGAAAAGTAATACAACGTCAGTGATGACGAGGACGATGATGTTAAGTTTGCTGCTTTGCGAGTTGGAAACTACGCATTGTTGCGCAAGGGCGTCCCAGTATGAGCGGATCTGCAGATAGATAAGCCCAAAGGGTTCAATATAGTGGGGACTGCATATTCACCCGCGCGATACCTGATGAAACGTTCTCTTAGTATGACATTCCCAATGTTCTGTCGAAAGAGGGAGGGTGGTACTTGCCTTGAACGGAGGCGGCAACGTTGATAAACCATACACTAGCTGCGATGACCGTAACGATCTTCTCCCTGTTCCAAATGGCGATGCTGAGAGCCTCGATGAGCGCCTGATTTGGGAAGGGTGTTCTGGCTCCAAAGTTTAGAATAAGACTTACATACGAATTACAATCAAGAGTGAAGCGGCCATAAGGCCCAGGTATCCAGTCATCTAGAACAGTTGCTGAGTATTCTCTGCTCGAAGGCCAAGACACATTAGAGGATACTCACTATTTGTAATGTGATCCAGACCTCGAGATCATAGCCGGTCAGGGTGTGGCCGTGATGCATGATGACGCGGATGCGGGACGTGTCACCTACCTGGCAGTCAATCGGAGTCGTAGTGTTGATATATATCAGGTCAAGGATTACGTCCAGGAGGCTGGCAATGCGAGCGAGGGAGTAAATCTAACCAAGTTACTATTTAGCCCCCATGCTAAGGGTGGGTGGGAGAGCCAGAAACTGCCTGCAGTCACGGACCCAAATCGTCCAGCGGTAGGGTCGATGACCCCTGATGATATCGAACTCGTAGTCGAGGGCTGTGAAGAACTCCCAGCTAGGGGCGAGAATTGGTCTACGTGAAAGTTGAAGATCGACACGGCAAAGGAGGCCTACAGGTAGATGCCATCTGTGACAAGGTAGAGGCTCTTGAGTGCCACTGTTGAGAGTCAAGCTCATCAGGCGTCCGAATCTCCAGGGTCAGGCTCGAAAGGCATGCGCACAGAGATCCTTCAGAATTACCATGGGGTCGTGGAAGTTGACCATGAGGCCGATGGGTAAATGATGGATGGATAGAAGGGAAGTAGGTTTGGGGTAACAGCACTCGGTCACGCACCACATGGTACCACGCATCTTTAAATATCATGACTGTAGAGCGACATCATGCCATCCTCAGAAGCGCGACGCTGTGATAAGATCAACCAACTTGGGAACAGTGTTCAGAGTCTTAGATAGGCTACGTACTTGTAGTTCTATTTATCCGCAGACAGAAACCTATGTGGCGCAACAGCGCCAGCATCGAACGGCATGGAGATCAGCTATCGCGACGAAGAGGATAAATGACATCTGTGGGAAGTTATCTATTTTCGTTGCTCCACCAGGATGTGGAGCTTCGAAGCCCGGAGCACCTTCGGATAGCATTCAATATCGCTTACGACGTTCGAGAACCCATACTTGAAGGGTAACCGTACATGCGCACAGGGTATCGAAAAATATTTCATGCGGGAAAGTCGTTATTTTAGGATGCGACTCGGAGTGCAGCGCGTGGTGGGTGTTGAATGGAGCTATTTTGGGCCTGACGGTGCTGGGTGCAAGAAACCAAAGTGGAAATGCCGATCACGACCAGGAAGAGAGGCCCGGGATAATCTTTACAAAATAGGAAGTTGGCAACGACAATTACGTTTGGCGGCGCCGCAGCGCTAGCCAATGACCATCAAAAATTGACACCATCATTTCGTGCAGCAAAGTCAACTTTCCATGTCGCCTTCAGGCAAGGCCACGTCACCAGATGACCCACGAGGTAACAGGACTCAATTGACATGCGTTCCAGCTCTTAAACAACGCTTTGTACTATGGACTCATTTCGCCTTGCACCTCTCCTGGGGCCGAGGGTTGTTGACACTGGCAGTTGATTCCTTAGTTGATTCCGCTTCTCATTGCGTGGCGAGTACTTTCCAAGTCCGAATCGGATGCACGAGTCCAACTTCTCTTTACTGAAACCTCGGTTCCTCTCGTACAAAACATCTATACGGCGGCAGTCCTCTTTGTCTTTGCACTGGATGATCACCGTTGGAACCTGTCGGATGCACTAGAACACATGCGGTGGCGCCGATTAGGGTGCTGTTAGGCCTGAATGGAGGTCATGTCACTCAATGGTATCGCTCATCCAACCTAAGATCTATCATTCGACTAACCTCTTGTGTCCAATACCGCAGGTCCACACATCGCTCAATGTTCGCATGTGCCAAGAGGTCGCCCCACTCCATATGAAATGGACCCGGGCCGACGGGATTATCTTATCCCGGTGAAACGTTGGGGTGAAACAAGCCCGTACAACCAATGGAACAATGGACCTACGCTATCATGTTTCCCCTGCTGCGTACAGAAGCTTTCTCCGCTCTCAAGATGGATCGGATCATTCACAGGTGAGGGTGACGACATCGAATGACATTTTACTCGTAGTCAAGAGTCGTGAAGAATTCCCAGCCAGCTAGAAGTGGGTGAGGGTCCACGTGAGTAGACGTAGTCGGTGCAGCAGAGTGGACCCAAATATTGAGGTCCATTATGGCGTCCCAGCCCAGAAGGTTTTGAATGCTTGGTGATGAAGATGACATCGAGTGATTGGCCAGATAGTACGCGCCATGGAGCCTCATTCGGGTGCATAGAATAGTTCAATGTTGAGATTGATCAGATACGGCTGAAGCCCGCTTGCGGCAGCCTTCATTGTCTGGTTACTGTTGTTCATGCTTACGATCATAAATTCTCAGAGACTACTGTACACTGATCCGCCACCGCCGGTTCACGATCGTCACGGTGAAACTACCCCTAATCCGGACATATTGTCACCTGCGCATCGCGACGAGTCGTACAAACTGTGAGGGTATAGCTGTTGTTCCCACACCGAGATCCGTCCCTCAAACCGCCTCTCCGGGTCCTTGTTGAGACTCATATCCGTGGGGCTTCTCGCACGCCTGCTCCTCCGCGCTTGAGTATGGATCATGATGGTTCGTCCGTGATATTTGATATGGCACCGACGAAGTACCCAGGCTCACTTCGATTTGATTGGATGGGACCGCGACCCCCCACTGCATTTTCGAAGCTTTGGTGCCGTCTTTTGGCAGATTGTCGGATGCGCTATAGTCATCGACAAACCGTGAGGGACAGAAAAGACAGAATACGGAGAATGTTGTACATGTCTGTGGTCCCAGATACAAAGTCCGACAGAACGCGATACATCCGCGTCGCGGAGATCGTCATTGTGACCACAGAGGGAAGCTGGAACATCTGCGTTATGGACAGGTATATAAGGTCAATATACGCGTTGTAACAACCATGAACGTACGAGGTTGAATGGAGCTAGTGATTGCCGCAGAATTGAGCTCAGGTATTCTTCATCGACACATTGGGAAGGAAACAACCATACCGTTCAGATTCAGAATAATGAACACCTGTGACATTACATGGTAGTGAGCAAAAAGGACTGTACAAACGACATTACCGAACTTACCGCTGGCGGGACCTCCGCGGCGGTGGCAAGGAAGAGCCACAACACACCCTGACGAATCGAGAACACGTCACTGAACTGAGGACACCACCGCAGAGGGGAATGGTCGCTATCCCACCTGTTTCAAAAGAAGGAGTCCTATACCAAATGTGCCGTTGCCTTCACTGCGCAAGCGGATCAACCCAACGAGGACGATGGAAAGTAAGACGACATCAGTAACGAGGAGGACAATGATGTTGAGCCTGCTGGTGTCGGAGTTGGGCACAACGCATTGTTTCAGTAGGGGTTCCCAGTAAGAGCGGAGCTGCAGATGGAATGAGTATAGAAGGTTCAAAGTGTTGGGGACTGATTATTACCCGTGCAACACCTAACGCAACATCGCGTTTGTATGAGATTCACGATGTTCTGTGAGAACAGCGAGGGGAGGACTTGCCTTCGGCGGACGCCGCAAGATTGGTAATCCATACAACAATTGCGATCGCCGTCACAATTTTGTCCTTGTTCCAAATAGCAATACTGGAAGCCTCGATAAGCACTTGGTCTGGGAAAGTATTCCTGGCTCCAAAGGTCAGAAGATCACTTACATACGAATGACAATCAAGAGTGAAGAGGCGACAAGGCCGAAGTAGCCAGTCAACTAGAAAAAGCAGCTTAACATTCTCTCCTCAAAGAATGGGAGGTCTTAGAGGGGAACTCACGACTTGAAACGTGATCCAGACCTTGGGTTCGTGGTCGGTCAGATTGTGCCTGCGATGATGCAGACGTGGGGCGTGCCACCTACCTGGCAGTTGATTGGACCCTTGGGGTTAAGATAAACCAAGTTGAGGATTACCATTGAAAGGGTAGCCAGACGGGCAAAGGAGTAAATCTACACAAGCGGCCATTGAGCCCAAGACTTAGGCATGGGCGAGAAGCCCAAAAACATAGCCCGCTGTTACGAACCCAAATCGTCCACCGGTAGGGACGACGCCCTCGGATGATACCGAACTCGTAGTCCAAGTTCGTGAAAAACTCCCAGCTACGGGTAGGGTTGGTCAGGTGAGAGCGACAGGTCGATAACGGAATAAGGAGACCCACAGGTAGATACCATTTGTGATAAGGTAGAGGGTGTGGAGCGCCGCTGTCGAGAGATAGACTCATAAGGCGATTAACTCTTCGGGGTAAGGTTCCAAAGGCGCGCGCACCGAGATCGCCCAAGACTACACCGGGATCGCTGAAGTTGACCATGATGCCGACGTGTGATTGACGGGTAGACAGAAACTGGTCTGGGGTGACCGCAGTCCATCGCGCACCACAATTAAATACCAAGGGCCCCAGAGTGTATCATACCCTTATCATCTGTGCAGGGATGTGAGCCCCTGCCGACGTGGGAATGACAGTCAGGGATTTTTTACAGGCTACATAGTTTTTGTGTATCTGCAGACGGCATGACACCTGAGTGGCGCAACACTGTTAGCATCGAACAGTGCGAAGATCAGCCATCGCGATGTAAACGATAAAAGAATTCTGTCGGATGTTGCCAATTTGATCGCAACAGAGTTCTGTCGGGAAAATGTTACGACAGGATTTGAAGACGAGAGCGTACACAGATAGCGTTTCAATGTTGGAGCGACATTTGAGATTTTGAAATATACCATACAAGTAAATGTATCTGCGCACCCATACAGGGCGCGAGATAAATGGCCCGCGTGGGGGGATCATTGCGACTCGGAGTGGAGCGACGGAGGCGTGGTTCGGATCACCGGCGGATCATTGTAAGGTACTGACAAAGTGGGGTGTTAGGCACTGCGACACCGAAGTGAAGAGGCCGATCAACTACCAGGGCAGTGGAAAAATCCGTACGAAACGATATGGGAAATGACAAGGACATGAAGCCACGTTTGGCGGCGCTAGCCAGTTGCCATTGGTGGCAGTGGAAAAAGGTGGCGTCAGTCACGTGCTGTTAGGCAGTCACCTCTCGATCGGGCCGGTATTGCCGTCTTGACCAGGTGACCAACCATATCTATTTATTTATTTAACCGCCAGTTATGGAATCACGGTCCGGGTCATGTTGTTGCCCCGTCGAAGTACATGATCATCATCGTGCATATGCCTTCATCCAGATGGTCAAGTTCCATCTATCTGGAAGTGGTCTTCAGTCCTGATTTCACCCTTTGTATGCTGTGGGATGCAGTTGATTGCATGTGACAGCACCGCCTCAAATGACGTGGGCTTAACTGAAGGTCAACTCTAACCAGGCATCCGGTTGTAGCAGCGTAGCTCTACGTCCAGATCTCCGTTATCCAGGACTCATTCCATACCCTTCTGGAGGGCCTGACTCCTTCAAAAGCCAAAATTCTGCACAAATCTTGCAGCATCTCGCAGTCCTCAAGAATGTAGACCCACACAATACTCCGAGTCGTCGGGCCTTACCTGTTCCCCTACTGTTAAGATCAGCCAGACCCTTTTGAGGAAGGTCATAGCGATTCCTATTGCAATTGCAGTATGTGACAACGTTATGAACGTCTGAGGAAGATGCCGTCAGTGCCTTCTCTGATACACAGTATTCCAATTACACTTTTCAATTGTGCGCATAGAGATTCTTAAAAGGATCAATTGACGAAATCCGCGGGCTGGGAATGTCTGAATATTGATCTTTATATAGAAGGTAGCCACGCTAGACACAGCATCAACATGACGAAGACTGCGAAGGTGTAATAAACGTTACTAATCCCAGTCTCTCAGGGTCAAAGGCCGAGGTGTGAAACAGGAGACCTATGTTAATATAAGGGAATGTCGTAAACGAGGTCCGAGGATCAAAAGAAGGAAATAGGCAAGGAAATGAATGATCGGTACGCTATAACTATGCATATGCCTGTGTCGTTATCAGTCCGAGATCCGGAACGGCTCAGTCAGTCCCGCTGCTGGCCGTGCGCAGTGTGCGGTTGCAACCCCGACCCGCCGGGTGCAACTCTGGCTTGGCTACGTTCTTTGTCGAGGCGAAATCACTACATTCCGTCGCATATCTGCCCTTCCTGGCTGATGTACGATTCATAGTGTGTTGCCTGTGACATCGGAAGGTGCTCCTCGGTAGTGTCTGCGGCCACTTCAATCCGCCGATTGTGGAGCATCGGCGCGGAATCGTTCCATTTTGTCTTCGAGGCCTTCATATCACATTTTTGGGGATTGTTGGGCGCACTACAGAGTGGTTTACCTCAGCGCACGAAGTAGAAGAGATGGAAGTAAGATTGTCAACGGACATGGAAACAAAGTCAGATAAGGAGCGATACATCCTTGTCGCGGCGATTGACATTGTAACCAGCGAGGGAAGCTGGAACATCTATGTCACAGAAGTGGATGAGGTTCTTTCCTGAATCGCAATAGATTCAAACGTACGAGATTAAGCGGTGCTGATATTTGCAGTAGAATCGAATTCAATACGTCATCGCGTCATCGCTCAACATGTCGGAAGGAAAGCGGCCCTACCATTCAGGTCCAAAACAATAAACACCTAAGACGCAATCAGAAAAGCTGTGACTTGCAGAAAAAGTGCCAGACCTACCGTTGGTGGAACCTCTGCAGCGACGGAAAGTAGGAGCCACATGACACCCTTAGGAACCGAAGACATGTCAGTGGGCTTACGGCAACCCATCGAAGGGAAACCGCGGAAGGCTACCTGTTTCCAAAGAAGGCTTCCTAGACCTAACATGCCACCACCGTGATAACGCAGGCGGATCAATCCTACTAGCACCATGAGAAGCAAGATGATGTCGGTGAGGAGTATGACAATGATGTTAAGCTTGTTGTCTTCGGAATTGAGCACGACGCAAAGTTGCTGGACAGGGCTCCAAGCAGAGCGGAGCTACACATGGATGAGCCTAGAAGGCAAGAACAGTGGAGATAGATCATTCACCCGTGTGATGCCTGATACAACATGAAGTTTGTATGGCACTCTCCATCAGTTATGGAAGGAGAGGAATGTACTTGCCTTGGATAATGAATGCGACATTGATCACCCATACTCCGGTTGCGACAGCAGCAACAACCTTGTTTTTGTTCCAAATAGCGAAGCTGGAGGCGCAGATGGACGTTTAGTTTAGACCATATCCTCCTGGTTCTGAAGGGATAGGCAACTTACACACGCAGAACGATTAACAGAGAAGCGGCAGCAAGGCCCAGGTACCCGAAGACCTAGGTAAACGAGCAAAGCGCTCTTCCCTCGAAGACGTGCACTTATCGGAAGTTACTCACTAGTTCGAATGTGAGCCAGACCTTAGGATCGCGGGGGGTCAGAGAGCGGACGTGATAACGCAGACGTGGGATGGTCCACCCACCTGGCAGTCAATTTGGTTTATAGTATTAAACTCGATGAAGTTGAGGGCTACGGCTAAAAGAGTGGCCACACGAGACAGGGAGTATATCTTCCAATGGCACAATTCAGCCCAAGGCGGAAAAAGAGTGTCAACTGTCACGTACCCAGATTGACCACCCATGAGGGCGGCGTCCTCTGATGATATCCAACTCGTAGTCAAGAGTCATGAAGAACTCCCAACTAGAAGTGTGGGTGTGCCAAGTGGGAATAGGCCGTTGACGCAACGGAGATGACCCACATGTAGAGACCATTCACGGTGTGCCAGAGGTTCTTGAGCGCCGCTGTTGGGAGAACAGTTCATTGAGCTTTCCACGTCCCAAAGAGTCAAGCCCCAGAAACTTGCGCACATAGGTCCTGCTCGAATACAAGGGGGTCGTGGAAGTTGGTCATGCGACTGATAAATAAATGATGGGTGGGATTGAAGGGAGGTATGGTTGGGACCACAGATAGCACTCTCCCCCACCTACATGGGACACCACACTTAAATGCCAACGACCGCAAAGCACGTCATACCGTTCTCCGACAATGCGATGCTGTCACAGCGCGGCCGTCGCGGGAATAAAAGATCAACGTGTTTGACTGGCTACATGGTTTGTACATTGTCTGGTGACCATGACTCTTTGATGGCACATCACCGCCGGTCTGGAGCACAAAATCGAGCATTGCGATGGTCGAAAGGGGAATGTGGTTTCGTCTGGCAGAAGAAAGATATCGTGTTGCAATGGGTTCCGCCAACCGGTTGTTAAGGCGAGCACGCGTACCAGTTGCATTTAATTTTACTGCAAGGTTTGGAATGAGCCGTACTATCGTAGTAAACGTGCCTGCGCAACCCGCACAGAGAAGACAGAGACAGGTCATGCGAGGATCCAGGAAGGCCAGTAGCTGCCAGTTGGGCCCGGGTTCAGTCAAGCCACGTAAAGATATCATATGGGAAGTTGGATGTAGCGAAATAGAGGGGCAGACCTCAGTCACATGACAGAAGAAGACGTGCGAATGATCCGGGGGATAGAATAACGAGCGCTAATCAACGTCGTTGTTGAACTCGCGCGTTGATACAAACTATGATGACCCCAAACCCTAGATTTTTCGGAGCTACACCCCGCGCTCGCGTTCGAAATTCCCATGAGGCCTTCTGTATGCCGTTATCCCATTTTGCCTGTCTTCTCGGGACGGTGCGTGGTCCGTCGGCACGGGGAGCGGGACTGGTAATTTGGTTCGTTTGATACCATCTTTGATACCTGATCCCGCGGAAGGTGGCGTGGGCCGGTACCGATGGGACTCGGGGAAATGGAATAATATAGAAACACATGAGTGGCCAGTCTTAGGTTATCGTACGATGATGGACGCGAGGTCGAGCTCAGTGGCGAAGTGGAAAATTGACCTCGTCTGAATTTGACGATGGCTTGCATCCCCAGGGTTGCAATGACACGGCTGCCGTCACCCAAACCCATGCAGCCGCCAGACAGCTATGCTCCAAGCTGATACACGAGCCATCAGGCCTCCTCTGTGACACCAAATCCTGCTTGTGGGCTATCTGCACGAACAAATCTCATCTGTGAAGCACAGTCAACATGCCAGAAGTACCTCGGGTACCTGAAATTGTACAACCACGGAGCCGGAGGGTGGCTTCTCGTGCGAGCCATGGTGGCGTCGATGACAAGGTAAGCGCAGAACAGAAACAAAGAGAGGAGAACCCATACATGACGAACATTCCAATGTCAGTTAAAATGCGGTACATCCGTGTCACTGCGAAAGACATCGTGATTAACCAGGGAATCCAGAACATCTACATTGTTGAAGGTTTCAGAGAGGGTAGGCCCCGCACGCAGCAGTGAGATCGTACGACATTGAGGGAATCTGATTTCTGGAGTCGGCTCTGAGTTGAGCAGATTGAACGTTCGATTTAATAGTATGATACGTACAAAACGTGATGGGGCTCAAAAGAGAAGACTGAGGACCGAGCGAAGTACATTGGTTTTACAAAAGATGAACCTACTGCTTTATTAAGAGCGTCTCTGTGCAGTCCATAGTCAGGCCTTTAACCGGAAATATGAAAGTAGTCCAGTCAGACTAACTTACGGACCGCGCGAGGGATGTCTCTCTAACAGCTGCAGTAATAGAAAACTGAGGTTAGTTATTTTCGCACTTCTTTGCCATGCCAACGGGACACTATCATGACTCAGTGACTCACGATGCTACACCATGACAACGAGCCTAGTACCGATAGACGGTCAACAGTAGGCATTCATCTGTCCTGTTTTGACTCGCATGAATCCTTGTTCCATCGTTCAGTCTGAATGAGTTAGGTCGGCTATATGCTCCCCGTGATGGTACGTGGTCGTGAATAAGTATTATGTAATCACCTGAGTCCCCCAATAATCCCCATGGGGATTGGTTGATCTCGGTTTTTGCCGCATCAGAAAGTCAATTTCATCGTTAATCCCTGATCGACCTGATCATCAATCATCAACAAAATGTCATGTTACTGACGCTACCAGTGACACTGCTCAGGTACTGTTACGCACCAGACTCATTACTGTCTGGTAACGTCGCAGGTACCGACAGGCGTTCTAGATGCCAAATACAGCGCGCCAAGTTCAAGGAGCAGATGTGCGGTATCCCCGCACTCCGGTATAAATGATACCCGGACTGGAGCTTATATTCTAAGTGACGCTGCACTTGTTGGGGCTATCCCCGCATTCAGTGCCATACTGACATTTTTCGATACGGTACGTTCCCTACTTCGTTGTTCCAAATTAGTTTAGTACTGTGTACTACGACAACGGCCAGTGGCATTTAGTCTGCTGCGCCACTCTACTCGATCACACAGGCATTGGTTACAACACTAAAATACATGTATTCACTGATGATATTAAACAACGATGCAGAACGCTCAGTTCACGAGGAACGAGCGCCCGGACTCTGGAAACACGCCAGGGTATCGAGAGGGTGATGCGAGAACAAAGACGACGGTGTGATGTCACTTCACCCTTAGTGATCATCTGCTTACCCGCACTTGCATCCAGCGGGCAGTCGGGGGCGAGTCCCAAACAGCCATTTTTACAATGGTACTCACTTCCCCATACCGCTTTCCAGATCACGATCGACAATCGACCCGCCCAGAGGGTCGTATGGTTGACCATCCGTGCCGACAGTTGAACCAACATGGATTGTCTGTGATGCCAGATGCCCCTCGGAGGAAATGTGAACGCCCACCTCCACTGGGCGGAAAGAAGTCTGTCCAGCGGGTGTCCGCTCTGTCTTTGCGAATTCAGGACCATGTCTCCGGAAGCTGTCGTATTGGCTGCACCGATATCGGACACACAGTCAGACCAGAGAGGGAGGGAATTGAATGATCTCATACATGTCTGTGGATCCGCCGAAAAAATCTGTCAGGGAACGGTGCATTCGTGTCGCAACAATCGACATCGCGATAATCGAGGGGGGCTGGAGAATCTATATCACAGATGGGCATGAGGGTGTTATACCTCTCCTCGTGCGACCAATAAACACGTACGACATTGAGTGGATCTAATATTCGAGGCGGAATTGATACAAGTTAACTCACGTCATTGAATGGCCCGAGAGAAAATACACACCGTTCAGATTCAGGATCAGCAGCACCTGCGACGTAATTTAGTGATAAGAAATTACAACGGGCGTAAGAACGAGGCGTGCTTACACCCGGCGGAATCTCAGTAGCTATGGCAATCGAGAGCCAAATCACGCCCTTACGAAAGGAATGCAAGTCAGTGAATTGTGAGCACCATGGCCAATGAGGGCCGCCGCCGCCCCTACCTGTTTCCATAGTAGGCTGGTCAGCGTCCCGCCTCCGTCATGGCGAAGGCGTAACGAACCAACGAGCATTATGAAAAGCAAGACAAGGTCGGTAACGATCGTTACAAAGACGGTAAGTTTACTCTGCTCGGTATTGGTCACAACGCAAGCGGATTGGGCGGGCAACCATCCAGAGCGAGCCTGCGAGTGGGGTAAACACAAGGAGGCTGAAATATCTTCGATTGAAAACTAACCCTGATAGTAACTATGATGACATGAGATTCGGTATGCCTCTGAGACGCAGGAAGAGGGACTTGCATAGTATGAGGAATGCGGTGTTATTCAACCATAAACCGAATGCAATCCACACAATGACTTTCTTTCTGTTCCAAATGGCGATGCTGGAAGTAGTCATGAGTGCCCGTCCCGGAACGATGGCTGCAGCTCGGCAATAGCGTGTAAGAAAACTTACATTCGAAGTACGACCAAGAGCGAAGCAGTGGAAAAGGCTAGGTACATGAAGATCTGGGGGGAAAAAAGTAAAAGTAAACAAGAGCGTACTAAGCGCATTCTCTTCGGAGAGGGTGGAGTACTTGAGGGCTTACTCACAAGCAGGAATGAGGTTGTGACCTTGGGGTTGAGACTGGTCAGAATTGGTATGAAAAATGGGGCGAGATACCAACCTGGCAGTTGTATTGCCGCATGATGTCTTCATTTATAATGATAAGTAAAATGGCTACAAGCGTGGCCAGGCGTGTAATAGAGTAAAGCTACGAGGAGAAAGGTCAGCCCAATCGATTGAGTGGGGTGACAAGCTCAAGATAGACTTGTCAGGGTATCGCTACGGACCCATATTGTCCACCGGTAGGGTCGACGCCCTCGTATGATATTCCACTCATAATCAAGACTGGTGACGAACTCCCAACTATGGTTTGGGAGTTAACTTTCAGCGAGTGAGCAATGTTGAGGAGGGAGTGCAGACCTACATAAACAGTCCGACGAAGGTGTGCCAGAGCTTCGTCGTCACCACTGTTAAAAAATGGGTGTTCCTGAGCTATAGAATTACGGGGGCAAAGTATACGTACACTGATCGCGTGCAATAACCTGAGGATCGCGAAAGTTGACCATCAAGGTCGGGAGTAATAGGTCGATCAACGGACTGGGTTTGTGATGTGATAAAGGCCTCGGTGAGATAACTGGTAGTGCTGCAATTATATAAAATACACTGCATCGCATCTGGCGATCCGCAGTGTTTCGTCTTCGGGTCACGTCACGAGGTGACTCAGGACGCGTTAGCGTTGCTGCGTAACACACCACTGCTGCCAGCGCCTGCTGTCCGTCAAATTTGTCCTGATAATCAGCATTTCAGTAGTCCAGATGGACGTCTTACGCGGCACTTCTATTGCACCCCGACATCTTGGTCAGTACAACGCGGGGACATCACTTAAACATTCGCTTACATCGTTCGGCTCAATCTGAAAGAAAAGACATAGATACTTGAGTGTAGTGGAGTTAAAGTCACAGTGTGAGGCATGTGAGGGCTTGCGTTTATGGTACCTGTGTTGGCAAAAAGACCGGCGAATTGCTGCGGGACTAGAACACCGGCCCGAGCGTGGGATCGCGTTGCACCAGGGCCGGGGCAATCCGGGCTATGTGAGACGAGCACGTGTCTCTACGCAACGTAACGTCGCTTTGTGATCAACATCTTTGATTGATTCGTTCTGCGGAGTATAATCACGGTAAAGCACAGTATTATTCAGTAAATAATTATTGATCAAAGATTCGAAGCGCTGGTTCAAGTTCCATCCCAGCTTTTATCCAAGAAAGTACACGGGTTATGGGCTTACAGCAGACAGTGTGGGTCATCATCAACAGACAAGCTTGAAACGGAGGTCATGTGAACCCAAGAGCTAACTTGGGGCTTACTTGTTACATTCTCTCTATACATATTACGTGCTTTCCCTGGTGATCCGCCAGTGAACCCTGATGGTCAGCCTCGGCATCAAAAACCCACCGTTCGACACGCACAGCTGGTTAACACAGTATAGAACAGGAGAAATGACAGATGAAGTTTAGTTCAGTTCCACGGAGCATGGAGCCAAATTCCTGGCATCTACTGGCACTATTTTTCGCTGTTCTGGGTCCGCAGCTAATCGGTGGATAGCAACGACCGAGCGTTCAAAACTCCTGGCGCTTGTACTGCTACGAGTCGCCATGGACAACGACCACTAACTCCAACGGAATATCACACGACAAATGCAATGTGAAATCCCTTTCTGGGTTTCTTCTGGATCGCAGGAATGTATATTATTTCGCTGTAAGTTGTTCTACATCGTTCTTGGCTGCTTGTTGGTATCATGGAAAGTACGCATTGTCCAAAACTCACTCCAACGTGACTATTCTTCTCGGATTTTCGCTGGCCACTCCCAACTGAACGTCTTCAATGGTTCCAGTGAGATAGTACATTAGTACCCCAAGTGGGTATGCGAGCTCTCGGCTACGTGCCGACCCCGTAAAATCCCACCAATCCAACATGATGACAAGAGGACAATAATATAACTACTACACAATAACTAGTATTGCTCCACGCTGCTCTCCTGGCCTTTCCACAGCTCAGCCCGTGTGGTCTGTCGGAAGGCTGAGCGTGCCTGCTGTTGTACAAGTCGTGACGCGTGATGACTAGTCGATGACTCATCGAACATGTCGGATACTACGATAATCGCAAACCTGGTTGAAAGGAATAGGCACAGCAGGGATCCACGTGCCCCCCGACGTTGCATTATCACCTAAAGTTTCCTGTCTGCTAGGTGGCGTCCACGGCAGTGAACGCCGAGAAAAAAGGAAGAGTGTGTCACTCACAGCGGACCCTGAGACAAACATCTTTAACATCAGTGAGCGGTGCATCCACGTCGCGGCGATCGACGATATAATCACGAGATCTGGGATACCTGTGTCTCTTAATTGCTGCTTAGCATCGTACTCATAAGAAATAGAGCGACGATATCCAATGCCTCTGAGATTCGAGGCGGGGCAGAGAGTGGCCGATCAATATCGATCAATATTCGATCAATCTTCACTGCGGATCTTACATAAGTTCGTACTGAAGCCACGTGACTCGAAATCCGTGAACGCGTTTCATCCTCTTCTTACTTCGTACGTAACGGGGCGGACAGAGGGCTGGGTAATCTGAGCGACTTAACTTTTGGCTCCGAGTCACCATCGAGTTAGGTCTGGCATCTTTCGTCTTCTATAGCCTTGAAATATATGGGCCTGCGCGTGTCCCTGGCATGGATTTAGTGACCTATCCAGCTATTCTTAATTGTAACGAAACCATATCCTCTACTTGGATAGTAAGATTATTTCGTATCTGCGGGGTGTGGAAGTGGTGCAGAAATACGGCAATAATGGTGGTTGGGGGTATGTACCACAGTCACGGTAGACTCGGGTCGGCGAATGATGATGAGGACGATGATGAGTGTTCAATTCTCGGCTCGGGCCGTTCCGACCGGTTTCGGTGCGGACAATCCGCGGTGCCACCACCGACAGTTGTCAGCGGCTGTCACCTTCCGAGCCCATTGCGGACTATTGTATGAGCACTACAGCTGTCGGATTTTCACGGGACACTGAAAGCGAGTGAATGCATTTTATCGGGTATCAAACACGCGTTGCCCACTCGTGTCTATGCTACATTATGGTGGTAGGAAATCCAGGATACAACGTAAGGGAAAAAGGGTTTGAGTCGGACTGTCGGAGTCGGAGTCGGAGTCGGACGGGAGCTCTGCCTTGTTCTACGAGCTGGGTAAGCTTGACTGTGATATCGAACTTGACAGTCGATCAGTGGATATCTCAAGTCAAACCATTTCAACTTTATCTTCCAGCCGGAAGGGAAGGTGAAAGATGGTCGGCGTCTGGGTGAGCGAAGTTATTTGGATGCTGCTGGATGCATCAAACCCGATATCGGCAACTGTAAGAGCGGGAGGGAAGGAATTTAAGGGTGTCGCACCTGTCTGTCAGCTCAGAGGTAGAGTCTGTCATGGAACGGTACATCCGTGTCGCAGCAATTGACATTGCAATTGCAGAGGGAGGCTGAAGAACCTGTCGCAGAAGAGCATGAGAAGGCCATAATCTCACCCCACATGTGGCCAACAAATACGTACGACATTGAGTGGATCTGACATTTGGGACAGAATTGACGTCAAACGATCATCACCGAAAGCCCTGGGATAAAATACATACACTTCAGATTTAAGATGAAGAATACCTGCGATGTATATCAGTGATGAAATTTCAGAACAGGCGTAAGGGGCGAGACGGGCTTACGGCCGGCAGGACCTCCACAGCGATGGCAAGCGAAAGCCAAATAACACCCTTACGAAAGGCGGCGGGTCAGCCATTTGGGAGTAACATGGCTGGCGACGACCACTGCACCTGTTTCCATAATAGGCCTGCGAGACCTAACGACCCACATCCCTCATAACGTAGGTTGAGTAAACCAACAAACATCATAAGAAGTAGGACAACGTCGGTAACGGGTGATACGATGACGGCAAGTTTGCTGCTCTCGACATTGAGCACGGTGCGGCCGGAGGCGTCGGGTACCCATACAGCGCGAATCTGCAATCGGGATAAGTACAGAGGGTTCGGAATAGCTCCGATAGAAAACTAACCCTGACAACACCTGTGACCAATCAAACCACGAATACATGAGTTTCTTATACCGTCAAGTGTGAGGGGCAGGAACTTGCATATAATGCAGAACACGGTGTTGTTCAGCCATACGCTGATTGCAATTCCCGAAATGACTTTATTTTTGTTCCAAATGGCGATACTGGCGGCAGCCGTGAATGCTTGTTCCGGGAGGATGTCCGCGACTCAGAGGAGTGGAAGCAAACGTACATGCGAAGCACGACTAAGAAGGAAGCGGCAGAAAAGGCCGTATAGGCGCAGAGCTAGAAAAGAGAAGACAAGAGCGTGCTAAGTGCTTTTTCCGGAGAGGGAGGGGCGTTTGAGATTGTACTCACCAGCTGCAACGTGGTCGCAGCCTGAGAATCGAGGTTCGTCAGATGATGGTGTGAAGTAGAACGGGGCACGGGACCGACCTGGCAGTTGTATTGTGTTGTAACGTCTTGAGTTATAATGAGGAGTATGACGGCCGAAAGCATGGCCACACGTGTAAGGGAGTACAGCTAGCGAGGGATCAGTACAGTCACTTGAGTGGAATGACAAAGCCCAAGATAGACGTTACTACTGACCCAAATCGTCCACTGGTAGGGCCGACGCTTTCGTATAATACTCCACTCATAGTCAAGAGTGGTGACGAACTCCCAGCTAAGTGAAGGGTTAACTCGGTAAGGGCGCAACATCCGGGGGAGGGGGGAGGCAGACGCACATAAATAAAGCGGCGACGGCGTGCCAGAACTTCTCGACCGCCACTGTAAAAAAGGGTATTCCTAAGCCCTGGTGTTATGTTATGGGATGAAAAGCATTCGTACAGATCTCCCTTGTGAACACGTTAGGATCAAGAAAGTTGGCCATCGAGGGTTGGGAAGTAATGAGTGGATAGACAGAATGGGTTCGGGATGAAGACCTCCTGGGTGAGGTACTTGATATTGATACGGGATATATATACACAGTATATCTAGTGCTACGTGGGGTTCTGTACCCCGAGGCGCACAATAATAGATTCCAAAAAAAAACATACACTGTATATCGTTTTGAGCCATCGGTGATGTCTCGTCCCCAGGGACAGGGGTGAGGCCCTAGAATTGCGTTGTATTGCGGGATCGTTTCTAACACCGCACCGTGGGTTAGAATGTATTCTGTTGGACATATACGAAATGCAGCATTTTGTTAAAAACCGACATCCGATAAGGCGTCTCTATTTCATTGATACTCCCTTGGTAACGCAATGCGGGATATCATCTGAAATCTGAGTTAACACGACGGTGCTGCACAAGTTAAGAACGAAGCCATGCTTATAAGCACAGTAGAGTCAAAGGCATAGCATGAGCATGACAATCGAACCTGAAGACTTATGGTTGTTTGTGATAGGGACCAGACCATTTGCTGGAAATTGCTGTGGAGGAGACTAGAAATCGCTGTCCGACCCGAGTTTACCTGCGTCTCTCAGGCTCCGATCAGGGCATTCCAGGCTGCGTGGGACGGGGGCGTATTTCGATGCAGGACGACTTTAGAACATCCTATATCGGTCAATAGTCTTCGATCAGTCCATTCGAGGGGTACAGAGATACAGTCCAACATCGTTCAAAAAGGGGATGCTTGTTGAACGTTGACCAAAGTGATGTGCGGCATGTGCCGGTTCTTTGATCCCAAAAAGGACACGTGTTTAGGGTTAGGATTACTGAACTGGCATAAGGTCACGTCTCCTTATCCAAGACCCAACGACGAAGGCCGAACGTAAATCAACATATCTCTGTCACCTCTACAGCCAAAAGCACGGGTTATGGGTAGTACTATAGCCTGAACTTTATTCAGCAGACAGAGGACGGTCAACCAGTCAAGTGAGTGCAGAAGGAACTTGAACGTTGTTACCGAGTGATACATGTCACAAAAGATTTTCAAGTTTCATAGACTACAATCATGTTGAGGTTGATGCTGAAATTCAACTAAATGCGCGGACATTTCAGTTCTCACTCAGACCAGTTTATCTTCCAGACTTTCCAGTCCTTGTGGAGTCACGTAACTTGGATTCGGAGATCATGAACATCATGATGAACACGTTTTGCTCGTTTGTTGGAAACGGGGGGACATACGTACTACTAATTTAACCGGATTCAAATTTCAGATCAGTGATTCACCATTTATGTTTGGACTGGCACTTTCAAGTTGCTCCTTCCAGGGCGTTGTATGTGCTGTACCAATGTAAGGAATCACGGATCGGTTTAGAAACAAGCGCCACCAAGCGCCCGTAGTGTCGGCGCTCGGTGGCGCTTGTCAGTGCAAGGTAACTATTCTGTAACAATTGGGTTTGTCTTGCTACGGTCCGTAGTAAGACTGACCCAATGGTTACCGGTCACCTTGCACTGCCACGAAGTGCCCTTACCTTTGTTCTCGAGCTTCGCGCGCACCCTCATGGCCTCTCCTCCGGTCCTGCCTCATCTCCCCACGACATCTTCGTCTAGAATTTCTCCGTTGTCGTTGTATCCACATCGTTTCCTGTTTTGGATTCTAACATTTTACTATCTCAGGCTTCGATCATTATTGATTCATGGACGCCGACACGCCGCACTTCCCCTCGTGCGTCTAGACTTTCAATTTCCTTTCACTGCACTTACCCTCCCATTCGTCTCTCTTTTTACCCTATGGCGTTCCTTCGTCTCCCGATTTCGCGGTCACCGTCCGCGTACCGTTTGACAGTAACTTAGACTTCATACTCTTGGGCTCTCGTAATTTACAGGTGTCTTTCATGCACACAAACAGGCTCGACGACTGGTTGCAAAATGTGGGTCCCCGCGAATGCCTCTTTCCTTGCGTAAACTCATTAAGTTTATTCTCCTCCTCTTCGGTGCTGCCGACCGTCCTTGACGTTGCACCTTAGCTACGAGGCGATCAGCGACGACTTCGTCCGCTGGGTCCACTGGCAGATTTCCGATCTGTCCAGTCGAGGCCGAGTCGTGTGCGTGAAGCCGCATTACGTTCAACCAAAATCGAGATCGTCGTAAGTGCGACTCCTAATCTTTGGAAGACCCCCCTTGTTGAGGGATCTCATGTTTATGATCTCTGTCTCTGTCGTATGCTTTTTGGGTATCATCTCTTGCTACGATCGATTTCTCACCTGTATCGCTACTGTCTACCGCTCGACCAATAGGTCTCGAAAGTTCTCAACGCGCGCTCAAAATTTACATCCAAGATCGACTGTTTCACCTACAAAAGTCATGTGCGACTGTCCCCATGCTACTTGTTCGGGAAATGGCTTGTCATGCCTCAGATGTCTCAGTACTGTTCTCATGTTCCACCTTGCAGTTACACCTGACGTGAAATAAGATCTTAGTAATTTTTATAAAGGGGCCACGACCCGACTCCAAAGATGATTATATTAGCCTGTCCTTTTCCCTCTTTCAAAGTCCTCCGCGTGCAACGCTTCCGGTGATCGGAAGTGCTCTGAGTCACTCTCGTTTTTTTTTCGACCCTGTTGCCCCCGTTGAGCAACCCTCGCTCTGCGTCTACGAGCAACTATTTCCTCTATCCACTTCTCGTCCTCCCCTTGTCTCTTGTGCCTAATTTCCCCTGCCTTCCTTCTCCATCGGGTCTCGCTTCCTTTCTCGAGAATCCCTTCTCCGTTTACACATCCTGATGACCTCACTCTTCTGTCTCGCCTGTCCAATCTGCCTCGCAACTCACTTGCAAGTCCTTCAATTTCGCTTCACCACCCTCGTCCTTAGTCTCCTTCCTCATCTTTCGCCACTCGTGTCTTGTCGCCGGCAACTCACTTCCATTAGCTTCGTTCCCTTCATTCTTCGATACCCTTAGCGGGAACAAGAGTCCGCGTAGCAACTAGTACTAATACGCGCCGTTATAAAATTGGCCCCTTGGCCTTCGCCTTCTTCGCGAACTTGGCGTTGGGACGACGAACTGGGCCGCTGCACCCAGAAGGTTCGTCGTCAACTCCCCACAACAACTAGACATGCCCCTCCAAGATACCACTCTCATGACCACTTCAAAGGACGCGAGAATCTGCCATCAAATTTCTTTCCTCGTGCCAAACCATGCTCAGGTGGTGTTCGTCAGCCACTGAGGTATGAAGCTTGAGCATTGGGCGGAGTCTCAGACGGGCGGATAGCTCGCCCCAGCTGGGAGGTTCACCACCTGCAAGACAATTACACCAGCTCGTCCTTCAGCCCGCACGAACGGTGGGCAGGTACTGGAGTTCCGGACGCTCTGCTACACAAACTTGATAGGGTACACACAATGACAAGTACAACCTCATAACGTTTCAAATAACAATATCTGCTATGGTCGTCAACACTATGTGCCGCTCTCCACGTCGTCGTGGAGGCTCTGCCCGCGGCGTTCGTCATCTACTTGCCCATCCATACCGACGCTCAATCCAGAATGACTCGTTTGGGAAGCAGGATATTGCACGTAGGTAGTGTGCACGACCACCTTCATCTGAGTTCTCGGAACCCGCGTGACGTGGGTCTTGCCTATGTTCGAAACTGTGCGACCGCTGTTTTTAAGGTTGATCTGTGCTCTACGGCATCGGTCACAGTGAGCGCCAGGGAAGAACGGAAGGGAAGAACTCCCTACATGTTTGTGGATGTGACGTAGTCTACCAGAGAGCGATGCATACGCGTCGCCGCAATTGTCATGATAATCAATGTCGGGACCTGAAACATCTGTGTTGTGGAAAGACATTATATTATGATTCAGCTGATATCGCAGAAAACGAGAACGCACAAGATCTAAAGGGTCTATTTTCGTTGGATTCAGTTGACATTCTCCCTTTCTAAAAAAGAATAATACCATTCAGATTTAGACAAACGAACACCTACAACATTCACCTTCAATAAACAAAGAGAAGACACAAGAACCATAAGGACCTACTGCTGGCGTCACCTCCGCAACAGTGGAAAGAAAGAGCCAAATAACCCCCTTACGAAAATAAATAACATATGAATTAAGAGCACAGTACTACGATCATCGAGAACTATACCTGTTTCCACAGGAATTGAGCAAGACCGAACCTACCACCTCTATGACCGCGCAGACGGAGCAGTCCAATAAGCATTATTATAAGTAAGCTGATATCAGTAGCAAGCGTGGAGATGATGTGAAGTTTGCTGAGCTGAGGGTTGAGCGCCATGCAGGATTCTCGTTCAGGTACCCATGTATAACGAAGCTGCGGATGGATATGTCGAGAGGTCCAAAGTCGACAAAATTAGTAGCTTACCCGCACGATACCTAATTCAGAGCCATGTTTGTGAGGTTCTAGATTACCTGTATACAGTGGAGAGGGAAGCAAGACACCCTTACCTTGGACGAAGAACGCCATGTTAGTCACCCCCATGCCAAGTGCGATAGCCGAAACAACCTTGTTTTTGTTCCAAATAGCGATTCTGCCGGCCTTCATGAGTGCCCACTTCGGGAAGTCGTCGTGGCATAGGCGAGCGGAAGTAAACGCACATGCGAAGTATAATTAACAGCGAAGCAGCAACGAATGCCATGGAGCCGAAGGTCTACAAACCCAGAGCGGTGTGCTAAGTTACCTTTTGAAGATGGAGGCGCATTGGTGAGTATGCTCACAATCCCGAATGTGATCCAAACCTTGGGATAGTGACCAGTCAGAGAGCGTGCATGATGATAGAGACATAAGGCGTGCCGCATACCTGACAGTTGATGGGAGTCGAGATATCAACACCTCCCATGTTAAGGATTACAGATACGAGAGTGGCCACACTGCGTGCCAAAGTTTCACAAGCGCCACTGTGAAAAGAGGGTCCCGATATGTTTTCCAGACTCCACAACTACCTCGAAATGGCGAACGTACAAAAATCCGCCGTGACAACTTCGGGATCACGAAAGTTGACCATCCTGGTTGGCTGATAAGCGGGAGGACCGGAAGGGGATGTAAGTAGGCTCTGGGGTAACGGAGCAAAATCCAAAATGCCCTTTAGCAACAGACGCGCTTGCGTATATATGCCGCAGGCCGTATGATATGAATACCGTCTACCCGATACTAGCAGGCGAGGCGGTGGCATGCGACGGTGACTGTCCTCTGCGCTCGCTGTCAGGACCAGTCCCAGTGGTCATTGATAGGACCGGCCTGAACTGGGCGGCATCCTTGGCAGCGATAGTTCCCGCTCTTGTCCCTGCTTTGATCACACTCCAGAAGTGCGTCAGAGTACTCGAATATAAAGCGATGCCCGTACAATGAAACACGGGCGCGCTGTGTCATGTCAGAACTGTAGGAGCCTACGGAGTGACCTGCCACCGGAACGGAGCAATCGCAATCACCGGGTCACCGGGTCATATAGACGCCCAGCGATGGACACTGGCACGTGACGATGTTCCGCTCAAATTATTGCGTACGACATGACGCATCTCATCCTGGTTTCGTTCACTTTACGCGGACTCCATTCCCACCACATGGACGTACTGATATCGTCTCCCCTTCTTACCTTCGACAAGACCGGGGGAAATTATTAACCATCGTTGGCTAGTGAAAAGTATAGTCGTACTGTATGTGGTACGAGATGCGGTACTCTGATACCCTGGCATCTCCCGGGGCGATCGAAAAGCCCGCAGCTGTCCAGTCGGTGCCATCATATCCCCCAGTGCCGTGCTCTGTCATAAACATACTATTACAGGGTCAATACATGATTACTCGATTGTTAGAAGAGGTGTAGAGAAACGGTTTCCAATTGGCTCTGCCCCACATGATTCACCTGTCCGATCCGCTCTCTATGTCGTTCCTAGGATCGACGGCCAGTCCGTGTGTTCTCTCATCTATGCTTATGTACGTGCCATAGTCATTCGGCTGTGGTATCAGATACTGCTCGCAGGTCGTGTGTACAACCACCTGCATACTGGTGAGTGGAAGGGGTACCGCAGGAGCAGCCTTGGTCACTGGTATGTTTCGACCATTTGAGTGAGGGCCACTGTGTAAGCTATGATAACGTTAAGTATACATGTTGACCACAGACAAGATAGGAAAAGAATATCGTACACTTCCGGGGATAAGAAGTCAGACAAAGAGCGATACATCCGTGTTGCAGCAATTGACATGGTGACCAGCCAGGGCATCTGAAACATCTGTTGCGGAAGGATGTAAGGAGCCACATCCTGTCCTCCACTGGAAACAACTAGGACATACAAGGCTGAGCGGATCTGGAATTTTGATTAGCCGAGCTCTATCAGTATTTCTGATGAAGAAAGATACCATTCAAATTCAAACAAATTAACACCTACATGGAAAGTGGTGATGAGTAAATGGGAGAAATGGAAGAAATGAGACCAATTTACTGTTGGGGTGACCCCTGCAACGGTGGCAAGCAGGAGCCAGATGATACCCTTATGACCGAATATACATCAACGAATTGAGAGTAAGATACCCAAAAAAAAAGTGCTACAATCGTACCTGGTTCCAGAGAAGGCGTCCTAGAGCCATGATACCACCCCCATGACGGCGCAGGCGGAACAGGCCCAGGAGCATGATGAGGATCAAGCCAATGTCGGTAGCGAGCGCGACGATGGTACTAAGTTTGATACTGTCCATGCGGGCCATCACGCAGGCCCCTGCACTGGGTACCCACCTGGCGCGGAACTGCAGATTCGTCAGCCCTGCAGTTTCGAATTGACTGACAAGGACCATTCACCCGCCAGATACCTGACAACAAAGTCTGTCCGAATTGTGCTCTCTACCGTCGACAGAAGGGATTTACCTTGGATGAGCATTGACACGTTGGCCGCCCACATACCAGCGGTGATAGCCATAACTACTCTATTCCTGTTCCAAATTGCGATGCTGATGGCCACGGTGGGTGTCTGCTCTGGGGAAACTGTCAAGGTGAGAACGTACGTGCGAATAACAATCAACAGCGAGGCGGTGGCCAGTGCCAGGTATGTCAAGGTCTAGAACAACAGGAACGGGAATCAATAAGGGTGTAAACGCGGTTCAATCAGATGTCGTACTCACGAATTGGAAAACGATCAGGACCTTGAGAACATGCCAGTGGCCCGTCAGGGAGGACAAGCAAATGCATCATGCAGTACTCACTCGACAGTTGGGTTGGGTCCTAGTGTCATTCATATAGACATTTAACGTTACAGCCGCAAGAGTAGCCACCCGTGTAGAGGAGTAAATCTACCAAACTTGGAAGTCAGTTTGTCGCCCACCGAGGTGGCCAGAACCAGAATGAAGGGGGTATCACCACAAACCCATATGGACCACCCGTATGGGCGATGCCCTCGAATGATGCTCCACTCGTAGTGAAGAGTCGTCAGGAATTCCCAACTAGCGGTGAGAAGTTGAGATATAGGGCATATCAGGACGGTAACAGGACATTGCCTGGCTGACCCACAAGAAGAGACCATCCACCACGCTCCAGAACCTGATAACATCCTCTGCAAAGACATGGTGTCAGCGAGCCTTCCAAGACCGTGATTGGGACCGTAAAAGTCGACACACGGGCTTGCTTAGCGACTACAGCAGGATCACGGAAGTTGACCATTTCGACAGAGAGGCAGGGGGGTGAACAGGAGGTGTGGGTCCTGAATAACGGACACTTATATAACACTTAAACCCGATGGCATTAAACAGCTATCACGGCACGTACCTTGGGTGATGGCAAGCATCAAAATCTCTCCAAAGTAGGCGAGGCTATGATCACCCGGCTACAATTAGGTGAATTATTACCGGACATCACGGTAGGTGTGGGAGGATAGATATATTTAGCGGCTTTGTAAGTGGTTTTGTTGCGTGACGCACCGATACTGTACCAGGACCGCGGCCCAGGGCTTTGAAACCCGGTCACAACCATCGAGATGTAACGAGAGTACCACGTATCGAGGCTACCTTTCTTCATCAAGATGATCGGAACTTTTTAAGACCTTGATCCCAAGAGTCTTTTTTTAGAACGATGTTTGTGATAACGAGGGAAGGCGTGTTCGTGATAATATTTGTGGATGCTGAGGGCCGACGAAAGAGGGAGTACTAAGACGTACTGTAGACGTACTGGGAAAGTTTTGAGGTCCTTTGCCGCCACCCGTCAACGGGATAAAAATTACGCAAATCAGCCGGCCCGGTCCTCCGGAATTAGTGGCGTGTTTCAAGTTGGTGTTCCGAGTCTGTAGTTGTTCGCGTTTTACCAGTGGTTTGGGTGAGTAAATTCAGGGATTCTGATATGTGCGTCAAAAGTATGGCGTTGACCAGTTACCAGGTTTATCCTGTCCTACAGTCTCGGGTCTCCCACTGACTGGACGACAATGATAACTGCGGCTTTAGAAATACGCTTGAGACTGTTAGTGGACAACTGATGATGCGGGGTAAGGCCCTCCAAGTCTCTGGTTAATGCATACGAATACTTCAGGTAGTCAAACCTGGTCCCCCTACCCACTTTCAACAACCTAATTGTGCCCTCGAAAGCGGAACTCTCTTGTTCCACACTCTGATGTTCTCATGAATCACGATTAACCTTACATCTACCAAAGCCCTACAGAGATGAGTAGGAAGTAGTACAGTGCTGGACAATCAAACATGGTAAATTTTTTTCAATGATGTATTTTTGTTTAAAATGCAAAATAAACACTACTTTAATTTTGACAAAAATCTGAGGTTGGCCAACCCTAAAGTTAGGGTTTATCCATTGAAAGTTGTCTGAATCAACTCCTTTCACCCTGCTGGATTCAGTACTGATGTTGAAAAATGTGAAAATTTTATCTGATAAGGGCAGTAGGGCCATGTGAT